>Ga0256405_10012768_pt1 | contig 10302 bp, 7 predicted proteins | sample RumenRJG_02DNA_FD_189096 | JGI IMG/M metagenome (GOLD analysis project Ga0256405, IMG submission 189096) | Bovine rumen microbial communities from Lethbridge, Alberta, Canada - RJG_02 | ecosystem: Host-associated > Mammals > Digestive system > Stomach > Rumen | place: Canada: Alberta | collected... | reverse complement strand
ACGAGCACGAGGCGCGGCACGCCGTTTTCCTTCGCGAAGCGGGCGAACATCATCTGGTAATCATGGTCGACATGGTACTGCGCCGCCTGAGAGCCCGCCTGCTTCTTGGAGGTGCCGAGCGCCGAGCACAGCACGTCGCCGCGCACGAGATCATGCCATCCCTCTGGTTTCTCAAAATCGACAATGTAGGAGCGGAGTTTCGCATTGTCGATGCCGACCTCACGGCGTGTAAAGGTGATGACGCTGTCATAGCGTGCGTCGCGCAGGAGTGTGGTGAGCAGATCGCGACCGACAGCGCCGGTCGCGCCGATGATGATGGCTTGCATGGCGGTTCCTCCTCATTGTACGGCAGCAGGCAGGGAATCACTTAGCAACGGATATCTTGCCTTTGCCAGTCATCTATATTATATGCATTTGCGCATGGTAGAGCAAGCGTGCCTGAGGGTGCCTATCGATGCAGTAAACCAAACGGAGAGATAAGTTGACGTATCCTGTTGATGTTCGTATAATGAGAGAAGTTACGATTAGGAGGCGTTATATATGCAGACAGATATGACGACAGGGAAAAAGCAGGCACAGCTTTTCACAGTGCAAAATATGGTGAAGATGGCGCTCTGCATTGCATTTTGCTGCGTGTCAGCGTTCATTTCCTTTCCTTTGCCGTTCACGCCGGGACTCGTGACGGCGCTCACGATTGCGTTGACGGTGACGGCGCTGGTGTTGCCGCCGCAGCTTACGTTCATCGCCGTGGCGGCCTATGTGCTCTTAGGCGCTGTCGGCCTGCCGATTTTTCCAGGTGGTGTAGGCGGTCTGGGACGTTTGTTCGGACCGACGGGTGGTTTCTATATCGGCTGGCCGTTCGTCTGCTTGGTGGAAAGTCTGCTCAAGGGCAGCAAGGTGAGCTTCCGGCGCTATGCGCTCGTCGCAGTTGTCGCGGGTGTGCCGTTGACATATGTCGGCGGTCTGATTTCGATGATGTATGTCATGCATGTTGATCTTATCCAGGGAATGGCTATGGCGGTGTTCCCGTTCATTCCCGGCGATATCATGAAAGCTCTGCTGGCGGCTGTGATTGCGGAGCGGGTCAATCGGATGCTGGCGAACAGATGAGTGGACGGAGCCTGACGATGCACTTGGCGGACAGCGCACGCCTATCGTCCTGTGTGCGTGAGTTCCAGAGGAAATGGCATCATATCGTTTCTATATGCAGTTCGCTTTATACGGGGCATTGGGCATTAAGGAACCACTGATGAATTAGGCACTCCGTCTTCACGCGTCTGCACTGTCCTCTCGCCCTCGACAATCCTCAGCACAAAGCTGCATGCACAAACGTCCACTTCGTGGACATTATGCGCCCGTCCTTGCAGTAAATCCGGAGCACCTCATTTCATCAGCGCTTCCTTAATATAAAGCAGACGATTGCCGATGGTTGTGTTACTTGTTTCTTCTCTCCAGCTCGAGTAGCAGCTTTTTCATACCCAGACCGCCGCCATAGCCGACAAGGCTTCCGTCTGCACCGATGACGCGGTGACAGGGAATAGCGATGAAGATAGGGTTTGCGTGATTGGCCATACCGACCGCGCGGAACGCCCGTGGACAGCCGATAGCTTCTGCAATGTCCTTGTAACTGCGTGTTTCTCCATAAGGGATTTCCCGCAGCGCCGCCCAGACAGTTTCCTGGAATGGTGTGCCGTGCAGCTGGTACGGGAAATCAAACGTTTTTCGCGTTCCTTTGAAGTATTCGTTGAGCTGCTGGAACACCAGCGCTGTCAATTCGTTCGCTGCACCAGACCTGATACCTGTGGCGACAGGCTTCAATGCCGTGACCGCATCGTTTTCCCACTCCAGTTGCATATCACATGCTGGCGAATGGTAGATGATTGTTCCTTTCATGTCGCATGACGCTCCTTTCTGTTCTTCGGATGGCTGATTTTCTCATATTGCTTTGTTCCTATGGTTCACCGCCGCAGCAAAAAGCAGTCACATGGCGTGGCTGCTTTTTGCTGCGGCGATGGATTTTTCATCAACTGTTTTCAGAGTGTCCCTGCATGGAAGAACTCGATGATTTCATGAATCGCAAGCGCCATGTGCTCGGGATTCTGGAAGGGGTGATTGGCGCCGTCGATGGGAAGGAATTCGATGACGTTGTTTTCGGCAAAGGCGCGGGCATCTTCGATGGGGACCATCTCATCTGCCGTGCCATGCAGGATGAGCATGCGGTCGGCGAAATCGAAGTACTCGTGATCCATGGGGCAGAAAGATCTGAGATCATCGAGGAAGGATTGGTCGATCTTCATTTTCCGCTCGAAGCCAATCTGGACCTCCTTGCCTTTCCGGAGCTTGGCGTGGTCAGCTTCGGGGATATGGCCGCTCATTGTCTCATACATGTGGATGGCAGGGCAGCGCAGGGCAATCCTGCAGAACGGATTGCCCTTCTCTATGAGATAGCGGAGCGTCAGGTAGCCGCCGAGGCTGGTCGAGTAGTTGCAGATGTCTTTTGCTTTGAGCTCATGTTTGGCGTAGTCCGTGACGATGGACAGATAGGTCAGGCATTCTGCGACCGTAAGCTTCTTGCGCGCATCCATGCCGTGGCAGGGCCAGTCGAACGCGATGGCCGCCCAGCCTTTGTACTTGGATGTCAGGTGCTCACCGAATTTTGACGTGCCGGCCGTTTCCTTGCTGCTGCCGAAACCGTGTGTGACGATGGCGATATGGTCGAAAGCGCGTGCGGTCTTGTCGTGGTCGCTGCAGATGAGCTTGCAGCGGATGCTATAACCCTGCTCGTTGATATCAAAATGTTTTTCCATGTGATAGCCTCATTTCTTCGCGCCGTTGTCTAAGCGTGACGTTTGTCGTGCTCGCGCGGGCGCATGGAATCCTCTGAGATGTTGTTTCTCATTATAACAGACGTGGCGCACAGACGTCTACTTTGCGGATATGGTGTGTCTCGCATAGCCTAGGAAATGCGCTTGTCATGTATGTACTGTATTGTTGGTAATATTACATAGGCATTTCTCATCAGTACGGTTTTTTGTTATGATGAGGACGGAGGAATGAGTCGCCGCGTAAGTGAATGAGCATGAGAAAGCAGTGGCGTTGCTCACAAACAATCCTACTGGAAAAGGGAGCAAGGTATATGCAGAAAATTTCGAGGCGTCAGTTTCTGTCACTCTGCGCCGGTGCTGTCGTGCTGGGCGGAGGCTGGGTGTTGGCGCGCGGGCGGATCCTGCCGGAACTCAGGGACAGGACCGCGGCAGCGCTCGGGAGGGGGCGTGTCACCTATCTGCGGCAGATCGTCGCACAGGACAACGCGGCGGCGCGCACCATCATGTGGCAGTCTCCCGCGTCGCTTGTCGCGCCCGCCGTGGAATTGACGCGCGGAGAGGCGGCGGAGACGCAGCGTTTCCCGCAGAGGAGGAGGCTTTCACGGAGGACGGCGTGACGGTCTATCTTTATACGGCTCAGGTCACAGGACTGGAGCGTGGTGCGCGGTACCGCTACCGCGTTGCGGCGGGTGAGGAGCGAGGCGGCTGGACGCCGCTCCAGGCAGATGATGGCGGCGCGTTTCGCGCGCTCATCTTTCCCGATTCGCAGTCGAGCGACTATGCAGGTTGGAGGGAGCTCGCCCAAATGGCCAGGCAGAGGAACCCTGACGCGAGATTCTTCATCAATATGGGCGATCTCGTTGATAATGGGGAGGATCATACGCAGTGGAATGCTTGGCTGGATGGCGTGGAGGGCATCATCGACACCATTCCCATCGCGCCGCTCATGGGGAATCACGAGACGTATGACAAGCAGTGGCAAGTGCGCGAACCTGTGGCCTATCTGCGTGAGTTCGCGCTGCCAGGAAATGGCAGCAAGGAGTATGATCGCCGCTATTATTCCTTTGACTACGGTCCGGTACATTTTCTCGTACTCGATACCCAGCAGGGAGAGGAACAGGAACGCCATCCCCATATCACGGAGGTACAAGAGGCGTGGTTCCGTTTGGATGTCCAGCGGACGCGTCAGCCGTGGAAGGTCGTGCTCATGCATAAAGACCCGTTGCAGTATCGCATCCACGGACGACCGGAACGTGGGGAAGGTTTTTCCGAAGAGGGCAAACTATGGATGCCGCTCTTCGACGCGGCGGGCATCGACCTCGTTCTCTCCGCCCATCTCCATACGTATCGCAACCGCGGCCATATCAAAGGCTTCGAGCGCAGTGCGGAAGGCCCGCTCTACATCCTGACCGGCGTGGCTGGCGATGTGCGCTATCCGGGGCTCTGGGTGGATCACGCACTTGACAAGGTCGTCGCGCCGCAGCCGGAGACGGATAACTACCTGACACTGGATGCCGATGAAGATATGCTGATTGTCCGCTGCTTCCTTCCGGATGGCACGCAGATCGACGAGGCTACCGTGAAAAAGACATGAATCATGCCGCAGTGGATAAAACAGAAAGAATCGCGGAGCAAGGTGCGTCATGCTCCGCGACTTTCTTTGTCATATGTTGCGCGCTGCATGGAAACGGCGGATGATTGCTGCAGATTTGCTGACGACGCACGGGCATACAGGTATAGGAAAAAGGCACATTGAAAAAATTATGCGGGAAAACGGCAGGAAATATGCTATTCTAGTATGGTTAGAAAGGGGAGGAACGCATGGAAATAGACGGTCAGCTGGAATTATGTGTCGCGCAGGTACGTGGGCAGCTTGCGCGGCTGGCGGAGGCACGGTACCGCGCGTTCAGCGCGCGGTTGCTGCCGCCCGGTACGCGGCTTCTCGGCGTGCGCCTGCCGCGCCTCCGCCATTTGGCGCGCGAGATCGCAGGTGGTGATTGGCGGGCGTATCTCGAGGCGGCAGGGAAAGATACCTTTGAGGAAGTGATGCTCCAGGGCATGGTGATCGGCTGCGCAGCGTGCAGCTGCGAGGAGCGGCTCCGCAGGGTGCGTGGGTTCCTGCCGCTCATCGATAACTGGTCCGTCTGTGATAGCTTCTGTGCTGGATTGAAATTCACGCGTGCCCATAAAGCAGAGGTATGGTCATTCCTGGAGCCGTATTTTTCCTCCAAGAGGGAATATTCCGTGCGTTTTGCCTGTGTCATGCTGCTTGATTATTATGTGGAAGAGGCAGATCTCGCGCGGGATCTTGCCGTGCTCGATCGTCTTTCCGGGCAGCCATACTACGCGATGATGGCCGTGGCGTGGGCCATCTCGATTCTCTACATCAGGTACCCGCATGCTGTGAGCGCATATCTGCTGGAGAGTAACCTTGATGATGTGACGTATCAAAAGGCGCTGCAGAAAATCATGGAATCACAGCAGGTCAGTGCGGCGGCGAAGACTCGTATCCGCGCACTGCGGCAGCGGCGCGCGAGCCAGCGAGATGAGGGGGGGACGGCGCCGCTATGTGGGAGCTGATGATGGTATGGGAGAAATCAGATTGATACACGCGGATGGCAAAGTCATCCCCGTCGAATTCCAGCGCAAGCACATCAAGCGCATGCATCTGCATGTGAAGGGCCCGGAGGGACGCGTGGTGCTCTCGGCGCCCCTTTCCATGCCGCGCGCGGTATTGGAGGCGTTCGTCGTGGAAAATGCCGCGTGGATTGAGCAAAAACAACAGCAGCTTCGCTGCCTGCCGGTGAAACAGCCGCATCGCTATCTGACGGGCGAGACCATCGACCTCTGGGGCGAGCGTAAAGTGCTTGTCGTGCACGTCGGGTGCAGCGCGCGTGGCGAGGGATTCCTCGTGCGTGGCAGTAAGGTGTTCCTTTCCGTGCCGGAGGGGCTGACAGATACGCAGCGCGTCCGCTTCGTGCGCGAGCAGTATCGTCACACGCTTGCTGCGCGCATGGCAGAGCTGGCACCCTCGCTCGAACAGCACACGGGTCTCTTTGTCCGGGAGTGGCGCACGAAGGACATGAAGACGCGCTGGGGAACCTGCAATATCCAGGCGCGGCGCGTCTGGATCAATCTGCAACTCGCGGCGAAACCGCCCGTCTGCCTCACCTATGTCATGCTGCACGAGATCCTGCATCTCGCGGAGCGCGGCCACAACAGCCGCTTTTACGCGCTCATGGATCGTTACATGCCGGAGTGGCGGCAGGTGCGGCAACTGCTCGAAACGAGCCCTGGAAATTGCTGAAACAAGGGACAAGAGATAGAGGGACAGGGATTTTTTGATTCTTTGTGCATTGCAAGGAGAGAGGGGATGTAAGGACTCACGGATTCATTCAGTACACTGTCCTCTCGTCGCCCTACAATCCTCAGCACAAAACGCGATGGAGCGTTTTGACTGCTACTTCTTCGGCTTGTCTCCCAGAGAGATACAGCGCATCCGAGTAGACTCAAGGCATTTCATTTCATCAGCGCTTCTTCAAAGACATTTTGCGGCAGGGAGGAAGATGCGTTATAATAGAAAACGATTGTGAATTCATGAATATGAGAGGATGGATATAGGAGCATGGTAGCAGGTCGCGTATGGATGGGGAAACGATGGTCGTTTGTGGCAGCTCTCTTGCTGACAGTCTTTTTCTTTTCTTGGCTGATGAGCGGCACAGGGGAGGCACGCGGTGGCAAGGAAGTGCATCCTGTAGAACAGCAGACGAAGACGATTCTCTTCGTGCCGCATGACAACCGTCCGACTTCGTGCGAGCAGTCGGCGGAGGCGGCGGAGAAGCTCGGTTATCGCGTGCTCATGCCGCCGAAGGAGATGCTCGGCGGGCTTACGGAGGGGCAGCCGGATGCGCTCTGGCATTGGGCAGAAGCACAGGCGGCGCAGGCGGATGCTGCCGTGATCTCAACGGATTCCCTCATCTACGGCGGGCTCGTGGCATCGCGCAAGCATGAACTCAGCGAGCAGGAGCTAGAGGAGCGCGTGGGGCGTATCGCGAGCCTCAAGAAGCTCAACCGCAGGCTCAAGGTCTACGCATTCGGCTCCCTGATGCGCACGCCTGCTTCCGGGCCGGCCTCCGGCGGAGAGGAGCCAGACTATTATCTTACCTATGGCGCGCAGATCTTCCGTCGTTCAGGCTTGCTCGACAAACAGGAGCATGGCGGTCTGACGGATGGAGAGACGCAGGAACTCCAGGATCTCGCGGCGACCATCCCCTCTGAGGTCTGGCAGGATTGGACGCAGCGGCGCGCGAAGAATTTCACCGTGGATGAGCGGCTCATCGATTTGTCGCGCACAGGCGCACTGGATCTTTTCATCCTCGGCAAGGACGACAACGCGCCGCTCTCCGCGACGCATGCGGAGAGCCTGCGGCTCGCCCGCTACGCCGCCGCTGTGCCGCGCACGCGGTTCCAGATGCTCGCAGGCATCGATGAGTTCGCGGCGCTCCTCCTCGCACGTGCCGTGAACGACGAGGATCATGTCGTTCCGTTTGTCAACGTGCAGTATAACTGGGGCGTCGGCGGCGCGATGGTGCCGGATTATTCCGATGAGCCCATCGCGGACTCCATCCAGTCGGACCTGCTCATTGCGGGCGCGGTCGCTGTGCCTGACCCGGCGCACGCAGATCTCGTGCTGCTCGTGAATACGCCGCCTGATGGAAAGATGGGCTACGGCAACGCACCGGATAATGACGGGACCGACCTCTATGATGCGCAGAGTCTCGCGCGCTATGCAGGAAGCCTCATCGCACAGGGGTACCGCGTGGCCATTGCGGATATCACACGCACGAACGGCGCGGACAATGCGCTCATGAATGCGTTGCGCGACGAGGGACTGCTCTTCAAGCTCTATGGCTACGCGGGTTGGAACACGGCGACGAACAGTGTGGGTTTCGCACTCGGACAGGGTGTGCTGAGCGTGCGTCTGCCGGAGGATGATGTCGATCGTCTGCTGCTTACGCGCTATCTCGACGACTGGGGGTATCAGTCGAACGTGCGCACAGCGGTGACGAACCAGCTGGCGATGCTGCTCGATGGCGGCGCTTATCTGAACCTCGGTCGCTACGAGCCGGCGGTGCAGCTGCGTGTGACGCGCTTGTTGAGGGAATTCGCCGCGCGGAATCTGCCGCCGTATCCGGGCGTCGATCACTTGAATTTTTATTTTCCGTGGCACCGCATGTTCATCGGCGGCATCGTGCTGCCGGATAGGTAGATGAGATACAAGCGGCAATGTATGTTCGGTGGAAAGGGTGAATCGCGTATATGGTAAAGATCTTGCGAAAACGATGGATTTTCTGTAGAGTACTCGCGTTGGCTGCCATCTATGCCGCTTGTATGGCGGCGTCGCCAGACCTCGGCGGAGAGACGCCCGCTGTTATCTGCCGTGCGGCGGCTTCGCCTGCCTTGACGGACGCGCGGCAGACGGCAGCGTACTGGCTGGAGCGGCATCCGGAGGGGGAACGGCTCCTGCTCGATGAGAAAGAAATCGCGGCGCTCAATGAAGAAATGCGTCGCAAGACGCGGACGCTGACAGACCTCTCGGCGGCACCGGCAGTGTACAGCGGGGACGAGGTGCGTCATCGCATATCGGCGGTGCAGGCCATTGGCGATTTCGCCACCGGAGCGGTACCGGAGCTTTACGCCGGCGGTGCGGTGCTCACACAGCCGGCATACGAGGCGGCAAGGGAGAATTGCGCGCTCACCGCTGTGCCGGAGCGCGTCGGCGTACGTTATGGCGTTGTGGTGAGTCGGGCAGATCTGCGCTTGCTGCCTGTTGCTGACGGTTGGTTCGAGACGCCGTCTGACGTGCATTACGATGCATTGCAGGCGACGGCTGTCGATCCTGCGGAACCGGCGCTTGTGCTCACCGGGAGCGCTGACGGCCGGTTTTTCTTCTGCATCCTGCGTCACTACAGCGGCTGGCTTGCCGCGGAGGCACTGGCTTTTACCGACCGCGTGACGTGGGAGCAATACGCGACACCCGCGGATTTCGCCGTCGTGACGGCGCCTGCGCTCACTCTGCAGGCGGCGCGTGCGCAGCGCTATCAGATGGGTGCGCGCATACCGCTCTCTAATGAGGGAAGGCTGCTCCTCCCCGTGCGCACGACGGCGGGGCAGCTGCAGGTTTGCCCAAGACCGGCGTCCTTTGGCGGCGACCTGCACCACGGCTATCTGCCGTGTACGGAGAACCAGTTCGTGCGGCAGGGGTTCCGTTTCCTCGGCGCGCCCTATGGCTGGGGCGGGCTCGAAGGCAGCGTGGATTGCTCGGCGTTTACAGGGAACGTCTACCGCAGCATGGGCATCGAGCTGCCGCGTGACGCGGATGTACAGGGAGAGGTTCTGCCATACCGTGCGGACCTTGAGGGCTCGGCGGAGGATCGCTGTGCGCTTTTGCGCCAGTTCCCCGTAGGAACGCTGCTTACGACACCGACACACGTCCTCATGTACCTTGGGACAGATGATGCTGGTGTGCCGTGTGTGCTGCAGGCAATGAGCAGCTATTACACCTTTGACGGCGGCGCGCGCCAAAAACATTATCTGCGCCGCGTCATCGCTTCCACGGTGCTTTTTCCGAGTTTCGCCGGCACACCGTATATCGAGAGCGTGCAATCGTTTGGTGCTGTGTGCGGGAAATGAGCCGGGGTGCGTGGTATCTCTTTACCTCGCGTGCAAAATATGGTATTCTAATTGGGATATTGGTAAGGAAGCGCTGATGAATGAAGTGTTTCCGAAATATTACCCTTTGGAGGTAGATGGTTTTGAAATACATGACAGGCAATGAACTGCGAGAGGCATATCTGCAGTTCTTTTCTGAGAAGAAGGGCCACCTCCGGCTGCCCAGCTTTTCTCTCATTCCGCAGGACGATCCGACGCTCCTGCTCATCGGTGCTGGCATGGCGCCGTTGAAGCCGTTCTTTACCGGCAAGATGAAGCCGCCCCGCACGCGCGTGACGACGAGTCAGCGTTGCGTGCGCACGGGCGACATCGAGAATGTCGGACGTACCGCGCGCCATCAGACGTATTTCGAGATGCTCGGCAATTTCTCGTTCGGCGATTACTTCAAGGGAGAGGCCATTCCTTGGGCGTGGGAGTTCCTCACGGAGGTCATCGAGCTGCCGAAGGACAAGCTCTGGGTGACGGTGTATCCGGATGATAATGAAGCCATCGAGATTTGGAAATCGCAGCCGGGATTTCCACAGGATCACATCGTGAAGCTTGATGATAACTTCTGGGAGATCGGCCCCGGCCCTTGCGGTCCTGACTCTGAAATCTACATCGATCTCGGCGAGGAACGCGGCTGCGGTTCACCGACTTGCGGTGTCGGCTGCGACTGCGACCGCTATCTTGAGATCTGGAACCTCGTGTTCACGCAGTACGACCGCACGGAGGACGGGCAGTACAAGCCGCTCGCGCATAAGAA
>Ga0256405_10012766_pt1 | contig 10304 bp, 10 predicted proteins | sample RumenRJG_02DNA_FD_189096 | JGI IMG/M metagenome (GOLD analysis project Ga0256405, IMG submission 189096) | Bovine rumen microbial communities from Lethbridge, Alberta, Canada - RJG_02 | ecosystem: Host-associated > Mammals > Digestive system > Stomach > Rumen | place: Canada: Alberta... | reverse complement strand
TCTTTACCCGTATTACTGTCTGTACTTTCGTACATTTTTGAAACTTTCCGGATCCCGAAGGATCCATTTTTAAAGGAATGTTTCAGGGTTGTTTGTACTGTCTGATCTTCGATTTTCAAGGTTCTGTGCCGGCAGAGCCGGCAGCGCAGAAGGAGGGATTTGAACCCTCGCGCCGCTACTAACGACCTACTCCCTTTCCAGGGGAGCCCCTTCAACCACTTGGGTACTTCTGCTTAAAGTACTGTATGCCTGAATCAAAATATGATATTCAGTTCTGCATGTCCTTTCGTGACGTGCTTTGCTATTTTATCCAAAGCCACCGGTTTTGTCAAGCGCTTTATGTGAATCCCGGCAATTATTTTTTTCGCCCATTCTTTCTTCAGATTACTGCAGTTGACAAATCAAACCTGCTCCGATAAAATTCAATATTGTATTTTACTGGAGTGGTATCGAAGCGGTCATAACGAGGCGGTCTTGAAAACCGTTTGTCCTACGGGGCGCATGGGTTCGAATCCCATCCACTCCGCTGAAAAAGAGCAGGCACAGGCCTGCTCTTTCTTTTTTCTCATCAACGCTGTATTCGCAATCAGCTTCTCGTTCCCAGCTTTCCCAGGATGTGGTCCCGGGCCCGCTCCGCATTCGCCTTCTTTTCCATTTTGAGGGATACGAACTGTTCTCCATCCCCGACGCTCAGCTTCACCGCGTATGCAGGAACGGACTTTCCGCAGCCGCCGGTCACATGGAACGAGGCGGGGACGATCTCCACGCCGGTGCACGCTGTATAAGGAAGATACTGCATCGGCGGGAAATATACTGCCAGCTCCCCAAAGCGGAACTGCTCGATCCGGAAGCCGGCTTTCTTGTCCCGGGCCGGGTCCTCAATGGTAAAGCGGTCATCATAAGGATGATCTTTGAAAAATCCCATCCGGTTCCTCCCTGAAAGCGGAAATCCCGCTCTGTTCCAGATATCTTTCTGCCGCAGGAAGATCCTCCGGCGTTGTGACCTTGAGGTTTTTGTAATCTCCCATTACCAGCCTGACCCGGGTGTCCGTGAACTGTTCCACGACCATGGCATCGTCCGTGATCCCCACCTGAAACTCCGGCCGCGCCATCATCGTCTCATACGCCTGAAGGCAGAGGTCGAATCGGAAGGTCTGCGGAGTCTGGACGGACCAGAGAAGGTTCCGGGGCAGGGTCTCCGCCGCGAAGCCGTCATCGTCCGCGCGCTTGATGGTGTCCTTGACCGGAACTGCGGCCACGCAGGCGCCGTACTCCTCCGCCGCCTGAAAGGTGCGGGCGATGACTTCCTGCGAAACCATGGGACGCGCACCGTCATGGATCGCGACCAGATCATATCCCCGTCCCTTCAGGGCCTGCAGTCCTGCGAAGACGGAGTGGAAGCGCTCCTTTCCGCCCTCGACCACGGTGCGGATCTTCCGGAAGCCGAAGGGCTCCACCAGGTTCCGCCTGCAGAGCTCCGTCTCGCCGGGGCGGACCACCAGGACCACCTCTTCCACGGGGCTCTCCTCAAAGGCATGCAGGGAGTACCAGATCAACGGCTTCCCGTCAAGCAGGAGGTATTGTTTCGGCGTGTTCCCGCCAATTCTGCTTCCGCTGCCGCCCGCAAGGACGACCGCGGCACATCTGAGACTCATAAGTCATGCCCCCTTCCAATAAGGAGTATTATTCAGCGTCGGCAAAGGTCCGCCGGTTTCCGGAAGCCGGAATGAGGCACTTTCCGGTGCTGTGGATCAACGTTCCCCCAGCTTCAGTCCCGGGACTGCGTTCAGATCCAGGCCGCTCACATTCCCGCGGATCAGCTCATAATATGCCGCGGACCCAATCATTGCCGCGTTGTCTGTGCAGAGGACCGGGGATGGATAGTACAGCGAGATTCCTTTCTTATCACAGGCTTTCTTCATGGCCGCCCGCAGAGCCGAGTTCGAGGCGACGCCGCCTGCCATGGCGACCTGCTTAAAGCCGAACTCCCGTGCCGCGTCCACCGTGTGCTCCACCAGCACATCCACGACAGCCTTCTGGAAGGAAGCCACCAGATCCTCCACAACGACGGCCTCCCCCGTCATCCGGGCATGATTCTGGTAATTCAGCACCGCGCTTTTCAGGCCGCTGAAGCTGAAATCATAGGGCGAGTCCGCCACCTTTGCCTTCGGGAAGACAATGGCGGAGGAATTGCCGTCTTTTGCCGCGCGGTCGATCTTCGGGCCGCCGGGATACCCGAGGCCCACGCTCCGGGCCACCTTGTCAAAGGCTTCGCCGGCAGCATCGTCCCGGGTCCGGCCCAGGATACGGAATCTCCCGTAATCCTCGACCACCACCAGATGGGTGTGCCCGCCGGACACGATGAGGCACATGAAGGGCGGCTCCAGGTCCGGGTGCTCGATAAAATTTGCCGCGACATGGCCTTCGATGTGGTTCACTCCCACCAGCGGCTTATCCGCCGCCCATGCCATGGCCTTCGCCGCGGAGACGCCGATCAGCAGCGGTCCCACCAGTCCCGGGCCGTAGGTGACGCCCACAGCGTCCACATCACGGAGCTTCATGCCCGCCTCAGAGAGGGCGCATTCCACCACCTGGCTGATCTTTTCGATGTGCTTCCGGGACGCGATCTCCGGGACCACGCCCCCGTACAGGGTGTGGGTCGCGATCTGGGAATAGATCACGCTGGATAGCACTTTTCTTCCGTTTTCCACGACGGCAGCCGCCGTCTCATCGCAGGAGCTCTCGATGGCCAGGATCCGCACCGTCTTGTTCTGTTCAGTCATTTCTCTTCTGTCCCTTCCTCCCCGTCGTCTTCCCGGAAGCCCAGCTCCAGCGTCCAGCCATCCCGGGCCGCCTTTGCTGCCGGAAAGATCTTCTTCACGTCATCCATGAATTCTTCCGGATGATTCAGCGAGGGGCTGTAATGGGTGAGCCACATCTCCCGCGGCTGCGCTCTTTTCGCCAGCTCTGCCGCCTCATACATGGTCATATGTTTGTTTTCCCTGGCCTTCGCCATCTTGTCCGGCTCGCCGTACATGCCCTCGCAGATAAAGAGATCCGCCCCGGCAGCGTATTCCGCGATGACCGGGACCGGGCGCGTATCCGTGCAGTAGGCGACCTTCAGGCCGCGGCGGGCGCCGCCCAGTACCATGTCCGGTGTGTAGGTCACGCCATTTTCCGTCATGGTCTGTCCCTTCTGCAGCGGGTTCCAGAACTTCAGCGGAATGTTCTGCGCCTTAGCCCGGACAGGGTCGAATTTTCCCGTCCGCGGGATCGAGACCGCGTATCCGTAACAGGTGACGTTGTGGTTCACTTTATAGGCATCGATCACAAAGGGGCCGATCCGGTGCTGCTCCCGCGGTTCCGTGAGTTCCAGATAGCGGATCGGGAAGGGAAGCTCCGGCGCGATGACCCGCAGGGCGCCCGCCACCCGCTCCAGCCCCTTCGGCCCGATCAGGATCAGCGGTTCCGTGCGCTCCGCGTTCCCCATGGTGAGAAGCAGTCCCGGCAGTCCGCTGATGTGGTCTGCGTGATAATGGGTAAAGCAGATCACGTCGATAGGTTTCGGGCTCCAGCCCTTCTTTTTCAGGGCGATCTGGGTTCCTTCTCCGCAGTCGATCAGAAGGCTCACGCCGTCGCAGCGCGCCATCATGGCGGTCAGCCAGCGGTAAGGCAGCGGCATCATTCCGCCGGTTCCCAGCAGACAAATATCAAGCATGTATTATCCTTTCCGGCTCTATTTCAAACACCCGGCCCCGGGATCATGATCTGCCGCCCGGGAGGTCATGATTCCAGTAGATTGCCGCGTCCTCCTTAGGATCGCGGTAATAATTCTTCCGGTATCCCTCCAAAACAAAGCCGTGCGCCTCATAGAGGCGCACCGCAGGCAGATTGCCGGCACGGACCTCCAGCGTAGCTGCTTTTGCCCCGCACCGGATCATATCTTCCATTCCGCGCTCCAGCAGTCCGCCGGAGAGTCCCTGTCCGCGGTATTCCGGGAGAATGCAGATGCGCATAAGCTCTGCCTCGTCCCCCAGCACCCGGACGTTCACATAACCGATGATCTTCTCCCCGTCCTCCAGGACACGGCAGCGATCATATTCGCTGCTCAGCAGGTCTTCCAGCAACGCATCCGACCATGCGTCCGAAAAGCACCGGTCCTCCAGAATGCGGAGCGCCGGGAGATCCTCCCGGCAGAGTTCCCGGATATTCATTCCTTCGCCGCCTCCGGCATCTTAAACCGGCCTGCGGCCAGCGCTTCCTCCGCGCCCGCGCCTGCAGCCTCCGCCGCCTCGCGCTCCCGTTCCGCCTGGCTTTTCCGAAGATAGTCCGGCGCAAAGTCTGCCGCCGGGACTGCTTTCCCTTCCGCGAAATAGAGTGCTCCCAGCGAAGCCACAGATGCCGCCCGCTGCCGGTTCGAAGCCGCCGGTGCAAAAGAATACGGCACAGAAAGCGCCTCCGCCGCGCCGCGGACCACAGGGATCCCGTCACCCAGGAAGATGACCCGCTCACCGCGTTCGTTCAGTTCCCGGATCAGCTCACCGACAGAGACTGCCCGTGAAGGCTCAACGGTCTCCAGTGTCTCTCTGCAGCGGAACAATCCGTTGTAGACCTGGCTGCGTCTCGCATCCATGACCGGGCAGATCAGCGCATCCGTCCCGTAAAGGTTGTAGGCAAGTCCTTCCAGAGTCGGCACCGGGACAATGGGCCGTTCCAGTGCGAGGCCAAGTCCCTTTGCAGTCGCCGCGCCGATCCGGAGTCCGGTAAAGGATCCGGGGCCTGCGGAGACCGCGATGGCGTCGATCTTCGTCTTATCCAGCTCCGCCATGCGGCAGATCTCGTCCAGCATAGGCAGGAGTGTCTGTGAGTGCGTCTTTTTGTGGTTGACTGTGTACTCCGCGGTCAGGATCCCGTCCGTGACGATCGCGGTCGATGCTGTCAGCGCCGCACTTTCGATTCCAAGTATGATCATTTCAGCCTTTCTGCGCCTTTCCGGCATGGTCTTCTGCGCCGGCAAGGCCCCGGAAGCCCTCCACGGTGATCTTCCGGTAGTCAAATCCCTTTTCCGGGTCTTTCCGGAGCGTGACGCGGACTGCGTCCTCCGGAATGATCTCCGGGACCAGGGAAGCCCATTCCACCAGGCTCACCCCGTCCCCGTAAAAGCAGTCTTCGTATCCGATCTCTTCCATTTCCTCCGGCTCTTCGATTCTGTAGACATCGAAATGCCAGAGCGGAAGCCGCCCGCCCTCATAGCCGTGCAGGATCGTGAAGGTCGGACTGACGATGGGCTCCGTGATTCCCAGCCCCCGGGCAAACCCGCGGGCAAACACAGTCTTACCGGTTCCGAGATCTCCGTCCAGGCAGATCACCGTCCCGGGGGCCGCCTGAGCCGCCAGTTCCCCCGCAAAGGATTCCGTCTCCGCGTCAGACCGGGTCTCCCGGACCAGCTTTTCCTTCTCTTCCATCACGCGATCCCGTTCAGCGCGGCCCGGATATATTTCTTCACATTCGGGAATGCCGCGAGCTTTTCCTTCAGTTCATCTTTCGTCAATGCTTCCGTCAGGACCGCGAACTCTGCGCCGCCGTCCGGGAATACCGGCGCCTTGGCGCCCAGGGCTTCCGCAGTCTTCTGCGCCGCGGCAGCATCGGCCCCGTCAAAGCGCACAAGGAAACGGTGCAGCCGTGCGCCCGCCGGCTTCGGCGAAAGCTTTCCTGCGTGCCACCCGAAGGGGACGTTCCGGGCCGGATTCTTCGCGATCTCAACAATGTCCGCGATGACTGCGCTGGCCGTCGGAAGCTTGCCCGCGCCGCTGCCGTACATCATAGTCACGCCCAGCTGGTTTCCGCGGATCACGATGCCGTTGAAGACGCCGCTCACACTGTAGAGCGGATCGTCCATACCGACCATCATCGGTCCCACAAAGACCGAGAATCCGTCTTCCTCGCGCAGCATGCTTCCCACCAGGCGGATGGAGGTTCCCATCTTCCGGGCGTAAGCGAAGTCCGCAGTATCGATCTTCGTGATGCCTTCCGTCTCGATCTCCTCGAAATCCACTTCCCCGTCCATGGCCAGAGAGGAAAGGATGGCGATCTTCCGGCAGGTATCCCAGCCTTCGACGTCCGCCGACGGATCCTTCTCCGCGTAGCCGAGGCGCTGCGCCTCCGCCAGGACATCCTCGAAGGAAGCGCCTTCGCGGTCCATCTTCGTCAGGATAAAATTGGTGGTGCCGTTCAGAATACCGGTGATCTCCTCGATCACCTGCCCTGCGTAGCCCGTGCCGATATTCCGGATCACCGGGATCCCGCCGCCGACCGCCGCCTCAAAGAAGAAATTGACATTCTTCTCCCGGGCGATCTGAAGAAGCTCTGTGCCGTGGGCCGCGACCAGCGCCTTGTTGCTGGTGGTCACGTGCTTGCCCGCCAGCAGGCAGGATTTCACGAACTGATAAGCCGGCTTTGTCCCGCCCATGGTCTCCACGACGATGCTGATCTCCGGGTCATCGACGATCAGACTGATATCGTTCACCACCAGCTTCTCATAGGGCGTGCCCGGGAAACTGCGGAGGTCCAGGATCTTCGCGACGCGGATCTCCTCTCCCAGTTCTTTCTGAAGTACTGCCTGATTGTTTTCGATCACCTCATATACACCGGAACCGATGGTCCCGCATCCCATAATCGCGACTTTGATCATAATGCATTACTCCCTCAGAAGAATTTTGACATCCTTGATTCCCTGGATCGCTTCCATGTCCTCTACCATCCGGGAAATGTTTCCGGTGTTTTTCAGGACCTCCACCGACATTGAGACCGAAGCCAGTCCGTTGACCGGGACCGACTGGTGGATCGTCATGATATTGGCCTGATACTTTGCGACAACTGAAATGAGGTCTGACAGAAGCCCCGGCTCGTCCAGGATCTCGATGGAGAGATTGATCAGTCTGCCCTTCACCCCTTCGCCGAACGGAAAAATGTCGTCCTTGTACTTGTAAAAGGAACTGCGGCTGATGCCGGTGATGTCCGTGGCATCCTTGACCGTCATTTTCCGGTCCGCGTTCAGCAGTCTCTTGGTCTCCACGACCTTCAGAAGCACCTCCGGGACTGCCTTTCTCCGTACGACGTAGTACTTTCCTTCATCATCCATGTGTTCGCCCTCAGAAAACATTTGTCTTTACCCGGTGATACTACCACGGGCCCGTCAAAAAAGCAAGGGCCCGTCGGGGCCCCCGCTTCTGATTCTCCATCTGTCTGTTTTCCGGTGTGCCGTTCCTGCGGAAAAGAGGCCGGACGCCGTGTTCAGTCGGCCGAATCCGCCGCGCCCTTCACATCCGGGCAGCCGAGGCTCATCCAGGTCAGATAAGCCGTGATAAAATCATTCAGGTCGCCGTCCAGCACCGCGTTCACATTTCCCGTGGTGTAGCCGGAACGCAGGTCCTTCACCATGGTGTAGGGCTGCAGAACATAGGAACGGATCTGGCTTCCCCAGGCATTGTCCTTGACCACGCCGCGGATCTCATCCGCCGCTTCCGCCTGCTTCTGCTGCTCCAGCATGTAGAGCTTTGCCTCCAGCATCTGCATCGCCTTATCCTTATTCTGGAACTGGCTCCGCTCATTCTGGCAGGTCACGACGATGCCGGTGGGCAGATGTGTGATACGGATCGCGGACGAGGTCTTGTTGATGTGCTGGCCGCCGGCGCCGCTGGAACGATAGGTGTCCACACGGATGTCGTCCGGATTGATCTCCACGTGGATCTCCCCGCTGAGTTCAGGCATCACATCGCAGGAGACAAAGGAAGTCTGCCGCTTTCCCGCCGCGTTGAAGGGGGAGATGCGGACCAGACGATGCACGCCGTGCTCGCTCCGGAGTCTTCCGTAGGCATTCTCGCCGTTCACCTGGATCGTGACCGACTTGATCCCGGCCACGTCGCCGTCCAGGAAATCCAGCACTTCCACGGAATAGCCCTGCTTTTCCGCCCAGCGGGTATACATACGGTAAAGCATGGAGCACCAGTCACTGGACTCCGTGCCGCCTGCTCCTGCGTTCAGACGGAGGATGGCATTGTTCGCGTCGTACTCTCCCGTAAGGAGGGTCTCGGACTTCAGCTCCTCAAGATCCGAGATGAACTCATCCAGCATCTCCCGGACCTCCGGGACCGTATCCGGATCATTCTCCTCGTTGCCCATCTCGATCATGACGCCGATGTCCTCATAGGCGGACGCAAGCTTTTCATAGCGCTCCACCGTACTCTTCAGGCTCCGGTTCTCCCGGACGATCTTCGTCGACTGCTCCGGGTCGTCCCAGAAAGTCGGCTCTTCCATCATCCGGTCCAGCTCCGCGATGCGGCGCTCCTTCGTCTCGAGGTCCAGGGAATCCTTTACCTCCTGAAGCGTCTTCTGGTACGTGGAGAGTGTATATTTCATGTTATCTAATTCAACCACTGACTGTTCTCCTTCTTCTCAGCGTTCCTTCCTGTCCCGGTTCCTGTCTCACTGCGCCGCGCGGCTGTAAAGCTTTCTGCCGTGGCACTGCTTGAACTTCTTTCCGCTGCCGCAGGGGCAGGGATCGTTCGGATAGATCTTCTGGGCAGTCTTCTTCACCGGGGTCTTCACTGCGGAATCGTCACGGTTCGTTCCGGTGACCTTCGCCGCCGGCTCACGCTCGACCTTCTGCTCCACCTTGAGGTGCGTCAGCACGCGGATGGTCTCCTGGGTAATGCCCTCAGTCATCTCCTGGAACATGTCGTAGGCTTCCATCTTGTACTCGACCAGCGGATCTCTCTGACCGTAAGCCTGGAGGCCGATGCCCTGGCGCAGCTGCTCCATGTCGTCGATATGGTTCATCCACTTGGCGTCGATGACCTTCAGCAGGATGACACGCTCCACCTCGCGGATCTGCTCGCTTCCGCCGGGGAATTCCGCCTCACGGCCCTCGTAGAACTTGATCGCAGCCTCCTTCAGGCGGTGCGTCAGTTCATTCTTCTTCATGCCCGCCATGTCTTCCGTATAGAAGACCGGAGTCATCGGGATGACCGAGATCAGCAGGCGGTTCAGCTCATTGAAGTCCCACTTCTCCGCCGGCGCGTCCTCCGCGATGGAACGGTTCACCGCGTTCTCCACCACGTCGTTGATCATGCGCATGATGGTGGCGCGCATGTTCTCGCCGCGGAGCACCTTGTTGCGCTCCTCGTAAATGACCTCTCTCTGGTCATTGTTGACTTCGTCGTACTTCAGCAGGTTTTCACGGATGCCGAAGTTGTTGGTCTCGATCTTGACCTGCGCCTTCTCGATGGCGCTGGTGAGCATCTTGTGCTCGATCTGCTCTCCCTCCGGCACGCCGAGGGCGTTGAACATATCCATCAGGCGCTCGGAGCCGAAGAGACGCATCAGGTCGTCCTCCAGGGAAATATAGAACCTGGATTCGCCCGGGTCTCCCTGTCGTCCGGAACGTCCGCGCAGCTGATTGTCGATACGGCGCGCCTCATGGCGCTCGGTGCCGATGATCTTCAGGCCGCCGAGAGCCTTGGCTTCCTCATCCAGCTTGATGTCGGTGCCTCGTCCTGCCATGTTGGTGGCGATGGTGACTGCCCCGTGCTGGCCTGCTCCCGCGACGATCTCCGCTTCCTTCTCATGATACTTCGCGTTCAGGACGGTGTGCGGGATTCCTTCCCGCTTCAGCATCTTCGAGAGCATTTCGGAAGTCTCGATGGTGATAGTGCCGACCAGGACCGGCTGTCCCTTCTCGTGGGTCTCCCTGATCTCGTCCACGACGGCACGGAACTTCTCCCGCTTGGTCTTGTACACCGCGTCGTTGTGGTCTACACGGATGACCGGCTTGTTGGTCGGGATCGCGATGACGTCCATGGAATAGGTGCTGCGGAACTCCTTCTCCTCCGTCAGCGCCGTACCGGTCATGCCGGCTTTCTTGCGGAACTTGTTGAAGAAGTTCTGGAAGGTGATGGTCGCCAGAGTCTTGGACTCGCGCTTTACGTTCACGTGCTCCTTCGCCTCAATGGCCTGGTGCAGTCCGTCCGAGAAACGGCGGCCCGGCATGATGCGGCCGGTGAACTCGTCGACGATCAGGACTTCGTCGTCCTTGACCACATAGTCCTTGTCCTTGTGCATGAGTTCCTTCGCGCGGAGCGCAAGGATGATGCAGTGCTGGATCTCAAGGTTCTGGGGATCGGAGAAGTTCTTCAGCTGGAAGAATTTCTCGACCTTCGCCACACCCTCCTCGGTGAGGTTCACGACCTTGTCCTTCTCATCGACCACGTAGTCGCCGGTCTCGGTGGTCGCCCCGCCCATGATGG
>Ga0256405_10012763_pt1 | contig 10308 bp, 7 predicted proteins | sample RumenRJG_02DNA_FD_189096 | JGI IMG/M metagenome (GOLD analysis project Ga0256405, IMG submission 189096) | Bovine rumen microbial communities from Lethbridge, Alberta, Canada - RJG_02 | ecosystem: Host-associated > Mammals > Digestive system > Stomach > Rumen | place: Canada: Alberta | collected... | reverse complement strand
TGTCGAAATAGGAAAACACATAGCAAAATCATACAGGACAATTGAGGCCCTGTACACGTAACGTATTATTTGACTTCCGGAGCGAATCTGAGCCGCTCCTTCAGAAATAAAGAGGAAACAAAAGATAAGCGAAACAGATTAGAATCCTGCGCCTGAATCGGGCGGGGAACAACGGCAAGCAGCGTTTTCTGCTTAACGGCTCCGCTCAGCCGGATAATGACGGCGTCACGCTCCAACGATATTAGGAGCCAAAATAAACCGCTATACGATCAGCGCACACACCGGGCCCGGTGCAAAATGCAGGGCTGTCGTATAGCGGGAGTTGCTGCAGGACTGACCATCCTCAGGACTCGACGGGGCAACCAATTGCTGCCGTCCGAAACGGAAAGAATACTATTTTTTTTAACTACCAGGATAGAGAATAACCAGTTAAGGCAGCATAAACACGGTTTAGAACAGTTTACACGGGAAATATCCGGCAGTAGCAAGCTCAGAATATATCCGTTTAAGGTCAGGCAGACTGTCAGGTTTTATGTTGATACGGTGATTTTGCCGGAGAACAAAAACCAGCGCGCGCCGCAGAGCGCTATATGCCCGTCAGGGCGACCCTAACGTGACAGTCCAAGGAAGACATACCCAGTCTATAACACGGGTGGGGGCATCTTAACATGTAATAGGCGGAAATAATGCTGAAGAAAGAAAGGGAGAACTATGCCCAGAAGAAGGGAAAGCCTTAAATATGCGCTTAATAAGCGGGCGTTTCAAAATACAAAAAACAGCAAAAACAATAACACGGAAACAACATATAAACGCAGCATTAATCAATTCGTTGAGTGGGCAAAAAAGAGAGGATATAAAACTGCGGATGAAATTACAAAAGAAACAATTCAGGAATATGAAGAGTTTCTGGAAGGACATCCGAAGTCTTATCAACCGTCAACGATCCACACATTTCTTACACCAATCTGTCTTGCCACAGGCGTGACGATGGACGAAATCAGAAAACCGAAGAGGACGGCAGGCAGAATTGTCCGCAGCCGGAATAAAGGCACTGATGATAATAAATGTAAAAACTCGCAGGGAGTTAAAGAGGAGTGCAATCCGAAGTATAAGCGGGTCGTCTCATTCCAAAGAGCGGTTGGCATTCGCCGGGCGGAACTTGCGAGATTATTGGGTGTGGATCTGAGTCATCGGAATGATGAATGGTACGTGATTGTTCAACGTGGCAAAGGTGGTAAACAGCAGAGGCAGTACATACTACCGGAGAACGTCGATTCAGTACGTGAGATTTTCCGCAACATTGAACCTATGGAAAATGTGTTCAGTAAGGAGGAACTCAATAATAAGATTGATTTTCATGGCTTACGTGCCGAAAACGCAAGAAGATGCTACGCATATTATGTGAAAAAGATCGAAATTGAGCCGGGATTTGCACAGGAAATGAGGTGTAAGCTGAAGAACCGGTGGCTTGAAGAACATGAAAGACTCCGTAAAACGAATTATGATTCATGGTTGCGGCAGAAGCGGCTTTTCGATCAGGAGATGGACGACCGTCCCTATAGGCTGCGCGGTGACAATCTGACCAAGGCGCTGGCATCCGGTTCACCTACGGAGTATAACCGACTGGCGCTTATGTGCGTGTCGGTGATGCATTTGGCGCACTGGAGGCTTGATGTGACCGTGACCAATTATGTTGTGAAGTAATAATGATATTCTTCTGCTGAACTAATACATTAAAAGAGTTATGAATCTTAAAGAATAGAACATGTGGGTCATTTGATACGATAACATTTTGGGGGAAATGGTAAAGGTAGCTTAGTGCTTCATTTGCTTTATAATAAACATTTTCCCGAAGTTTTAGCAGGTTGTTCAAGTACAATCATCATATCGAAATATTTGTTGGTCAATAGAATATAGAAATGATTGAAAGTAAGGCTTAACAAGTATGCTTCTGAGAGCGGCAAAATTCTTCCCAGACGGATTACCGGGACCTGCGCATCGTATCAGAGAGCGCTGACCACTACGATCAGAGAGAATGTCATCTGGCTCTTATACCTTATACCGAGCGCTAAGCACTGTAAAAGTACCTTTACTAAGGCATCCATAGGGGCTTCAGATCCCAGAAGGTGCCTATTCTGCATTCATATTGGGAGGAGAAGGACTGTCGGTGAAACATGTTGCCTGTTGAAAAATACCATATTATGTGATAAACTATCCTCGCCTTACAAGATGTTGTAAGGGATGAGAATTGTTGTCAACAGTTCACCGATCAGCTCCAATAAGAGAGATTGGAACAAACTGTCTGAGACGCAGACCAGAGCGGTCAGCTCGAAGATGGTGACGTATAGGAACATGACAAAGTCCTCCTGCTTGATTATACACGAATTAAGCATTGCACAACTGGATAGCTGGTACTCATATGGCAGAGAATCTGCCCCCTTGATACCATGATCATTTGTATACCCATCGGCTAAGGAATGCTATCCTCTATGCCAATGGGTATTGCAATATAAGGGAGAAAGAACTATCGACGAATGGGTTTTACGACAGGAAACAGTTGAGAAAAGCAAGAAATATTACGCTCATTTTGACGCAAGGACAGACATGAAAAAGGCTGCAAACCTAGTGACTGATGAAGAGTGGGTTTCACACCATGGCTTTTATCCGCTTATCCATTATAAGAAAGACTGCTCGAAATACAGCAGTAAGGGAAGGAAACAAAAGGAACGGGACATCTGTTATGCGGCACATTTGGATCGGTGCATTCTGCAGTATTACTGCCATGTGATGAATGAGCGATACAATTCGCGGATCAGAGATCTTGGAATTGAAGATGTCCCTGTCGCATACAGATCGGATTTGGGGAAGAATAACATTCATCTTGCTAAGCAGGCGTTTGATTTTATAAAAGCCAATCCCAATGCGTATGTGATGATAGGTGATTTCACAGGCTTCTTTGATAACCTGGATCACCAGTATCTGAAGCGGCAATGGTGCAGTCTTCTTGGTGTGAGGCAGCTTCCGCCGGATTATTACACGGTTTTCAAAAATATTACCAGATACAGTACCTGGGAGCTGGAAGACCTGTTGGAACTGAACGGATTGCCTGCAACAAGTGCAGGAAGAAAGAAGCTGAATTCCCAAAAAACAGTTCTGACCAAGGAACAGTACAAGAGATATAGGTCGCATATAAAAAAGCACACAGATCCTTTCGGTATCCCCCAGGGTTCACCGATCAGTGCATTGCTTGCGAATGTTTACATGATGGATGTGGACCGAAAGATTAAAGACATAACGGATCAATGTGCAGGACTGTACATGAGATACAGCGATGATTTTATGGTGGTTCTGCCACTGAATGAAGCGGCGGCGAGAACAGCGATTTTTTCAATCAACCAGATAATCGAAAGCACCCCTGGGTTGACACTGGAGCCACAAAAAACACAGATCTACAAAACGGATCTTCCATACATAGAGAATATAGGTGAAACTTTCCTTGAGAATGCAGATGGTTCGAAGCGAGTCATCAATTTCCTGGGCTTTACCTTCGATGGCACGACAACTACTTTACGGGCTAAGACGGTGAGCAAGTACTATTACCGGATGTATCGAAAGGCGCATACCATCGCGGAAAATCCAGATCAGAAAGGAAAGGATCATTTGTACAAGAGGTACTCCGAAAGAGGAGCGCGGACGAGCGGAAAAGACAGTGGAAATTTCTTTACATACGTTCAGAGAGCCGAGCGTATTTTTGGAGATACTGAAGAAATACGAAAGCCGGTCAAAAGGCATATGGCAAAAATCAAACGCGCATTGAAGAAACCTCATAACTGAGATGTGATTTGGCGTAAAGGCAGGAGCGTATACTCAAGAAATATAATTGGGTGTTGATCAATGAAACACATTTCCATACGCCGACACCCAAAACCTTATGCCAATCTGAACACGGTATACTCTCGATCGAAGATACAAAAGGCTTCTAACTTATGCGTATTTTTCCATCTACTTTAGGTAGGCAAAAGAGATCGTCCTTCTATTTACCAAGGATACGACTTTGCATGACCTGTGGAGTGTAGATTTCTTCATGCAGAATACGGGCTGATTGCAATAAAATGTCAAATTAGATTAATGGTGAGGATAAGAAATAATGAACAGCTCAGAAAGAAAAACATTTTGGGATACGCTATGCAGTATTCGAGACAATACCCCTGATCATTTACAGGCGTTACTTGCTACGATAAATACTCCCGAATACCTGTGCAGATTTCGTCCTGTGAGCGAGAATTCCCTGCTGCAGTTACAAGAGAATAAACTGTATTACTCTTCAGCTGATCACTACGATGATCCTTTTGATACATTTATTCACGTTGATTTTCCTCGCGTGAAAGCGTTATATGATTTACTCAAATCTTTTCTAGATACAGGTAATTCAGATTTGCGCAATATACTTATGGTTTTAGAGCCCGTTATCGGAATGAGCGCTGAGCAATTTATTAATAATCTGAAAGATCATCCGTTGGATCTATCTATTTTTCCTGAACGTATAAGACAGATCAGAACAATCATACAAAAGAACCTGTTTTCCATATGTTTCTGCGAAGATGCGATGAACGAGACGCTATGGCTCAAATACGCAAATAATTACAGAGGCTTTGCCCTGATTTATGATGTTAAGGATGATAGTTCATTTTTATGCGGTAAAGAAAAAATGTGCGAGAATTGCCGCTCATTGATTGAAAAGCCTTCTGTATATCCCGTTTATTATACCGAGGACGCTTATGATGCGACACAGTTTGCATTGGCCTGTATGCTGTGGGGAGAGCAAGTTCCACGACAGATTGTAGAATTAAGCTCTAAAGCGGTAATATGGGAAGCGGAACGTGTTTCGCTAATTAAGAAAAAATGCCACGAATATGATCAAGAATGGCGTATGATTCGACCGACTATGTCGCTTGATCGCACATACATCAAAATGAAGCCAAATAAAGTCATTTTAGGACTTAGGATGCCTGAGTACGAAAAACGGTTGGTTATTTCAGCTGCAAAGGTGGCTGGGATTAACAATATCGAAGAACTGTATATCAATGATTCTGATCTGTTGGACACCAAAGCAATTACAAGCGTATAAGCTATGTAAAATACATAGAATCCAGCTGGCACTTAATGAACTTCGTATACTGTATATGGAAGATGGGGATCATCCCATGGCTCACTGACTGGTGGAAGTGTCTTCTTAGGCTGCGGTGGCTTTTGACATGGGGTGATATAACGAAGTATGCATGGGACTGGATATGGCGGCATGGGAGAAAGATATTGTCCGGACAGAAGAAATCCAGAGGGAACTGATCGAAAATGTGGAATCCGTTGGCAGCTTTGCGGACTCGGAACTTTACTGGCACCTCACCTTCAAAAAATCAGAATCCGGGTTTTATCAGAGGATGCGGCAGATGACTCCTTCGACAATATGCGGGAAATACTTTTGTGAAGAAGCAATTAATTCCGGTACGGAAAGATAATACACGCAGTGGATATGATGATATTGCGCTTCGCTTCGGCGGGGCGTATTTTTTCTTTTTGTGAACGTAACAAGGCGGACGGAATGGCCGCCCAGCCTGACAGCTCCGCTGGCAATCTTACGGGGGTGGGGGGCCAACAAGCAATTATCCATAGACGGCATGTGGAGGTAAATTCTGCACACAGATGCTGTGGCTTCAGCGTGCCCTGCTTGCCAATTTGTTGATTATTTGACATTGTTCGCGGTTGTGACTATAATAAAAAGTGGATATTTATCTTGTTTCATATGAAGGAAAAGAGTATGGGCTATCTTTCAATTTTAGAGACATCTAAGAAATGGGGCGTTTCAAAACGCCGCATACAGATTCTTTGTGCTGAGGAAAGGATCCCTGGTGCTACCCGTATCGGCAACTATTGGGCGATTCCAGATGATGCCGAGAAACCCAAGGATGCCAGAATTAAGAGTGGGCGGTATATCAAACAGAAAAAGAATGCAGAATAACCTGTGTCTGCCGATAACGGGTTAAGGATTTCCTTACAGTCCTACGATTTTTATGCCATGAACTTCCGATAATCACCACTTATCGGAACCAGTCAGGAGGTTGACCATGCCTACAATCCTGCCGAAAAGCCAGATGTCTGAAGAAGATATCAAGCTTAATTACATCACGCCGGCACTCCTTGGCCGGGGATGGAAAAATAGAATCACGATGGAGACCGGGCTTAAGTTTACGGATGGAAAAATTAACCTCCGGGGTAACCTCGTTGCAAGGGAAAAGCCAAAGAAAGCGGATTATATACTCTACATTGAACGGAATTATCCTATTGCGATTGTAGAAGCGAAGGATAACAATCATTCTGTTTCTTTTGGGTTGCAGCAAGCCATGACATATGCCCAGATGTTGGACGTTCCGTTTGCGTATAGCTCCAACGGTGATGCTTTTTATGAACATGATTTTCTGACTGGAATGGAAAAACAGATACCGCTGGATCAGTTCCCAACTTATGAGGAGCTGGTCAATCGATATAGATCTGAAGCGAATGCCGGAGAGGGAATATCTGATGATGAAATGGCAATAATTCATCAGCCGTATTATACCAGTCAGAATACATATCCGCCACGGTATTATCAGCGGATTGCCATTAACAGAACGGTGGATGCCATTGCCAGAGGACAGGAGCGGATTCTATTGGTAATGGCAACAGGGACAGGAAAAACTTATACAGCATTTCAAATCGTGTATCGCCTTTTAAAGTCAGGATTGAAAAAGAAAATCCTGTACCTTGCTGACCGTAATATTCTTGTGGATCAGTCCATCCAGCAGGACTTTGCACCGCTCGAGAAGACAATTCACAAAATAAATTTTGCCAAAGATGATCCAACGACCATAACGTCCCATGAGGTGTATTTTTCACTTTATCAACAGTTGACCGGCGGCGATGATTCGGATGATGGAGATGCAGAGGACGAGGCGGTTGCGAAATTGGCGGCATTGTTCCAACCGAACTTCTTTGATCTTGTTATTGTCGATGAGTGTCATCGTGGCTCGGCAAAGAAGGATAGCAACTGGCGGAAGATTCTCGATTACTTTTCATCCGCTACGCAGATTGGCATGACAGCGACCCCGAAAGAAACAAAATATGTTTCCAATATCGATTATTTTGGAGAACCGGTCTATACATACAGCCTTCGCGAGGGTATTGAGGACGGTTTCCTTGCGCCTTTCCGCGTGATCAATATCACCACAGATATTGGAGATGGATGGAGGCCATACAAAGGGCAGCGGGACATTTATGGGAATGAGATAGAAGACCGCATCTATAACAACAGTGATTATGATTACAACATCATTCTGGAAGATCGCATTAATCAGGTTGCACAGGAAATTACTAATTATCTGAAATCCACGGACCGCATGGCAAGGACTATCGTGTTCTGCGCTACAGAAGATCATGCGGAACGGATGCGCATTGCCCTATCCAATTTGAATGCTGATATGGTTAAGCAGAATCCGGACTACGTGGTTCGAATCACCGGAAGCGATACATACGGTAAAAGCAAACTGGATTACTTCATTTCCGTCTCGGCGAAGTATCCGGTTATTGCCACAACATCCAAGCTTCTTTCAACCGGCGCTGACTGTAAGATGACAAAGCTGATTGTTCTTGACCAGATGATCAACTCCATGACGGAGTTTAAGCAGATCATCGGACGTGGAACTCGCCTGCGTGAAAAGGAAGGGAAAACACATTTCACAGTAATGGATTTCCGTGGCGTATCCCGCCTATTTGCCGATCCGGATTGGGATGGTCCGATCGAACCGGATCCTGATTATGATCCTAACAGACCGGATAAACCGAAACTACCAATTGATCCGCCACCAGGCCCGGGACCGATTGTTGATCCGCCTCCCACGCAGCCAAAACCATATGTTGATGCAAACGGATGTGAAGTCCATATTATCAACAAAACGGTTTCTATATATGACGCAAATGGGAAATTGCTGAGGCAGGAGAGCATTATTGATTACACGAAAACCAATATCCGTGGAGAATACGCTTCTCTGGATCGTTTTATAGCTTACTGGAATGCCATTCAGAAAAAAGCTGCTGTCAGCGCACTTCTCCGTGAACGTGGAATAGATCTTCAGGCATTGAAGGAAGACCAGAACATGTCGGATGTGGATGATTTCGATTTCATTTGCCATGTAGCTTATGACAAGAAACCGCTTACTCGTAAAGAACGTGCAGAAGGTGTTAAAAAACAGGATTTCTTTACGAAATACAGTGGTGCCGCAAAGGAAGTCCTCGAGATATTGTTGGAAAAGTATATGAATCTTGGAATCGATCAGATTGAAAGCATGAAGATTCTGAGCTTGGATCCTCTGAAGCGTTTCGGTTCTCCGACAAAGATTGTCGGATACTTTGGCGGCAAGGCAGCTTATCTTAGCGCAGTCAGATCACTGGAAGAAGCCATCTATGAGGTAGCATAAATGAGCAATTTGTCAAGTTTTGTAAAAAGAATTCGGGATATCATGCGTAACGATGCAGGTATCAATGGTGATGCCCAGCGTATTGAACAGATCGCATGGATGCTGTTCCTGAAAGTATATGATGCCAAAGAGCAGGACTGGAAAATCAATGACGATGATTATGAGTCCATCATCCCGGAAGAATGCCGATGGATCAACTGGGCCCATGATGACCGCTCTGGCTCAGCTATGACCGGAGATGCTTTGCTGAACTTTGTCAACAATACGCTTTTCCCCACGCTAAAAGGTTTGGAGGTGGATCCTGAGACACCGATCAAAAAATCTATTGTGAAAACGACCTTCGAGGATGCCAACCAATATATGAAGGATGGCGTCCTGCTCCGTCAGGTGATTAACATCATTGATGAACTCGATCTTGGGGACTATGAGGAGAGTCATGCCTTCGGTGAGATTTATGAATCTATCCTTCGCGAGCTGCAGAGCGCGGGCTCGTCCGGTGAGTTTTATACGCCTCGTGCGGTGACAGAATTCATGGTAAAAATGATCCGGCCGAAGATTGGAGAAACGTGCGCGGATTTTGCCTGCGGAACGGGCGGGTTTTTAACTTCCTGGCTGAAAGAACTCTCTCCGCAGATTGGTGATTCCGAGGAGAAACTGGCACAGTATAATAACTCTATTTACGGAATTGAGAAGAAACAATTCCCATATATGCTTTGCATTACAAATATGCTTCTGCATGATATTGATGTGCCGCAGGTATATCACGATAATTCTCTGATTCGTGATGTACTTGACTATACAGAGGATGATCAGTTTAGCGTGGTCCTGATGAATCCTCCCTACGGCGGAAGCGAGAAGACAGAGGTAAAGAATCATTTTCCAGCAGATCTGGCAAGTTCAGAGACAGCGGATTTGTTCATGTCCGTCATCATGTATCGGTTAAGGGAGAATGGCCGCGCAGCGGTGATCCTTCCGGACGGCTTCCTGTTCGGAACCGATAATGCTAAAGTTGCGATTAAAAAGAAGCTGCTGTCAGAGTTTAACCTGCATACCGTGATCCGTATGCCGCACAGTGTATTTGCCCCATACACAAGCATCACGACTAACATCCTGTTTTTTGAGCGTACAGGGCCGACAAAGGAAACCTGGTTCTACCGTCTGGATATGCCGGAAGGTTATAAGAACTTTTCTAAGACGAAACCTATGAAGCTGGAGCATTTTGCCCCGGCTGAAGAGTGGTGGAGCAATCGAGAAGAGATTACGATTGACGGATTCGATAAGGCAAAAAAATATAGCGTCGATGAAATCGTGGCACGTACCTATAACATTGACCTTTGCGGTTATCCGCATGAGGAAGAAGAGATACTGCCGCCGAAGGAACTGATTCAGCAGTATCAGGAGAAGCGTGCTTCCTTGAATGCTGACATTGACCGTATATTAGCCCAGATTACGGAGATCCTTGGTATTGATATGACGGAGGACGAGAGCAAATGAACGCGCAGCAGCTGAAAAACTCCATACTGCAGATGGCTGTCTCCGGCAAGCTCGTCCCGCAGGATCCGAACGATGAACCGGCCAGTGTACTGCTGGAGCGCATCCGTAAAGAAAAAGAAAAACTTATAAAAGAAGGGAAGATTAAGAAGGAAAAGAACCATTCTTACATCTTCCGTGGTGCTGATAATACGCCCTATGAGAAGGTGGGCAAGAATGAGCCGGTGAGTATTGCGGATGAAGTGCCTTTTGAGATTCCGGAGAGCTGGGAGTGGTGCCGTCTATCCGATCTTACAGTGAAAGAAATAAA
>Ga0256405_10012762_pt1 | contig 10309 bp, 10 predicted proteins | sample RumenRJG_02DNA_FD_189096 | JGI IMG/M metagenome (GOLD analysis project Ga0256405, IMG submission 189096) | Bovine rumen microbial communities from Lethbridge, Alberta, Canada - RJG_02 | ecosystem: Host-associated > Mammals > Digestive system > Stomach > Rumen | place: Canada: Alberta... | reverse complement strand
CCTCGACGACCGCCTTTTTGATCTCGACGCTCTGCCGGATCACGCGCTCGAACACGTCCGGGATCTCCTTTTCGTTCCCCGCGCCCATGTCCACGGACGAGACCGCGGCAAGCACGTCGTCCGCGAGGTCCGCCTTGCGGAGCATCGCGGCTTTGAACGCCTCCGCGGAACCGTCGAGGAACTCCGACGGGGAAAGCGTCCGGAACGTGTCGTAGCTCAGGAGCACGAGCGACGGCTGCCAGAACGCGCCGCAGAGATTCTTGCCGGACGCGAGATCGACCGCGGTCTTTCCGCCGACCGAGCTGTCCACCGCCGCGAGATAAGTCGTCGGCATCTGGACGTACCGGATCCCGCGCAGGAACGTCGCCGCGGCGAATCCGCCCATGTCGCCCGCGACGCCGCCGCCGAGCGCGATCACGAGGTCGGAGCGGGTCAGCCCCGCGCGTGCGAGCTGCTCCAGGATCGCGCCGTACGATTCGAGGTTCTTGTTCTCCTCGCCGGCCGGGAATTCCACGAGCGATACGCTGACGCCCGCGTCGGACAGCGCGCCCGAGACCGCTCCCGCGTACAGCGGGGAGACGTTGCTGTCGGTGACCAGCGCGGCCAGTTCGGGGAGCCTGCCCAAAGCGGCTTCGATCTCCGCGGGCGACGTCCCGAAGAGGTCCTTTCCGATCACCATTTCATACGGCTGATCTGTTTTGATCGCGATTCTTTCCATGTGCGCACATCCTTTGAAAACAAACGGCACTATGCTATAATTCATTAAGGGGATTCTATCATACTTAATTCACAGATGCAAAACAAATGAAGACGATCATTAAAGTGCCGCTGATGCTCCTTACGGCGATTTTTGTCGTAATTCTCTGCTTTGTGCTGAGCGTCGCGGGAATCAACGTATATATAATGGTCTCGGCCGACATCGTGACGGAACTGGACTCGGAAACGGCCGCCGTTTCGGAAGAGGAACGCGCGAAGTACGAGGAACTCGCGCCGCAGTGCGCGATCGTGCTCGGGGCCGGGATCACAGACGCGGAGACGCCGAGCCCGATGCTGAAGGACCGGCTCGACGCCGGCGTTCTGCTGTACAAGAGCGGGATCGTGAACAAGCTCCTGCTCAGCGGCGACAACGGAAGCGACCACCACGACGAGATCCACGTCATGCTGAAATACTGCAAAAACGCGGGCGTGCCGGGGAAGGACATCTTCTGCGACCACGCCGGCTTCTCGACGTACGACACCATGTACCGCGCCGTCTCGATCTATGAAGTCGAGCGCGCCGTCGTCGTGACGCAGCGTTATCACCTGTACCGCGCGCTTTACCTCGCCCGGTCGCTCGGGATCGACGCCGTCGGGACAGCGTCCGATCAAAGGCCGCATCAGGGGCAGGACGCGCGCGACACGCGGGAGTTCCTGGCCCGCGTCAAAGACTTCTTCCAGGGGATCCAGAAGCCGCCCGCGAAATACGGCGGGCCGAAAACGCCGATCACGATGGACTCCGGCGCGTCGACGCACGGAGAGTGATCCGCGAACTTCAGAGGACGAAAAAAGCCGCACGGCCTGCGCGGCTTTTGTGATGCCTGAAATAACTCTGTCCGGCGTCTAGTCGTCTTCTTTTCCGTCCGCCGGACGCTCCGGCGCGCCGTCTTCCGAAAGCTCCGCAAGTCCCGCCCGGATGATCTCCGGGACGTCGTGCTCGACCGCGAGGATCTGCTTCCGGTCCATGGTCTTCGTTTCGACGACCGGATGGATCTTCACTTTGATCGTCGCGGGCACGGGATAGCCCGGCTCCTCGAAGCATTTGTAGCTCCCCGAGATCGTGACCGGCACGATGCCCGCCTTCGCCTTGGTCGCGAGTTTGAAGCTCCCGGGCTTGAACTCGCCCATCTCCGGCCCGCGGCTCCTGGTCCCTTCCGGGAAGATCGCGAGGTTGTAGCCCTGCTTCACGAGGTCGATTCCTTCGCGCATGCTCTTCAGCGCTTCCCTGGCGTCGCCCCGCCGGATGAAGAGGCCGCGGATCTGCTTGATCCACCGGCCGAGGTACGGCACCTTCTCGAGCTGGTCCTTCGCGATGAACCCGAGCTGCTTGTCCTCCGCCGCGAGGATGAGCGCGATGATGTCCGCGTAGCCCTGGTGGTTCGCGATGTAGACATAGCCGTCGTCCTTCGGGAGGTTCTCCTTCCCGGTGACGTCGATCTTCAGATCAAAATCGTCGGCCACGCTGTTCGCCCAGATCTTCAGGTCTTCGGCGATGACCCGGCGCTCCTTTTCGGGGTCGCCCGCTTCCCGGGCCTCGATCACGCCTTTGGAATAGTGATCCACTTTGCGGATCCCGCCGATCACTTTGAAAAACGCCGCGATGTTCTTGAATAATGCCATGTCGCTCCTCCGTATCCTGTCCGCCCGCAGGTCCTGTCCCTATTCTGAACTAAAAGCCGCCCCCGTTCAAGTCGTTTGTATGGTATAATTTCATCGACAGAAAGGAACAGAGATGGAAGACAGAAGCGATCACAGAAACACTTACACGATCCGGTTCATCCTGGCCGCGGTCTTTTTCGCGCTCTTTATAACCGACCTCGCACTCGTGCTGAGCGGGAACGCGGTCGGCTTCGACAAATGGGCGCACGACGCCGCGTTCTCGCTTCGGAATTCGGTCACGGTGCCGGTCTTCCTCGTCCTGACGCAGTTCGGTTCCTGGAAGGTCATCGTCACGATCGGCGCATTCATCCTGATTGGGAACGCCGTGAAATGGCGGAAGCGCGACGTGCCGGTCGCGGTTGGTGCGTGCTTCCTCGACCTCGGGCTGTATTCCGTCATCAAACCCGTCGTGCAGCGGATCCGTCCGCCGCGGGAGTTCTGGCTCCTGATCGAGCACGGCTATTCGTTTCCGAGCGGGCACACCATGAACAGCGTGTTCTGCTACGGCATGATGATCTATCTCATAATAAGAAACAGCCACAGCAGACCGTTCACCATCGTGATGACCGGAGCGCTGTCGCTGCTCGTTTTCATAATCGGTTTTTCGCGCGTCTTCTGCGGCGTCCATTACATCACCGACGTCCTGGGCGGAGCGAGCCTCGGCTTTTCGATGCTGATGCTCGCGACCGTCGCGATCGACGAATTCATGCGCCGCCGATATCCCGAAGAACGGAACGCATAGAAGCTATCTTGACCAGGACACCTTATAGGTCCCGCTGACGCCCTTCATTCCTTTGATGCGGATGAACACTTTCCGCGTTCTTTTTCTGCGCATTTTGATGTCCATGATGTCGGAACTGTTGTCCAAATCGAACGTTTTGTGCCGCAGTTTATACTTTTTATTCTTTTTGACGTAATAATAGACCCGTACTTGTACCGAACTGTAGATATCCGCATTGTTATTGCTTGCGCCGAACCGGAGCGTCGCTTTCTTCCCTTTCTTTGATTTTGGAAGAAGGATCTTATACCATTTCGGATCCTTGTTTCCAGTGAAAATCACGCCGCGGACTTTCTTCGGTTTCGTTATGTCCCTGGCTTCCGCCATCGTCTTGCCGCCGTTTCGCGTTTTGATTCTGCTGTATTTCGCGAGGATGCGGTAGACCTCGGAGGAACTCCGGACACCGATATAATACACGCCCTTCCCGATGCCGTAGGTCGTCGCGTAGCCGTATCCGGAGATCAGGCTCTCATCTGCGACGAGGTCCTTCTTGTTTTTCCGGAGACGTACTCTGCTGTAGCCGGGATAATGGTAGCTCGCGTCCTTCACCTGGATGCGGAGCTTTCCCCTGCCCGGCGATACGAACTTATAGTAGGCGTACGTCGTGTTGTCCATGTAGCTCGTGCCGAGTTTGGGGACTTTGTTCTTCAGCGTCCCGCCCGGCGCATATCTTCGGACGGTGTATTTGGCGCCCTTGTTTTTTCCGTGAAGATAAACATAATAAGTTCCCTTCTCCCGGATCGGTACGGCGACGGTGCCGCGCTTTCCTCTCGGAGCGATAACATTGCGTCCGGCGATTGCGGCGCGCTTTTTGTTCCCGCCGCGTTTCTGGAGGTGTGCATACACCCAGCTGTCCTTATCTTTTACGATGATGACGCAGACGCCCTTCTTGAGTTCGACTTTGACGGTCTGCTCTTTCCGGGTGGTGGTTCCCTTCTTGACTGCTGCGTTCGCGTCTTCAATCAAAAAGGCGCACATCAAGAGATAGATGATGCCGACGCCCAACAAAGCCGGTGCTGACTTCTTCACAAAAGTATTCATAAAACTAATCCCTTTCTGCCGGACGATCCGTCCGGTGCATAATACCCTCGTCTATATTATATAGAAGTGAAAGAAAAGCGGTCAAGCCGTGCGGGGCCCGGATCCCCTTAAAAATCCTTAAATCTCAAGGAGAGCGCCGGCGGTGATCCCTTCCGCCGCGGAAGCCCCTGAGCGGCAATCCCGTCCGCCCGGAACGCACCCCGCCCGTATTGACACCATAAATGCTAAAAGCGTTTCATTAAAAAAAGATTAAAGCAAAGCGGGAACGCCGGCGTTTCCGCGGAGAAACGGCCGGAAACAGACGGCCCGGCGGCGCGAAGCCCCGCGGGGCACGATATTTAGTGGGCGGCCGCGAAAAAGCCCCCAAGACGCGCGGCCTGACGGGAAAGCCTCTGCCGGTCCCCCGTTGAGAATATCAGCATGCGATGCTATACTTGATACAGAAGCGGCGTCTGTCGGAACGGGCGCCGGACTTATCTCATCGTAGATTTTGGAGATGCAAATGAGTGATAGCAAAAAACCGATCCTCCTCGTGATGGCCGCGGGGATGGGCAGCAGATACGGCGGGCTGAAACAGATCGACCCGGTCGGCGACAAAGGCGAGATCATCCTCGACTTTTCGCTGTACGACGCCATGATGGCGGGGTTCGAACGCGTCGTCTTCGTGATCAAAGAGGAAAACGAAGAAGCGTTCCGGAAGCTGATCGAAGACCGCGCGGGCAAATACTTCGACGTGAACTACGCGTTCCAGAAGCTGGAGGACCTCCCCGAAGGGTTCGAAGTCCCGGAGGGCAGGAAGAAGCCCTGGGGCACGGCGCACGCCGTGTACAGCGCGCGTGAATACATCGACGCGCCGTTCTGCGTGATCAACGCGGATGACTACTACGGCTCCGGCGCGTTCCTGACGATGTACGACCAGCTGACCGCGGGCGATACGGACTATTCGATGGTCGCGTTCCGGCTCGGCAACACGCTCACCGAAAACGGCCACGTCGCGCGCGGGATCTGCAAGATCTCGGACGAAGGATATCTGTCGAAGGTAACGGAGCGCACGATGATCAAACGGGTGGACGGCATACCGTCGTTTTCCGAAGACAAGGGAGAGACCTGGACCGCCCTCGCGGAAGACACGCCGGTCTCGATGAACTTCTGGGGGCTCCCCGCTTCGTTCATGGACGCCGTGGAAACAAGGTTCCCCGCGTTCCTGCAGGAGAACGCCGCGAAAGACCCCGCGGGCGCAGAATTCTATCTCCCGGCCGTCGTGCAGAGCATGATGGATGAAGAGGGCGTCCAGTGCAGGGTGCTCGCATCCCACGACAAATGGTACGGCGTGACGTACAAAGAAGACCGCGAGCAGGTCGTCGACGCATTAAAGTCCATGAAGGACGCCGGCCTGTATCCGGAAGAACTGTTCAAATAAAACGAGCATAAAAAGAAACGGCCCCGGAGCCGGCTTGCCGCCGGACCGGACGCCGTTTTTGCTTGCCTTTTTCGATCAGAGCAGCCCCTGCCGCTTCGCTTCGATGTGCGCGCGGAGCTCCTCCTTCTCGGCGTACAGCATCGCGTCGGCGTCTTTGATCAGGCGCTCCGCCGGGACCGCCGGCGACGTGCACTTCGCGTAGCCGATGCTGATCGTGAGCTGATACGGCGCATCCATCTTCTTGGAAAGCTCCCACATCGCCTGATGCACGCTCTGCATGAACGCTTCCGGAGACAGGATCGAATCCTCCCAGACGATGAACAGAAATTCGTCGCCGCCCCACCGCGCCGGGAAGACGCCCTTGTATTCGTTCGCGACGGACATCAAAGCCTTTGCGACGCATTCCAGCGCGTAGTCGCCTTCGAGGTGCCCGTATTTGTCGTTGATCTGCTTGAACCCGTCGACGTCCATCAGGAACACATAGTACGGCTTCTCCTTCGAGACTTCCGCCCGCATCATCGAGAGATGCCGGTCGGCGCTCCTGCGGTTGTTGAGCTGGGTGAGCGCGTCGTTGTAGATCCGGGACTCCTGCGTGCTCACGAAGATGAAATAGATCGACGTGAAGATCCCGAGGATCAGGATCGGCGTGTCCGCGAAGATGCTGTCCAGGATCCCGCAGATCGTCGGCGGGATGACGAACAGCGCGAGACGGACGTAGCTCTTCCGGACCGCCGGGTCTTTTTCATGGAACGAAGCCGTCAGCGCGTGCGCCGCGACGAACACCAGATACAGGTCGTCGATCACGCACGGGAGCAGGTACAGCGGACCGTGTACGATCGTGCCCGACGAGATGTCGAAGATCAGCCCCGTATGGATCGACACCGCGCTGATCATGACGAGGATCGCGATCGGCGCGAGCGCCGCGATCCGGACGGGCGTCCTGCTCATGAGGTTGGAGCCGAGCACGTCTTCCGCGTACAGGATCCAGCAGAAACACGCGGCCGCTGCCGCGGCCATCCCGACCGTATCGACGATCCCCGCCGCGAGGTCGGAAAACGGCATGAACCCGAATGATCCGACGGCGTAGACCGCCTCGGTCGCAATATAAAGCAAAAAGGCATACACGATGCCTTTGAAATACTTGATCTCGGTCTCGCTCGCGATGTCGCTCGTGAGTTTTGTGAGAATGACGATGGTCTGCGCGGCCGTGAAGCCGCAGACGGAAAGATACACGAACAGATATGTAAGATTGTTGATCATGAAAGCCTCCGTGTCTTTGCGTCAGTTCACGTTGTTATTTATATCACAAGCCAATGTATTTGGCAAGCGGAAAAGTGCCCGAAAAAAGTGGTTGCAAAGTGTACGGGCTTCCGATATAATATTGAAGTGCGCCCGAAAGGACGCGGCAAGTCAATTAACTCTCGCGCCGACAAACATGTAAGCGGCGCCGTTAGTCCATGAGGAGGTGAAAACATGTCAGATTATGAATTGATGTTCATTCTCGATCCCTCGCTCGAGCAGGAGCAGAAGGATGAAGAGATCGAGAAGATCAAAGGCATCATTTCCGAGAACGGCGAGGCCGGAGAGCCGGACGTCTGGGGAATGAGAAAACTCGCATACGAGATCGAAAAGAACACCGAAGGCTATTATGTCGTGTTGCCGTTCAAAGCTGAGCCTGAACTCCCGAAGGAGCTCGACAGAAGACTCAGGATCGATGATACGGTAATGAGACACATGATCATCAACAAAGATGAGAAATAGCTGAGGTGGTTTTTTAGTAGGATCGAGGTACATTATGAACAGTGTTGAATTGATCGGACGGCTGACCAGAGATCCCGAAGTCAGGTACACATCCGGAACACAGACTGCCGTCGCTTCGTTCACGATCGCGATCGACAGACCGCCGAGAAAAGACGGAGAGAAGCAGGCTGATTTCCCGAGGATCACTGTATTCGGAGCTCAGGCCGAGAATTGCGAGAAGTATCTTAAGAAGGGAAGACTCGTCGGCATACAGGGCCGCATCCAGACCGGAAGCTATCAGAACAAGAACGGCGATACGGTCTATACGACGGACGTTGTGGCGAACCGGGTCGAATTCCTCGAGTGGGGCGACCGCCAGCAGGGCGGCGGCAGCTACGGCGGATCCCAGGCGAGAGACGATTATGCGCCGCGCCAGGAGCAGCCGAAGCAGGATCAGGGATCCAAGGACATGCCGGATTCCTTCGAAGCGATCGAGGAAGATGTGCCGTTCTAAACGGAAAGGAAGTTAAACCATGGAAAATAAGAGACATATGGGCGGAATGAACAGAAGACGCAAAGTCTGCCAGTTCTGCGCCGACAAGTCGATCGTCATCGACTATAAAGATGTTGACAGGCTGAAGAACTTCGTGACAGAGAGAGGCAAGATCCTCCCGAAGAGAGTCACAGGGACCTGCGCCAAGCATCAGAGACAGATCACGACCGCGGTCAAGAGAGCGCGCATCGTTGCGCTTCTCCCGTACACGGCGGACTAGTCGTCTTCAAATGAACAAAGCGGCATGACTGCGTCAGCAGCCATGCCGTATTTTTTTGCAAATCAAAAGGGGTCAGTTCTTGGTCACGCTGACTACCATCAGCGGGCTGTCCATCGTCTGCGACAGCACCCCGACGTAGAACCCGTTGTAATAGTAGATCCACTCTTCCCCGTCCGTCGAGCAGTTCGGGTTCTTCTTCTTGCGGCTCGGCGCGCCGATCCGCGCGATGAGTGCGCTCGCTTTCTTTCTGATGAACGTTTTCGCGATCGCGTATTTATCGTTCTGCTGCTTCTTCTTTTTCGGCTGCTGTTTCTTCTGCTTTTTCTGCTGTTTCTTCTGCGCTTTCTTCTGGGCCTTCTTCTGCTTCTGCTGCTCGATCCGCTCGATCCGCTTCTCGGCCTTGCCGAGCTTGTTCAGCGAAGACTTGTCCACGAGCTTCTTCTGCTTCGGCGTGAGCTGGTTGTACAGATACCGCGCATTCTGGACAGACGTTTTGTTCGCCAGCGTCACTGTCGCCGGGAGCTGCTCGATCGCAGCCGTGACCTCTGCCGCCGCCTTGCGGTTCGCGGCCCGCTGCTTCCGCAGTTTCTTGCGCTTCTCTTTGAGCTCGACGAGTTTGTCTTCCGCGTCCTCCAGAAGCTTCAGCGTGTCTTCCGGAACGATCGTCTTCTGCTCGTCCGTCAGGCCGTCGTACAGCGCCCGCGCGCTCGCGACCGAAGCCTTGTCCTTCAGCCGGATGTTCGCCGGCAGGCTCTGGATCGCGTCGATCACCTCATTGGCTTTCTTCTCGTTCTCCGCGTCCTTCTTCGCCTGTTCTTCCGCCGCGGCCTTGGCTTTCTCTTCCTCTTCCTTCTTCTCGTTGCCGCACGCCGTCATGGAAAGCAGCATCGCCGCCGCCAGCGTCAGAACGATCAGTTTTTTCCACATTCTCTTTTCCTCCATACCAATACTCCTTTGCTGTTTTTATCGGTGAACCAGCCGGTCCGGCCGGTCAGAATTCTTTGTCGAACGTCCCGAGCACGCGCGTCTTGTGCCACGTCTTCCCCTTCCGGTAGAGAAGCTGCAGCTTGTACGTTCCGGCGTCCAGGTCGCTGTCTTTGATGTACGCCGCGATCCCGTAGCGGTTCGCGCGGTCCGAACGGTCCTCGATCTTCCCTTCGCGCCGCGTCCGGTAGACCTTGTAGAGCCGCGCCCTGCCGCGCTCGTCCAGGAACTTCACGTAGACGTCCGTGTCGTCCGGCGTCATCTGCGGGTCGAGCGTCCCGGTCAGGTGCAGATATCCGAACTGCGTGTCAGACACCGCGCACGCCAGCGATCCGCCGTACCCTTTCGTGATGCCCTTTCTCGCGAACGCGCCGCCCATCAGATACTTCTCGGTCTTCCGGTCCGTATCCCCGGCCGCCGCGATCACGGGCGCATCGTAGATCAGACGGTCCAGATTCCGCTCCACCGTTTCGAAGATCACGGTCCCGCGCTTTTCGGAGACCGCCCTTCCGATGTCGTACGGCGTGTTGTTCAGGAACGTCGCGCGTTTGAACTCATCCGCGATGAACGGCGTCAGCGAATTGCCGAACGAATCCCGGATCATCAAAAGCGTCCCGCGGCGTTTCAGAAGATGCCGGGTCTTGATCTCGGGAGAAGCGGACCATTCCGGTTCCTTCGTAAGATCTGCCTTCTTCAGAAGCCCGGTCGCATCGTCGATGAGCCGGACTTTTACCCTCTTATTATACTCGCCGGGTTCGTATTTGTCATAGTAAATTTGCGTGTCCGCCGGCTTGCTCGCCGGATAGAGCATCTTGTAGAGATCGCCGGTGAAATCCCTCCGCTCGGAGATCTTCATGCGCGACCGGTTTTGATGCGGCCTTGCGAGCGCTCCCATGAGCGCGTCGGACACCATCGCGGCGCCCTTGTTGTTCCAGTGCGAGTCGCCCTTCAGATACATGACCTGATCGATGTTCTTGAACAGCGGATACAGGTCCTTGTAATGCACGCCGGCCTGTTCGATCAAAGGCTGCAGCCGCTCGCGGTTCCGCATGTCGACGTCGGGGTCGTATTTGTCCGGCATCAGTTCCGGATAGAGGCTGTTCTTGTTCGGCGCGATCGTGAAGAGGAATTCGATCCCCTTCCGCTCGAGCTGGTCCT
>Ga0256405_10012761_pt1 | contig 10310 bp, 7 predicted proteins | sample RumenRJG_02DNA_FD_189096 | JGI IMG/M metagenome (GOLD analysis project Ga0256405, IMG submission 189096) | Bovine rumen microbial communities from Lethbridge, Alberta, Canada - RJG_02 | ecosystem: Host-associated > Mammals > Digestive system > Stomach > Rumen | place: Canada: Alberta | collected... | reverse complement strand
ATAACCATGAACGCTGTCGTCAGAGATGGAGAAATAAAAGATCCTAGAATTTTGTAATTTTTTTATTCCTCCCTCTTGATTTGCTTCGTAAACCACAGTAGATGACGCCGTTTTTTTATTCGTCACCCCTCTACTCGTCATTGCGATGAACGAAGTGAAGAAGCAATCCCCTGGTTATGAGGACACTTATTGCTGCTGGTGATTACGTCGACGGACAAAAGTCTGTCTCGCGATGACGGCGTTTTTTACCGTCGCCTCTCTCCTCGTCATTGCGATGAACGAAGTGAAGAAGCAATCTCATGCAGCAAAGTGTCATCATAATAATGAGATTGATTATGTGATTGCGTCGTCGTGACTACGTCACTTCTCGCGATGACCATAGAAAGAAGATCTCATAATGACGACAAGTAAAAAGTCTCAATGACGAGAGAAAAAACGGCATCCTTCCTCGCAAGGATCACAAATCTAGACTGATTTTTCTTTTTTGTGGTCTAAAATTTTGGGATCGCATTAGGCATTAGAGCATATTAATATTGCGAAAATTTTGGGGTCGTATTACATATTAGGGCATATTAATATTGCGAAAGTCAATTGTGCGATTTTTAAACATTTAAATATCAGACATCTCTAACCCATTGTTAACTTTCGCAATTTAATTACTAATTATTGTTCAGAAGTGGTTGTTTCATTATTAACCGCTGGAACTTCCTCAGTTGCTGGCTCAGTCGCTGGAGCTGGCTCTGCTGCTGGCTCTGCTGCTGGCTCTGCTGCTGGCTCAGTCGCTGGAGCTGGCTCTGCTGCTGGCTCAGTCGCTGGAGCTGGCTCTGCTGCTGGCTCAGTCGCTGGAGCTGGCTCTGCTGCTGGCTCAGTCGCTGGAGCTGGCTTTGCTGCTGGCTCGGTTGCTGGAGCTTGTTCTGCTGCTGGCTCAGTTGCTGGAGCTGGCTTTGCTGCTGGCTCGGTTGCTGGGGCTTGTTCTGTGGCCGATGTCTCTGTTGCTGTTTGTTGATTTGCTGTTGGTTTTTGTTGATCACATGAAATCAACGCCAATAAAGCAAAAGCTCCAAGGAATGTTGTAAATATACTTTTCCTCATCATATTCTCCTAAGTTATAACTACGATTAGATTATCTTAATTTTATTAATATTATGTTAATTTGTGAATTGTTTTTGTGCTTTTTATTGAAATTTCTAACGGTAAATACACTATTAGAAACAGCATGACGTTGATCCATCTTTAAGAATACAAACACAAAAATTGCGTTCCTCTTCCACATATCGAAGAAGAACGCAGTATTTTAATTACTATTCGTTTGAGACCATTTTGATTGCACCGCATGGACATTCTGTTGCACAAATTCCACACCCTTTGCAATAATCATAATTTATCTCAAGTGAACCATCTGCATGCTTGATAATTGCGTTATCTGGACAATAACTATAGCAATTATCACAATGGAAACAATTCCCACAAGAAAAGCATCTGTTAGCCTCTGCGACAGCTTGTTCATCAGAGTACGTAACATCTTTTTCTGTGAAATTAAGCTCACCCAAACGATCAACTTCTTGACGTGGACTGTCTGCAAAATAATCCGTATTGATTTTTGTAAACACTGCCACTTCATGCTTTGGTTGTGCGACATATGTCGTTCCATCAAAGTACGCATTTATGCATTTTGCCGCTTTTTTACCAAAACCAATAGCGTGTGTAACTGTGCGTGTTGTTGATACAACGTCTCCACCAGCAAAAATTCCTTTTTCGCCAGTCATCATATTGGCATCAACTTCAATAATTCCCTTCTCGGAAACTTTAATGTTAGATAAATTGGACACTATTTTTTCATCAATAGATTGACCTATCGCAAAAATGACAGAATCCGCTTCTAATGTTTCTACTTTACCAGTTTTAATTAACTCATTTTTTTCTTCATCATAACTCATTTCATCCAATATAACCTTGTTGGATTCAATTGAACTAATCGTACGCAAGCACAAAATTTCAATGCCTTCCTTCATTGCGTCTTGAATTTCTGTGGAATGTGCTGGCATTTTCTTTAATGTACGGCGATATACGATTTTTACATTTTTTGCACCTAAACGCAAAGCTGTACGAGCCGCATCAATCGCCGTATTCCCGCCACCGTATACAACAACATTTTCACCTAAATCAGGAAGAGAGTTTTTATCATCTTCAACCTTGTATAAAAAGTCGATAGCGTCAATAACAGTTGCTCCTTGTTTTACATCGATATCAGTTTTAGAAGCACAGCATGCCCCTGTCGCAATGAATACAACATCGAAATTGTTGCGTTCAATCTCGACATCAGTAACAACTTTATTAAATACGATTTTTATGCCTAAATCAGTAATGCGTTTGACCTCTGCGTCCAAAACATTACGAGGTAAACGATACTGAGGAATGCCGTAACGCATCATTCCTCCGGCTTTTGAACTTGCTTCATAAATTGTCACATCATGACCAGATTTTCTCAAAAAATATGCAGCTGATAATCCGGCTGGACCAGCTCCAATAACGAGAATTTTCTTACCTGTTGACGCTTTTGGTTGGTCAAAATTCCAGCCATTTTTTATAGCCATATCGCCAATAGTTCTCTCAATTAAATTGACGTTAATAGATCCATCAAAATGACTTCTATTACAAGCTAATTCACATGTATGATAGCATACCCGCCCCATTGTTGCAGGAAACGGGTTGTTCGATGTCATTTCAATCCATGCTTCTTCAAATTTCTTTTCCTGAACAAGAGACAGCCATTGTTGAATATTCTCTCCGGCCGGACACGTCATATTGCATGGAGGAATTTTTTTTACATACTCTGGACGAACTGTTCTCCATGAACCTGTTTTATTTTGCAAACTTGTTGCTGGTTGTAAAACCGTAGCATATTGCTTACTCATTTGCTAATCCTCCACTCAATTTGTATTTTTCAATATTTTTATTTGCGATTTCTTGTAATACATCAGTTATTCTCTCTGGGGCTTTTTTCCCGAATAAATGAGCAAATCTTTTTTGTACACGCAAGTAATCTTCAACAGGAACAACGTGATCTATCGGCGTAGATCCAACGACTTTTCCGTTTTCAGCTTCGAATAGCGGGTACATGCCAGATCTAATTGCGAGCTTTGCAATTCTGATTGTTTCTGACGTTGGAAATCCCCAGCCTAACGGACACGGAACGTGAATGCTTATGTATTTTGCTCCACGAATGTTTATTGCTTTTTTTACCTTACGTTCAAGATCGTGAATATCCCCAACGCTAGCAGTCGCGACGTATGGGATATGATGAGCCATTGCGATTTCTGGAACGCTTTTCCCGGTATTTACATCGCTTCCCATGTATGTAGCATTTGGCATTGTTGTAGCAGTACGAGCTAATGCCGGTGTAGCACTTGAACGTTGTACGCCAGTGTTCATATAAGCCTGATTGTCGTAACAAATGCAAAGAACATCATCATTTCTATCAAACATACCAGACAAACATCCCATACCTATATCGGTAGTTCCACCGTCTCCGCCTTGAACGATAACTCGAACATCATTTTCTCCACGACAACGAAAACCAGCAGCAACACCACTAGCCACAGCTGCAGCATTTCCAAATAGTGAATGAAACCAAGGAACGCCCCACGCATTATCTGGATATGTACTAGAGAAAACCTCTAAACAACCAGTGGAATTTACGATAGCAATTTTCCCATTAGCTGCCTCATATGCTGCATCAATTGCACAACGTGCACCAAGAGCCTCTCCGCATCCTTGACATGCTCTATGTCCACTATTCAAAGTGTGAGGTCTTGTGCTTGACGATTGTGTCGTAACATTATCTGAACAAATCCTATTACCCATTGTTAAACTTGACATTTGTTTCTCCTATTTCGACATTGCAGTACATTCACGCTCTATAACGTCGTGTTTTAATCCCAAGAAAACAGTATCTTCATTGTGATTGGTTGTAAAACACTCAGATAACAATTGCTTTGTAATTGCACGACCGCCAAGACCAGCAACTACAGAAGTAATTTTCTTTTCTTTCGACAAGGCTAATTCAATCTCTTGCGACAACACACCACCAATACCAACAGAAAATGCCTTTTCAACAACAATAATATCTTTTGCATTTTGCGTCGCTTTTCTTATGGCTTCTGTCGGGAATGGACGATAGCTTGCAATTGAAACAACGCCAAATTTATGCCCATTGGCATTTAGTTCATCAACGACATCTTTTATTGTTCCAGCAATTGATCCCATTGTAATAATTATTGTTTCTGCACATTCTGTTCTATATTCATGAATTAATCCACCTGAATTACGACCGAATTTAGCAGAGAAAACATTGCCCGTTTCTTCAATAATTTTTATCGCATTTTTTTGCTGTAAATGGGCTAAGTATCTGACTTCCATAAAGTATTCAGGGGAAATCATGAGTCCCATAGCTCCAGGATTTTTCACATCCAATTTAAATTCCGGCTTGTATGCAGGTAAGAAATCATCAACAGCTTCTTGTGTTGGAATATCAACTCGCTCATAAGCGTGAGTAAGAATAAATCCATCCACACAAACCATAACCGGACACTGAACTTCTTCAGCAATCTTAAACGCTTGAATATGAAGGTCAACTGCCTCCTGATTACTTTCGGCGAACAGCATTAACCATCCTGCATCACGTGCAGCCATGGCGTCTGTATGGTCGTTCCAAATATTTATAGGCGAACCAATAGCTCTATTACCCAAAGTCATTACGATAGGCAAATGTAAACCAGATGCGTTATACACCGCTTCCATCATGTAAAGCAAACCTTGACTTGATGTTGCTGTATAACTTCTAACACCAGCGACAGCGGAACCTATAGCAACGCTAAGTGCTCCCATTTCGGATTCAACGTTGATGTATTCGCAATTTTTTAAAGTACCATCTCGAACCAATTCTCCAACACCTTCAACAATATGTGTCTGTGGAGTAATTGGGTATGCACAAACTACTTGCGGACGAGATAACGCAACGGCTCTCGCAATAGCTTGAGATCCTTCAAGTTGATGTAACATTATTTTTTCTCCATAATTTGATCATAAGCAGCACGTGCCGCATTAACGTTCTTTTCGGCAATGCTACCAGAAAATTTTGTATTTATAGCTTCAATCACTGACTCGATTTTTATAATGCCAGTCATCGCAGCAAGGCTACCTAACAATACAGCGTTAGGAATTGGGCGACCGACATATTTTAACGCTAATTCAGTTGCTCCAACATATGCTATTTTTGCATTAGGTAAATTGTATTGCATATCGTTTGCCGAGTTTATCAATGCAAAACCATTCTTCACTAATCCGCCAAACGCGTTAGCTGATTCGATTACTGTTTTATCCTGAATGATGACTGCGTCAGGCTCCATTACAGGCTCGCGAAGACGAATTTCCTTGTCATCAATTCTGCAAAACGCCATAACTGGTGCCCCCATTCTTTCCGAACCAAAGCTAGGAAACGCCTGAGCATGCTTGCCTTCAATAAACGCAGAAATTGACAACATTTCAGCAGCAGAAACAACACCTTGTCCGCCTCGTCCATGTATTCTTATTTGAAACACTGAATCCTCCCAAACTATTCTCTGTAAATATAAAGACTTTATCTCAACAGTGCAATAGAGATATTAGACATACAAATATTAAGATAAAATTTTAGATAATTAACTCTAAATAATTCTAAGTCTAAATTTTGATTATATCATTTCATATATTCTTCAAACACCTTTTCATATTGCTCTATCATTGCATCGCTGTTTTCATATTGTTTCACTTGTTCGTATCCCTTTTGGATTAATAATTTTCGCAAATTTTCATCATCAGCCAACTTTTGCATTGCAGAAGCAATTTCATCCACTTTGTACGGGGTAAATTTTATTGCCGCATCGCCAACAACTTCTGGAAGACTAGCTACATTACTGCACGCAACAGGAATACCAGATGACATCGCTTCAACTAGTGGAATACCAAACCCCTCATATATTGAAGGATGAATAAATGCTAGTGCGTTTTGCAACATAATATTCAGTTCAGTATCTGAAACATGTCCAACGATAACCATTCTTTTTTTAGTTTCATCTTTAATTGTTTTCCAAAAATCAATATTATCAAAATCATCATGTTGACCAACAATTAATAGTTTAAGTTTAGTGGCTGGGTTATCGCGTATAAATTTCTCAAAGGCAAGCATTAAATTTTTATGATTTTTGTTCTTCCACCAGGTCGAGCAAAATATAAAATATTTCTGCCTTTGTATGTTGTATTTCTTCATGATATCAAGCTCCTCTTTCTCAGTGTATTTTGCAAATACTCTTTTACCTAGTTGAATCGGAATAACTTGAACACGATCTTCTGGCAAATTAAATTGTTCAATAATACGTTTTTTTGAAAAATTGGATACCGTAATTATCTTCTTTGAAACTCTTGCTGTTTTTTCAAACGTTTGCCATCTGAGATGTTTTAGTTTTTCGAAATTAAATAAAAATGTACTTCCATTTGGCTCAAACCATGCCAAATCATGAATTGTTGAAACACGAGGAACAATCGTCGAATCAATAAAACAAAGCTCACCAGTAGGATCCCAAATTAAATTCACATTGTCATCAAAAATAATGTTCCCATACAGTAAGATTTGTGAAATTTTATCCCTAACAATCCCAGATGAAAGTTTTTCAACCAAAGATATTATTTTAGGCATAGACCTACATGTGGAAACCTTTATAATTTTCACGTTTGATAATTTTTCAAAATCTTTGAATTGGTATTGTCCTTCATGTTCAGTGATGATAAATCGCCAATCTTCATGTCTATGTACTAAATTTTTTAAAACATTTATAGTTAATGTAGTTATACCTCCAGTTGCTGACAAAAAAGTTGTATCTACAAATATATCCTTTTTTATGTTTTCTGGTCTATCTTTCAAAGCCGATATTCGAGATGAAGTAAATACATCATGCAAAGATGCATCTGATATCATTATCATTCCTGCGGTAAACATAAATAAAAACGTAACAACAAAAATAACTATATTAATAAAGATCCGTTTAATTTTCTGCATATAAAACTCCTAAAAATAATTTTAATTTATATATAATCAATGCAAAACACAAGCGATACAAACGCATGTCAACATGAATATCGCACACACATTCCTTACGTTTTCTTTTGCTATAATAATTTTAATAATTGATAGAAATAAAGAATGGCTCCTCGAGACGGATTCGGACCGCCGACCCGCTGGTTAACAGCCAGCTGCTCTACCGCTGAGCTATCGAGGAACGCTGATGATAGTTGTATAACAAAAAACGAAAAATGTCAAGCATTATTTTTGATTTTTTTATTAAAATAAAATAATTATTTCTACAACTCCTGTCGCTGAGGCTATCAATATCTTTCATATTTTTTTAAATTCTCTCAAATCGATATATTTTATGCTCCATACATTATTCGAGACATTAATCCAACATCGGAAGCAATTAAATGTTATTTTCATTAATCGTCTCAAAATTAATTAAAATTAATATTGTGTTAACAATAATCTTCTGTTATATTCTATTTTGAGGAAAATAGTGTGGAATTTTAGAAATGAAAAAATTGTTATTTTGTTTACTCTGCGGTGTTGCTAGTTTTACTGATATATCAGCGCTAAAGGTTGTTCCTTTTGTCTCAGATTTTGATCCAACTGATGATCAAAAAGATGACGATCAGCTATATGTAGAAAAGAAAAAAGAGTTTACGTACACAGTCACAAACAAAATGAATGAGACAATTGCGTTTGAGATTACAGTGTTTCGTAGATATGTAGATAAAGATGGCAAAGAAAAATTAGTTAAAGATGATGATTCATTTTTAGTGTTTCCGTCTCAATTAATTATTGCACCACAAGCATCAAGAACAATAAAATTGCGTTGGATAGGAAATGAGGATTTCAAGAAAAATCCACATAAAGAACAGGCATTTAGGGTTTCAATCAATCAGTTTCATATAAACCTAAATCCTTTTCAAAAAAAGAAAAAAAGAGGCACAGCAATGCAGATCGGCTTTAATGTTCAAACGTCGTTATACATGACGCCAGGAAAATCTAGATGTGAGCCTACAATTACAAACATCAATGTTTTACCAAACGGTATCGCTAGGATTACAATAAAAAATAATGGCAATAGACGTGCACCATATGGATGGATTAGAAACGAAGTAAAGATTGGGAATTTCGCTGGTCCATTTTATAAATTATTATCAGATGCTGATAGGCAAGGATCATTGCAACCGGGAGAAGTTCATGAATTTGTAATTTCCAATTTTAACAATGTGGCAAAAGAAGAAACGAAAAGGAATGCAACCAGAAGAAGTTAGGTAAGTCGATATAATTTAGATAGTTTAGATAGCAAAGATGAGAAAGTTTTATCTTCTTCCGTTGTTGGTGATTCCATCGCTATTTGGAGAACCTGTTGTTATTTCTGATGACACAGATGATTCAGAGGCGGAAATCGCCAAATATTCTGAAGAAGAACTTCTTCAAAAAGTATTTGGTAAAGGAAGAAAACAAAAAGAAGTAATCATGCAATTTAACGTAACGCTCGATGGCGAAAAAGTTGGTCAAGCGTTTGTTATTGCAGGAAAAGATAAAAAGATTTTTGCAAGAAATTTAAAGGATGTTCTTGGCGATTATCTCGTCGAAGGTGAAGTTGAACAAATTGATAAAATTGTAGATAAAGATGGTTTCGTATCGTTTTCCAAACTTGGATTTTTACAATTGAAAACCGAATTTAATTTGGAAACGTTAGACGTGGCAATTACTGTCCCAATATCCAAAAAGAAAAGAAGGAATTTAAGTGGACACACTGAAGAAGATTACAGGAGAAAAGTTACAGTAAAGCCTGCTTTTATAAGTGCGATGATGAACACTCGTGCATCGCAAACAATTTCGACTTATGGAGGTAAGTCTAGTAGCAATGGCAACACATCAAAATCAACTGTAATCGACATTTCTCCAGCAATAAACGTTGGTGGAGTTGTGCTTGAAGGTGCAGGAACTTTTAACAAAAGCAATTCTGATGAAAAGATGAAATTTCACCGAGATTATCTTTCGGTGGTTTACGATTTTTTGGATTCTCCAATGAGGTTGCGTGCAGGTGACATATTTGGTACTTCGCAAAGCTATTACTCAGTGCCTCGATTGTGGGGTATTGGATTTAGGAAGGATGCCAAAACATCGTCAGCATCGAACTGTAGTTCCAATTTGCAATTAACAGTATTAAGAGAAAGTAAGATTGAAATTTTCGTAAATGATGCACTTATTCGCACGAAGGAACACGTTGCACCCGGAACGTATTATCTAGATGATGTTCCTTATGCATATGGATATAACGATGTAAAAATCAAACTGACAGACAACTCTGGAAAAGAGGAAATTATCGATGCGAGTAGTTATTTGGATGGCTCAATTGTCGCTCCTGGTGAGTTTTCTTTAGATTGCAATTTCGGATATCCAGAGGCAGACCATGAAAACAAAAGCAAAGGACGATATGATAAAGATCGAAAAACAATTTCGCTAGGCGTCAGATACGGATTACCTTATGCAACAGATATTCTCGTCGGTGGTGTAAAAACCAAATTTGGCCACACAGGAACGGTAGAACTTCGAAATAGCAATATTCTTGGATTTTTTACAGTGAGATACGGCTTAAGTAAATACGGTAAAAAATTACGAGGCAAAGCGTATAGCCTAAATTATTCATCTCCATCAATAAAACTTTTTGGAGAAGCATCGCTTTCATTTGGAACAAGTTACGATAAAACTGAAGACTTTTTCTACTCATATTTAGATGAACCAACTGGAAAAAAATACGATTTCGACGACGATGAAAAAGAAGACAATTTCGGAGAACGGCGTCATGATGGTTTGTTAGAAAAACGAAGAAATTACAATGGAAAAACAACGAATAATTCATATCATGCATACTTAAGTAACATATTTGGTGTTAGTTTTTATTTTGGCTATAGCATTAGGCATCGACAAAATGAAACTGAAAAAAGACGTTCTTTTTCAATGTCAAAAACATTCCAACTTGACAATAACATATTCAATTCAATGAGTTTATATTTTTCACACGACAGAACAGATTACAGCGATCGAAAATCGAGCAAAGGATTTAGTTTAAGTTGTTCATTATCGTTTAAAAACAATGGCTCATTGTCGTCTGGATATAGCAAACACGATGACAACGCAAGTGAGTATGTGTCGTACTCAAACGATTGTCTTGATCATTCTGTTT
>Ga0256405_10012760_pt1 | contig 10310 bp, 12 predicted proteins | sample RumenRJG_02DNA_FD_189096 | JGI IMG/M metagenome (GOLD analysis project Ga0256405, IMG submission 189096) | Bovine rumen microbial communities from Lethbridge, Alberta, Canada - RJG_02 | ecosystem: Host-associated > Mammals > Digestive system > Stomach > Rumen | place: Canada: Alberta... | reverse complement strand
AGATGTGTTCTCTGATACAACACAGAACGCCGTTTCAGTGTAAAAGCTGAAGCGGCGTTTTTCTGTTTTTAAAAGATTTTTTATCCACACATTCGATTTTGGGGTAAGCTCCGTTTATAATGAAATCATCAAATTAAACGGAGGTAAACACAATGAGAAATCCAAAATATCATATCTATCTAACGCCTGATGAACGACGCACGGTTATTAACAGCCTGATTGAATTGAGGAACAGCCTCATTTCTCAAGGCAGATACACCGACATCATTGACGAGCTGTTAATCAAGCTCACAAAAGCAAGAACTAAGAGAATTAAGGTTAAGGAGGTCTAAATTATGGCTACAAAGATTACTTACACACAACAGGGAGATTATCTTCTGCCCAATTTAAAGTTACCCGAACAGCCGAAGGTTGAAATCGGAATTTGGGGCAAACGGCATTTACGATATCTCAAAAGCCATCACCCTATCATTTACACTAATCTTCTGACAAACTGTAAGCTCACGGCCTACCTTGCCGATATCGACAAGCAAGCAGAGGATATGTTTTTTCGGTTGGTAAATCAGCTTGCAAAACAAGAAGGTTTAACCGAACAGCTCAAAGCTGAAAACCAAATGCTGTGGGTACGGAAAATGAATAATATTTGCAACCGTGCAACGGAGATAGTGAATACAGAGTTGATTTTTAACTGATGTGCAATTCCGCCAAGTGGGAGAATCTCCTACTTGGCGGAAAATTTTTTGTGATATTTTTATGTTTTAAGGCATTGTAATTATGAAGAGCTTTTCAAAACAGTGGAATAGAAGTATAATTGTTTATGTGTTATACCGTAGATGGGAGTGATTATTTTGGACTCTTCCGAATTCAATAGAATAGTTGAAAAATATATCGATGTTGTATTCCGTTCAGCGTTGAGCTTTTGTAAACATAAAAGCGATGCAGAGGATATAACGCAAAACGCTTTTATAAAGCTACTGAAAAGTGAGGTAGATTTTGAAAGCGACGATCATATCAGAAAATGGCTGATTAGGGTTGTAGCGAATGAGAGTAAATCTCTATGGCGTTCCTTTTGGCGAAAGAAGGTTATTTCAATCAACGATTTGGATAATGAGCCTGAGTACATAGAACCTATAAAAAATGAAATCTTTTTTGAGGTTATGAAACTTCCGAAGAAATACAGCTCGGTTTTACACCTGTACTATTACGAGGGTTATAAGTGCAATGAAATTGCTTCTGTTCTCGGAATATCGGAGAGTAATGTACAAACAAGGCTAATGAGAGCAAGAAAAATATTAAAAGATAAACTTGGGGAGGCGTGGTTATGAGTAATTACAAAAATACATACGAGCTTTACCATAGCGTACTTGATGAAGTTCACGCTCCTGACTATCTCACACAAAGGATAAAATCAATGGACACCGAACACCTGAAAAGGAGTAAAAATAAACATATATTAGCAGTTGCTGTATGTTTGGTAGTTGTGATGATTGTTGTTGCAATCGCAGTTGGAAAAGGAACTGATTTGTTTAGTGAAATAAGTGTAAGCCCCAATAGTCAAGCTGTTAAATACTCATATGATAATAAAAAGCTACTGATGATTTGCAGAATGGACATCAGTCCAAATGCAAATAACAACGATAACATTAATACTGAAGAATATGATATCAATGAATTGCGCAGTCAGGTGGGAACAGGGATTTTTGGTGTGAATTATGCTGACGATGAAAAGGTAGTAATAACCACAGGTAAAGGAGTGTTTGTATATAACTATCAATCGAAAGATATGATAAATACTTTTGATCTTGATAAAATCGGAATACCGGGATTCAACCAAGGAGATAATGCATCGTATATTTGTGTTGATAGAAGCGGTGAATATGCAGTCATAGAATCTTCTGACAATTGGGGAAATATTGATAGCGTTGTGAAGTATCATATAATTTATTTTAAAAGCGGTGAAGTAAAAAGTATTAATAAATCTGAAATCCCCAAAGACTTTTCATTATTTAAAACTGAGCCGATTAAATATCACCTAGACAGCGATTCAGATAAAAATTTTGACTTGCCCTATTCTTGGCCGGGTTCGATCACGGCATCGTATATTAATTCAAATGGGGAAAACATAACGTTCTATACCAATATAGAACGCAGCTCAGATAATAAAGTTATTGTTGGAAACACCGATCTGGTTATCGTATCACCTGACAGTAGATATACAACTCTAAAAATTTTCGGGTGTATTTTTCCGGAATTCAACAAATAACCCAATGGGCATCGGCGGCAGGGGAAATCCTTGTCGCCGTCTTCTCTTATGTATATCTGTATATTTGTGCTATATGTTTTTTGAAAATTAATGCAACCAAATACGCTTTTTGGGTGGTAGTATTGTGTAAGGGCTCTTAATTCAAAAAAGGAGGTAGAATAGTGGAAGATAAAGATATTGTTGATTTATATTGGCAACGAGATGAAAAAGCAATTTCTGAAACCGCTGAGAAATACGGTCGATATTGCTACTCAATTGCTTATAATATACTCTACGACACTGAGGACGCAGAGGAAAGTGTTAATGATACATACTTAAACGCTTGGAACAGTATGCCCCCACATCGTCCTGCTGTGCTCTCAACTTTTATCGGTAAAATCACTCGCTTTATAAGTTTGAAAAAATGGCGAAACAAGCGAACACAAAAACGTGGAGGTGGAAATATTGACCTTGCTTATGAGGAATTATCCGAGTGCATTCCGGCTAAATCAGCTGTTGAAGAAGAACTTGAAAACAAGGAGATTGCAAAGCTGATAGACAGTTTCTTGGGAATGCTTCCTGTATGTGAACAGAGTATTTTTGTGTGTAGGTATTGGTATTTTGACAGTATTTCCGCTATATCAAATCAATTCGGGTTTAGTGAGAACAAAGTAAAATCTATGTTGCATCGTACTCGAAAAAAGCTACGATCCAAACTATTAGAAGAAGGTGTTGTGATTGAAAACTGATATGTTAATTGACGCTATCGGCGAGATTGATGATGATAAGATAATAAATGCAAAGCTGTTTACAGTAAAATCAAAAAAGAAATCTTTTAGAAAAAGTATTATAATTGCTGTTGCAATTATTCTTTGTATCACAATAACAGTGCCCGTGCTTGCGGCAACTGTAAATCCCATATATGAATTAGTATATCAGATATCGCCTGGTTTGGCGCAAATGTTGAAGCCTGTTCAGATGTCCTGTGAGAATAACGGAATTAAGATGGAAGTGGTATCTGCTGCTGTATACGAAAATGAAGCCGCAATCTATATTTCGTTACAGGATTTGACAGATCAGAATAGAATAGATGGAACTACAGACTTATTTGACAGTTATTATATCAACAGAAGCTTTGATTCGTTTGCATCTTGCCAGATAGTATCGTTTGATAAAGAAACAAATACTGCAACATTTCTGATCAATATTACTCAGGCTAATGGCAGAGAAATCGGAAGTAATAAAATCACGTTTGGTTTCAGAGAGTTCATAAGCAAAAAAAGCAGATTTGAGGGAGAGCTATCAGAACTGGATTTAAGCAAGGCTGTCGAGGTGAAAGATACATTTACACCGGAGTGGTTCAGAGGAGCCAGTGGAACAGATTCAGATCTTGACGCTCTTGCTGATACAAAGTGTTTAGTTCCTGTAGTTGGAGGTATTGCTTCCCCTGTTGATGGTGTAACTGTAACAAATATGGGCTTTATAGACGACAAACTTCATATCCAAGTGTATTATGAGGATATTTTGAATTTTGATAATCATGGATATATAACGCTGTACGATAAAAACGGAAATAAAGCTGAATACTTTGACGTATCATTTTTTGATGATGAAGAAATCGGCAGTTATGATGAGATTATTTATAATATAACGCCGGATGAAATCAACAACTACACTCCTTTCGGAGAGTTTATCACTTGCAGTAATAAAACAGAAGGTTTTTGGCAAGTAACATTTCCTCTGGAGAATACTAACTAGGATTTTGTGGATGAGTTAGAAAACCAGTTCAAAATTTTGTTTAAAACTCTTGGACAAAAGAAATTAAAGCCATAGGTTGAAAATGGTTCACTCATTTTCGTCCTATGGCATTTTATTATTTCCTATAAAGAAGAGTAGCATCAGTCGTTTTCCATTTATCCAAAGATAGTTTATCAACTTGGGATAAATGGTCTATAGCATCATCAACCAGCTTAATAAATAAAAGTGCAAATTGAGTATATTCGGTTACACCCATATTTGAATTATAATTATATTTTTTATTATCGTAATTCAACGTTAATCCTCTTGTGTTTGCATGAGCTATATCATTTCTTGCTTCCCAAATAGAATCAATTCTGTTATTAATGGAATCTTTCCATAACTCATCGGGTAATGATAAAAGCTTTATATACTTTTTTAGCTTATTTTTCCATAGTTCACCAGAGCATATGTGTTCTGAAAGATTTAATATATACTTTAGTCGTATTTCCTCAATATCCTTACAATCCACAATATCCTTTGGATTAATGGTAAACTTGCTTTCAATCAACCCTTTTTTCAATAGAGTATAATTCCGCATCATATTGAGCCTAATGCTATCTTTTAAAAAGAATTCTAAAGTAGATGAAAAAGAGATAATAAGGTTTTTTATTGAACTATAATATATCTCTCCTACAAAAAAATCAGGTTCGTCTTTTAGCCTGCTATGTATTGGATGAATAGACTCTATTTCATCAAAATACTCTTCTTTAGAAATTTTTTCTCCCCATTCCAAACAATTTTTTGCGTCTATTTGTGCATTAATAAGTGCTTGTAGTTTAAGACCACTAAAAGTTGATATTAATCTGGCGATACAAGCTGAAATCATTCTTTTGCAACCTCCAATCACTTTTTATAATATGACCAAGTTGATTAAGCAAAACGGTCAAATAATAATTTACTACTATTTATTAGCTTTCGTCATACTTTGATTCAAATTCATTATGTGTTTCATCGTTTCAATCCTTCTCATAAAATACGATCGTCATTTTGTCATTGATGATCTCTGTTATGCCGGTCTGATGATAGCCGAGTTTTTCATACAGATAGCAGTTGCCTTTTTCCTGCAAGATTGTGTCGAGCTTCCAGTGATTCTTGCCGTGAATCCTCTCCGCTTCTGCGGTCGCTTGTTGAGCGTAGCCTTTATTGCGATATTCCGGCATAATGAAGATCGGCGATATTCTTTTTCGGGTAACGCCGTCTTTACAATCTACAATCCGGATAACGCCGACCTTCACACTTTCTGCCGTTATGAAATAGTATGTCGTTTCGGGCTGATTGAATCGGAACAGAATATCCTCAAGTTTTTCAGTTGCCGGACTGGTTTTTGTATCTTGATATTTAGTGTACAACTCCTCAAATGCTTCTTTTTGCATTTGCAATATTGTATTTAAATCATCAAATTTAGCTTTAACTAAAGTTATGATAAGTTACTCATTCCTTTCCGGCTAACCAATTACCTATATCAATAATCTGTATTCCTTCATACTGATAGGTTTCGTGGTGTGTTCTGGCGATCAGGATCTTCGGATATGCGTCTTTGATTTTCAGCAGAGGATCGACTTCTCTTTGGAAGGTGTCGGGACTGCTGATATTATCCGAGACCTGAATATAGATCTTTTCATCACGCTTGATCGCCACAAAATCTATTTCTTTCTTATACAGCACGCCGACATAGACTTCATATTTTCTGCGCAGCAGCTCTATGGCAACGATATTTTCCAACACTCTGCCGTAATCTAAATTCTTCGTACCGAGCTTTGCGTAGCGGAAGGTATGGTCGCTGAGATAATACTTATCATTCGTGCTCAGATACTTCTTGCCCTTGATGTCATATCGCCTGACTTTGTAAAAGGCAAACGCGTTGCAAAGGTATTCCAGATAGTTTGATACCGTCTTGTGATTAATTTTGTCTTGGTTATTTGTCAGTGCGTTCGCAATATTGCGAGCAGAGGAAAGATTGGAGATATTATCCATCAGGAAATCAACAATCCTATCCATCAAAACAGGGTTTCTGATTTTATACTTTTGACGAATATCTCGCAGAATCAGGGTGTTGAATACATCCTCGATGTAATCGTACTTTGCTTCTCTGTCACGGTAGAGGTATGAACCCGCCATACCACCCTCGGTGAGATATCGGTCAAACGCCGAATAAACATCGTTCAGCTCATAATAAGTCAAAAACTCACGGAATGAGAAGGGATACACCTTGATTTCAAAGGTGCGTCCTGTGAACAAGGTCGCTAAATCCGAACTGAGCAGAAAGGCGTTTGAGCCGGTGATATAGATATCGTACTGCTCAGATGCGTGCAGGCTGTTGATGGTCAATTCAAAGTCGGGACACATCTGGATCTCATCTACCAGAACAAAGTTTTCCGCATCGGAGATATATTTGTCCTGTATATAATCATTCAAGGCGTGGTATTCCTTCAAACTCTCAAACTTGCTGAGATTGTAATTGATATGAATGATATTGGCGTTTTTATATTCTTTGTCAAGATATGTCTTGAACGCCTCCAGCAACTTTGATTTGCCGGAACGCCTTACTCCTGTAATCACCTTGATATCCGGTGTTCCTATAACATTTTTCAGCTTGTCCAAATACATCGTGCGTTCTATCAGCTTCATATGAATCACCTCAAAGCTAGTATAACAAAAATGTTTCCCAAAATCAATATTTTTTTGATTTTGGGAAATAAATATTAAAGTTAAATTATACGTACGTTAATACCAAGTTATTTTAGTTATCTACATCAAATGCATATAATGGCGATTTATATGGTTCGTAAATTCGTTTTATTTTCTCAACAAGAGTAGTTGTTTCTATCTCATTTGGTACAATATTAGCATAGCCTTACTGCTGACTACAGTTGGTATGGGACTATGCTTGTTTTTTTAGTATAATGAGAAGGTAATGGTCTGATGGCACCTCATTAGAACTTCGCGTTCGTTTTAGAAAGTATCAGCCGCCTTCTTGTTATACGCATTCGATTAAGCAGGTTGTACTGAGCAAATGTATAAGCTCACGTTCGCGTCACTAACCAAAATGAATGTTAACAAGCTCTTGAGCGGAACATTACGCATCACATCTTGAAAGAAGGAATTGTAATGATTAGTGTTGGAATTGATGTATCCAAAGGTGAAAGTACCGTCTGCATAATGAAACCCGGCGGCGAAGTATTGAAAACACCGTTCAAAATGCTTCATTCCATAGAGGATATTGTTCATCTAAGCAATCTCATCAAATCTTACGACGAAGAAACTCGTGTCGTTTTGGAAGATACCGGACACTACCACTTGCCTGTGGTATCGCTGCTTGTCGAAAAAGGTATCTTTGTTAGTACTGTTAACGCTCTGCGTATGAAAAAATATTGTTCTCAGGATATTCGCAGAGCTAAAACAGACAGAATTGATTCTATTCACATCGCTTCTTACGGACTTACATACTGGAATAGACTAACTCCGTTTTTGCCGCCAATAGATGTGTATAGAGAATTAAAACTGCTTGCGCGTCAATATTACCAAACAGTATCAATACTGGTTAAAGCTAAAGTCAATTTAAGCAACTTGCTGGATCAGGTTATGCCCGGCATTCAATCTCTAATGTCAGATAGCACAAGCAATCATAAGCTCACTGACTTTGTAGACAGATACTGGCATTATGGGCATATTCTTGATATGGGAGAAAAAAGATTTACAACCGATTACTGTAAATGGGCAAAGAAAAAGGGATACCGTGTGTACGAACGTTTAGCAAAGGAAATCCTTGCCGTAGCTCAAAACGGTATCCCTGTACTTCCTAACTCCTTATCAACCAAACTTGTAGTTCAGGAAGCGGTACGAGTAATTCATCAGGTTGAATTATCTCGTGACACCATTTTAGCACAAATGCAAGAGCTTGCCAAGTCCCTGCCAGAATATTCTGTTGTTCGTGAAATGTCCTGTGTAGGTGATGTGCTTGCTCCCCGTATTATCGCTGAAATCGGTGATGTTAAGCGTTTTCACAGTAAACACTCATTGATTGCTTACGCGGGCATCGATATTCCGCCTTACCAGTCAGGTTCATTCACTGCTACTGAAAGGCATATCACAAAGCGTGGTAACAGCTATTTGAGAAAAACAGGTTATGAGATTATGCAGTGCCTTATTCAGCATAAGCCTGTCGGAGATCCCGTGTATGACTTTATACAGAAGAAACGCTCTGAGGGCAAATGCGGTAAAGAAGCTATGATTGCAGGACTCAACAAATTCCTTCGTATCTATTACGGAAGAGTTACCGAGCTTTACACCAACATATCTGATGAATTGGTATTCTGTAGTAGAGTTGATTTCACATAACTGATTATTTCTGAATACTCATAGTGGCAAATGCTTTTTATCTGCCGCTCAGCTTTGCTATGCCCTATTTTTCTCCTTGTTAAGTTTATTTGCCTATTGACTTTTTTTAGCAGGTTTCTATTACTTACTCCACATAAAATACCATCATCCATTATACCACAACATTCAAAAAACATCAACATAAAAATAATGCCGCCCAAATCAGGACGGCATTTGTATTTTGTTATCTCGGAAAAAGCTTTTGCTTGAACTGAACCGCGTCGAGCGACAGACCGAGCGCGATGTACAGCACTGCGGCAACCGCAACCTGCAAAAGGTTAGGAATTACAGCGGCAAACGCTGCGGCAAAGCCGTGGAAAAACGCATTTGCGAGCAGATAACCGCCGAGTGTGACGAACGTTGACGGAATTACCATCAGCAGGTTCGGCAGGTTGATAATTCTGTCATAGCGGCTGTTGTTTTTCAGCGCGATTCTGCACAGTACAAACGGCAGAACGTTGAGCGCCTTGATTATCGCCGTGGGAATTGCCCAGTGCGGATAACCCGAGATTAAGTCCGCGAGCGCTCCGCCGACAGCCGAGGCGATTATTCCGAACGGGCCGGGAAGAACCGACGCCGCGAGATAAATGATAGAGTCTCCTGCGTGAACATAGCCCAGCGGAGTAGGAATTTTGATAAAAGCAGTTGTCACCGTAACCAACGCGGCAAACATCGCGCTGAGCGCAACGGTCTTTGCCTTTGCGGACGGCTTTGAGATTGCTCTTGTGCTTTGCATAATATATGCCTCCTTCTTTGTGTTGAAAAAATAACCCAATATTACCTAAAATTTTAAGTACAGTCGAATTATATCACATATCTGTATACTAAAAAATATACAGATATAAATAAAAATTAGAGTACAGTTTTCTTGGAGCATATATTTAAAAAAGCTTGCAGCCGGCAGATAACAGCCGGCTGCAAGAATATTATTTATCAGTTATATTATGAAAAGCTTGCGGAAAGCGAGATTGAGGAATCCGCCTTGTGGTTGGTGATAAGCGCGTTGTCCTTTGTATCGCTCGCGATTTCCCATATAAATTCGGGAGTTGTGCTTCCGCCGTCAACAACCTCGTACTCAACAACAAGGAAGTTTGCTCCCTTTGTGTAGTTGTAGCCGTTGAGGTTAATTCCGTTGAACTTGATAAGTCCCTTTTCGTAGAGCTCGTAATTGATTACGCTGCCTGCCTTTGCAGGTCCGTCAAGGTAGGCGTTTGTGGGTTTAAGATACTTGTTGTCGTACTTAACCATAGCCTGGAAGTTGCTGAGGAGCTTTTTGCAGGTAAGTGTGTAGGTGCAGGTTACCTTGTCTCCTACATTGTAGGTCTTGCCGCCTACGCTGAGAGTACCGCTGCCCTTTTTCTCGCTGTCGCCGCTCTTGTCGTCAGCCTTTGAGCTGCTGCTCTTGTCGTCAGCCTGTGAAGCGCTGCTGCCGCTTCCGCCGTTATTGTTAGCAGAGTTTCCGCCTGCGCTGCTTGAAGCCGAGCCTGAATTTGCAGCCGCGCCGCCGTTGCCGTTTGCGTTATTGGCAGTGCCGTTGCCGTTGTTTGCCGAACCGCCGCTTACTTCGGTATCGGGAGTTCCCGAGGGAGCGGTCATCGGCTGACCGTTTTCATCCTTAATGGGATTGCCGTTTTCGTCGGTGTAAACGCCGTCTACAACCCTTGTGACAACCTGAGTTTCGGTGACAACGCGCGTTTCGTTCTCGCTCGAGCCTTCAGATTCGCTGTTGCCGCCGCAGCCTGCGAGCAGTGCGGTCGCGCCGATCAGCGCCGCAAGTATCGCCGCCAAGGGAGCTCTGAAGGAATGTTTCTTATTATCAGTCATATTAATCACGTCCTTAAAATATTTCCGCGATAATACCGCAGTATCAAAGTAGTTTTTATTATAACAA
>Ga0256405_10012759_pt1 | contig 10312 bp, 10 predicted proteins | sample RumenRJG_02DNA_FD_189096 | JGI IMG/M metagenome (GOLD analysis project Ga0256405, IMG submission 189096) | Bovine rumen microbial communities from Lethbridge, Alberta, Canada - RJG_02 | ecosystem: Host-associated > Mammals > Digestive system > Stomach > Rumen | place: Canada: Alberta... | reverse complement strand
CAAGGAACCCGGCCACTCGCTCCGCTCCGTGGCCACTTACGGCCGCAAAAGCGGCCACTGGGATCCGCCGTATGCAGTCACACTTTTTCCATTCGTCGAGCTCCGCCTTAAATGTCTGCTCATATTTTTTCTGCTGGCCTTTCCAGTGAAGTTTCAGATAATCATCATGGATCGGTTTCAGTTCGTCGCGCCTGGCGGCTTTTTCCCGGACCGTGTCGATCAGCTTCATACGCTTTTCGATCTGCCGGATCCGGCTGCGGAGCGGTTCGGATGCTGACTGGATCTCTGCCATATGAGCATTCAGGGCCTCAACCGTCAGGATATTTTTCTCGCGCATATAGGCCGTGATGGCTGCGAATCTCTTCATATCCTTGATGCCGGCTCTTCTCGCTCCGGCATGGTTATCCCAATTCACGAAACGGTCGTTTCTCCGTTCATTGAATTTCTGGATCAGCAGGTCCACAAGGTAGACCTCTTTGGGCTGCATCTCGATCTCGGTGATCGCCGCCTTAACTTCTGCAAGCCAGGCAGCAAGCTGTGTGATGGTCTGCTTCAGCTTTGCAATCAGTCTGTTCGTCTTCCGGATGTCGCGGTTCAGATTCCCGATGTTGGTGCGCATTCCCTTTTTTTTCAGAGCGGAGACCGCCGGCCCCATGTGGACTTCCGGGATGCGGTCAATTCCCTGGCGTTCAAGGGATTTCATACTGACTCTTTCCGGACGGCCGGCTTTTTCAAGATATGCGTTCTGGATCACTTCCCAGTCATGCCGCCAGGTCTCGGCGTTGGTTTTCAGATCCCAGTCAACCGTAGATACCTTGCGGGTCTTCCATTTTCCATTCTGGCCCCGGATGCGATTTCCGGATTCATCAAGAACATATTCCTTCCGGGCCTTTTTCATCCAATGCCCCTGTTCGTCCATGGGCCTCATGGTCAGCAGCACGTGCGCATGGGGATTGTGGCCGGGCGGCTCTGGATCATGAAAACCGATGTCGGCGATCATGCCTCTCGCAACGAACTCCTTCTGGCAGTATTCCCGAATGAGGGCGATGTTGTCTTCAAGGGAAAGTTCCCGGGGGCAGGAGATCACAAACCTCCGGCAAAGCTGTGAGTTCCAGTTCGGCTCGGCGGCTTCCACGGCATTCCATAAAGTGTTTCGGTCGGAATACTCCGGCGGCGCGTTCGGCGGGAGCTGGATCTCTGTAAAGACGATATCCTCCTTCGCCTTGTAATACTTTGTTCGGTGATCCCTCTCGGAATATAGTTTCTCTCCGGACTGGTAGGCAGCCTTCTCGACAGCGGACTGATTCTTCCCGCGGGAGATAACTGTCATTTCAAAATGGGGACACGGCATCGTGTATCGCTCCTTTCCGCCATTCGGGCAATAAAAAAACCGCCAGCGTTATGCTCACGGTTTAATAAAGTGTACACTTTGTAGAAGGTAGTCCTTGTAACAGAATATTAGATTTTAAAGAACTCTCTTCATAAGATAATCTCGTTCAGCGTAAGGTTTCCCAGCCATATCTCCTTCGGTACCAACAGCAAATATCTCCATATCCCATTTGGAAATAAGACTTTTCAGCCAGCTTTTTTCCATGCTCATCATGGTCTCAAAATCTTTCCAGGGCTGGGAATCTTTTCCGGCAAATATCAGCACTGCCGGCTGTATCCATTTGGGGAGCTCCTTTGGATTATCGGAATAGCAGGCAGCGTACCGCTTCAGGGAAGATTCGCAGCTTTGAATCTTATATTGATACGTTTTCGCTTCAACGACAGCCCTGAGCAGCGTTTCCTGACTGTCTTCATCTTTCAGTTCCCCGATAACGATGTTCTTTCCATCGAAAAAAACAAGATCCGCTTTGCCCTCTCCGGAATGCAGGACCCGGTTGATCGGGACCTGGTAATCAAGCAGTGTCAGCCCCTGGTGACCGAAGATCTCCAGATGCTCCATCTGCAGCAGGCGTTTCGCAATATTCTCCTCGTTGCGGTTGCTGCCTTCACTGTATTTGATATCCTCTTTTGAATGGATCGGGCCTGCTGGAAACGCTTTTTCCTCTTTCATATCAGAACCGTTTAACAGGAACCGTTTGAGGTCATCTTCACGTTCAAAGTTGTCGTAAAGCCATTCAGCGATCACCTCTCCATATGGAGCGCTGTCTGTACAGACTCCGGTATAATTAAGTGCGGGGATCCTGTAAAACTCCGTACCTTCAGCCTGCTGCACAAGCCGGACATTTAACAGTTCATCCCTGGTCATAGTCTTTTTCATCTTTGTTCCTCTTGATCTCTATTAATTGGTCGCCTTCTGCAATTTATGTTATCACACAATTGCCTTTTGCGGCCGTTTCCTTATAGTGCTCATGGAACACGGATGCCATCTCCATGATCCAGTCATAATCATAAAAGCGGTCTTCCGGATCCGCGGGCGGGATCTCCTGTTCAGACATACCGCCGATGGAAATCAGCAGAGCTTTCATGACTGCATAGATCTCATATCTGCAAGGTACTCTCAGCCGTGAACGTAATGTCTGGCGAGTCTCAAAGATACGCTTTGCCAAATTAAAGTAATTAATGCTGTGCTCAATATACACGTATTGGTTTATATCAAACGACTCCTTTTCTTCCCCGAGGATCAGTTTTTCTATTTCTCCTGCCAGCGTGGCTGCCATACTATGCTGCTCCTGGATCATCTCATCCGTAATATAAAATCCTTCTTCCATTGGGCCTCCTTTGAAGGCGATGTATTGATCATCCGAAATATCTGGCGAGGTACTTTTTCTGCTCCATGGTCCTGATAAACTGGTCTGAAAATTCCTTCGCAGTCATCAGCACAATATCAAAATCGATGCCCAGGTCAGCAAAGGCTTCCCGCATCTGTTTTGTGGAGGCGTAGAACCGTTCAAATTCCTGATGTTCTTTTGTTTCCCTCTGCTGATATTCCTTTCTTGCCGTTTCGGAAATACCAGCTGACTCGGGAAGGTGCCATACGCAGTTGACCAGCCGGATGCTTTGTGGAATGCTGCCGTGATACTCCGCGGCAAAGTTATAGACGGCAAGCAGATGCTTGAACATCTGTAATCCATCATACTGCTCCAGGGAGCTGTAATATGTCTTATGATCCGACGGTTCCTGAAGCACGATCTCTTCCAGGCACGTCATAGCAGCATCAAAGATCTCAGGATGCAGGTACAATTCTTTCCGTTTATAGCTTTCCCGCAGATATCCGGGCCGGTTGAACAGCCATTCCGTCATTTTCATCTCACAGAAGATCAGCTGTTTTTCTCCCTTCAGATATGCATCAAGGTTCGCCTTGTGCGGATTCCTCTTTATTGTTGCAAGCTGTTCTTCATAGGAAACCACATATTCCCCGGGAATAAAGAACGGACTGTCTTTTTTGACTTCAATTGTTCCGTTGCCCAACAGGTTATAAGTCATCGCGGATGATGAGCGCAAAGCGCGCATCTTTTCTTCCAGTTCATTTCCGTCTCCTGACCGGTAGGCTTTTTCAGTTTCTTCGCACATCGCCTCGATCAGGTTATCTTCCAGCCTCTGAAAATAGAATTCCGCCTGCGGGGACTTCATGCTGCTGTCAGAGATCATCGGCCTTCCTGTTGCAGTTTCATACCGGGAACGCAGATATCTGAGGATCTCAACCGTTAAGCTCATCAAAAACTCCTCCTTTAAAGTATTTCTCCGGGATCCATCTCGCATACCCATCCCTTGTCCTGGTAATCGATCAGTACTCCTGCCGCCTGCAGACTGCGGATGTATCTTTTTACACTGCGGATGCTGACACCTTCCACCATCTCTGAAAGCTTTCTGGAAGTGATCCCGGGATTGCGTCTGATCAGATGCAGTATTTTTATCGCAAGCATTATCCTTCTGGAATAATCCACATCCCTCTGGGTCTTTTTCAGATTCTTCATAAGGATTACCGGAATGGAGTCCGGATATTCAAACAGATCCGGAATCGCTTCTACAAACGAGATTCCATTGAATGCCGGATCTTCAGATGTCAGGATCACCTTTTCATCAACCGGATCAATTTCCTTAAAAAAGTTCACAAGACAGATACGCCCCTCATTGTCAAGGGCATCGGGATTGATCACCGTAAGGTCTGCATAATGCGCGATCACATCCTGATAAACATCATAAATCATCCAATCGCAGCGCAGTCCGCTGTCTTCTATTATATTTGTTTCTTCTTCAGTTAACCCGAATAATATCACTTTGCTCATGCTGTCACCTCGCAAAAATATCATACTGCTCTTATGCGGCACCCCTGTGGACAGGAATAAATTTTGTTTTATACTTGTTTTATCTTGCTCCATGGTTATAGTATAGGATACTACAAGGGGCAAAAACAGGACTCCAAATCGAACGCACGATCGTCCATGATAGATATTTGTTGAGGAAAATAACCTGCTGCATCTTGTTGTCTGTTTGATCCGGGGTAGCTGGCAAAGCCAGCGCAGGGGAGAGCGAAGCGGCCCCCTGGGACGAAAGCCTGGCACCCTCCGGTGGCCAAGCTGAGTCGGCCTTTCCGGCCAGGAATCTTCGAAGAACGCAATTCACCCGGAAGGGTGTATAATTGCGCCCTTTAACAAGGGACTATGATTGTTCAGCTCCATTTTTGACTTGTTTCAACAGTTTCTCTGTCTCCGGCCAGTGAAAAATTGCCTTCAGGATTATTCCCATCTGTTCATCGGAATACTCCTCCGGCGGAAGGAAACATTCCAGAAGCCCGCCGTGGTTGCAAAGCCGGTGGGTGCGCTGATTTCTGGTCAGCCGCCGTTCCTCACTCTCCAGAATCTTTACGTTCTGCTCCGCGATCTTAAGCTCACGCTTGGCTTTCTGCCGTTCGACTTCCAGTTCTTGAAGTGACTTTTCTTTGCCCATGAGACCACCTCCTTTCGTTGTCCGGACAAAAAGAAAGCTCCCGACTTTTTTACGGTCGAGAGCTATGTAACAATCACCATTCTGTCCTGCGAGAGGGATTTCTCTGGCTTAAATCAATATAGACAAGCAAACTCATTCTTCATCCGGTTTTTCATAGATTTTCATTGGCACAAGATGATCTTTTAAAGCCCTTACATCGTCAAGCAATTGAGCAAAGCCTTTAAATAGATTATATACTATCGCACCTGTTAAAAATAAGCCGACACCAACAACAACAGCAAAAGTACCATAAACATCATTCCCGCGCCAGCTGCTTAATTCTCCACACCCAGTGTAAAGCAAAATAGCTCCTACAAGTATATTACACGCAAAAAGAAACGCTCCAAATCCTCGGATTCCACTGCTACAGTTTTCCTGGTTCATAATTATCCACCTCTTCAATATGCTCTATTAATGCTGCAAATAATCCAAGCTTTAGTATATTTAAAAAGCTCATAGAAAATCTTGAGATCCCTGTTTATTCATTCAGTATGCTTGATTCACTCCATACTCAGCCTGACTATGTGTAAATCCTTCATATTCCAACTGTTCAATGAGTCCGGCTCTTGAAAAACTCATCATGTCCAGATAGTCCTCTGCCTTTTTCACAGCTTGCTCATTCCAATCCGCTCCACAATTGTCAACCGCATATTGTGCTTCAGAAGAACTGAATCCTTCATATTCTAATTGATCCTTCAACCCAGACGCGGAAAACGGCATTATGGACAAATACTCCTTTGCCTTTCTCAACGCATTTCTCTCTCCGGAAGAAGACACAGGGGCTTTTGACGTATTTGCTGTATATGGAGTTTTACTGCTGGATCCATAAGAGTTTTGGTCCGCATTTCCTTGATATGCGTTAACTAAAACATCCCCGTCGTATATTAATAGTAAACAGTTTTCGAGATCATAACCCTTATTATCTAATGGTTTGTCTGTCTCCATTATGACTATTGTTTTTACATATTCTTTAGGAAGCAGCTCGGAGACTAATTCAGAGATTTTTTTAAGTTTATTGATCCTTTCTTCAAGTGCATCTGCAAAACGAGGGTCAGATGACTTGTAAGCTTTGCAAACATCTTCCGATGGACGGAGGATCAGATAGAGCTTTTTTTCGCTTTCATTATAAAGATGCCAAAACTCAACATCTGCTTCTTGTAAGGATTCCTCAACGTCTTTCATAACATCCTTATAAATATCCATATTTTCCAAAACAGATGAATGAGCTGAACTACTGCTTGTTTTAGATTTTGTTGTTGCGGATGTCTCACCTGAGGTGCAACCGGGAATACAAATTACCAAAGCAAGCAAAAGAAATAATCTTAGCGTCTTCATCAAATTTCACCTATAGTCATGAGAAGTTCGGCTTTTGAATTTATAAGTTATTGCCAAGATTCGTATATTGACTCATCTTACTTCCAAATGGTTCTGGTTCATATTTTACAGTCGTATTTACTCCTCCCATTGAGTATATATAATTCTGGACATTAGTGGCTTCAAAAAAACCAATTGCGTAATCAGCAGTTTCTATAAAAGCCTTATGAGCTTTTTTCATGTTTTCATCATCCAGCTTATCCATTAATTCGTCGGTAAAGACCTCTTGGTATTCCTTTTTCATAGCTGTGATATCTTTTCCGCACTGAATCGTTGCTTTATAGTCTTTATCACCATAGTCAATAGAGAATGAGCCAGCTGTAAGCGCTGCTGTAATTATTTTTTGAGCTGAGGTATTTACATAGTTATCAAAAGATGTGAGTCCTTCTGTACATTTATCAATAAACATCTGTCCAGCCAAGCGTTTCATGATCTCGTGAGAATGGGCTCTTGCATCTTTAAAATCCATCATTTCAGCATACATATTCATCGCGGTCTGATAATCTCCAGAATTAAATGCGTTTTCCGCAATATTATAATCACAGTTTTTTACCTGATCTGCAGCATCCTGATAATCGCCCAATTCTGCAAACACTTCTCGCGCTTCTTGCCACTTCCCGTTACTATATAACTTTTCTGCTTCATTATATGCTTTCTTTCTACTGTCGCATCCAGATAAGCTAATCACACAACACAAAGCCAGAAGAATCAAGGATACGGATGTTTTTTTCTGCATTATAAAAGCCCTCCCAAGCTGTTTAATAATTTCAGTTCTCAACTCATCTTTACGCACCCGAGCCTCTTTCAAAATAGCTAACGCTTGGAACCATGCTCTAATCAATGATCTGAATTTTAGGGTAAAGCCTATGATTGGCACAAAAACACCCTGTTGGTACAGCTTAATGATTAGAGCATCGATTAACCAAGCAGTTTAAGAGAATGATTTAATTTCAAAGCTCGCCGTGTCAAATTGAAAAGTGCAGCGTAAAAATAATCTTATCTGATATCGTATCTATAAACTTTCTTATTTGACATTTTTATCGTGATGAAAAGCGGATCTTCAGTTTCGTCGATAACTTTCGGGCACTCAACAAGACCATGATAATGGCAGGTTGTCAGCGGTTCGCAAACCACCTGGGAGCTGACCCAATCAAATCTGTCGTCTCCATCATCTACAATTACGAATCCGCCGTATGTATATCCATCATTGTAGTCAGCAGACGGAACAGGCAAGTCGCGAATGCAAACATTTTTCTTCGACTTATTGTAATACTGACCATCAATATGAACATAAACCTTTCCGTCTTCAGCTGGGTAACTTGTATAGACGCTGCTTGTGTTGCGAGGCATTATTTCATAGCTGAGTTCAATATTATCAATTGTAAAATCCCAGTCGTCACTTGAAATTGTTTCACCTAATACAATAGGATTCACATTTGAACTAGCCTGTGTTTCTGTCCCTTCTGATGCGGGTTGTTCTTCGGTCTCTTTTGAAGACTCATTTGTGTTTTCTGCTGTTTCTTCTGCGGAAGAAGTATCTTCAGCTCCATTGATAACAAACGGATATCGATCTTTATTGCTGCTGTAGGTGTTACTGCCATCGTTATTTGTAAGAATCTTGAATTCACCTTCAACGTTCTTAAGATCATCAAGGGACTTTACATCGGTATTAGATTCATAAAAACGCATTTCTGCTTTTGATTTTTTACCCGGTGCGACAGATCCCCCTTGCACATCGATGTAAGTCATAAAACCATCCACACTGCCGTTATCAATATCCACAAGTAAATACAAATCAGACTTGTTTTCAAGAGTAAGACTATATCCGACATAATTTGACTCTTCAATTGTGTCACCTAAGGTGATCTTTATCATATCATTATCTAATAAAGCCCTGCCATCCGACGCCTCTGCAGCAGAGCTTTCCCCACCTTTTCTTCCTTCAATTTCAAAAGGATAAGTATCCTTATTGCTCTGGTAGGTATTGCTGCCGTCAGTGTTTGTTAATATTCTAAACGCTCCTTCAGTATTCTTAAGATCATCTAAGGACTTTACATCACTATTAGATGTAAAGAAGCGCATTTCTGCTTTTGATTTCTTACCCGGTGCAACGGTTCCGCCTTGTATATCAATATTTGTCATAAGTCCATCTACACTGCCATTATCAACATCTATAAGGATATGCATATCCGACTTATTCTCAATAACAAGACTATATCCAACGTAATAAGAATCCTCTACTTCATCGTTCAAAGTAATTTTTGCGATGTCATTATCCAATAGAACCTTATTTTGTTCAGTAAACCCCTGTTGTGCAGCAGTTTCTTTTTCAGTTTCTGCCTCTGTTGTTGTCTCTGCTTCTGTAGTTTCTGCTGCAGTAGTCGTTTCCTGTACTGCTGCTGTCGTTGTGGTTTCAGCAACAGTAGTTGCGTTCTGATTAGATGAATTACCACATGCACATACCATGGCAGATAAACCGATTATTAAAGCTAAACTACTTTTTTTCATTTATACCTCCACGCCAAACTTGAATTATGCTGTAACAGATGCCTTGTCATACCTCATAAATGTCTATTATATAATAGCATATATTGCTTATTTTTTGTGAATCTCAAGAAGCCCTTCTTGAAGAGTTGCTGGTTTTCTCAATTTAATAGCCGCTGAGTTTTTCGCTGCCATCCGCATAGATGCGGGGAGCGAAGCTCAACGGACTCTTCATCTGATTCAACTAGAGCGGCGGCATTTTTAAAAAACTGATACTCGACCGCAAATCCCGAAGGGAAGAAAAAGAGCTCTCGACTTTTTACGGTCGAGAGCTATGTACTACATTATAGATCGTTAAAGGCATCATACACTTCTAATGCTTGTCTAATTGCTTTTTTGTCTGTATCAGTTACGGTCAAGTCATGCCGATAGTTATCTCCTTGAAAACGAACTATTGCTTCTGAGGAATCTGCTATTGCACGCAGCATTTTAATGTTACTGCTTCCAGAGCCTCTTGCATATTCCCATACTTTTCCCCATCCGACATTACGAACAACCTCATTATAACCAAAGTCTTCCGTGTATCTTTCGTCTCCAACGGCAACTATAATATTATCAAAAAATACCCAGTCTTTACCTGTGTAGTTAACGACATAATACAGATAAAGATCGTCACCACGCTTTGCTAAATAAGGAAGAATAAAACATCTTTTATCTGCCGCCCATGTATCTGAATCATACCAACTCCATCCAGACGGATAATAAAAAGTTACGTTCTGAACCTTATCCTCACTCTTTTTGAAAGATGCTAAAAGCGCATTAGCTGCATCGATTTTTAATTTCTTATATGTATCTTCAGCAGTGCTCAAAGCATCACTATTGCTAACTAACCCTTTTTCTTTACTTGTAAGGATATTATATTTCTTCCTCGCTTCCTCAATTTCGGATTTCTTTTCTACTGTAACTTCTCCTATTGATGCTATGAGATTCTCAACTTCCTCAACACGTAATGCTTCAAGAGTCTGTTCTGCTTCTTCCAGCAGCTTTTCATTTTGAACATATTGTTTTGCTTCTTGTGATAATTGTGCGTATTTCTTTCTTGCACTTTCAATATCATTCTTACTATCTACTGTTACAGTTCCTATTGCTGCGATAGCATTATCAACATCTTCCGCCAGTCCTCTGATTCTTTCGTTTTCTTTTACTAGACTGTCATATTTTTCTCTGGCCTGCTGCAGTACTTCAGAATTTTCAACCTTTTTTGCATCTCCCTCACTTAAAGCTTCAAATGCCATTTCTGCTTCTGTGATTGCATTTTCGCTATCAAGTGTTACTTCTCCAATCACAGAAATCTTTTCTTCAACTTCTTTTGCTTTTTTACTCTGGCATCCGGCTAAAACAAATGGCGCTTCTGTAGCTTGGGTGGGTAAGTAAGCGCTAATCTTGCCCATCCAATAAAGTTCTTGGCTTCGTACGCCGCCCTTGCGTGAACCTCAGATGGATGCTGTCGGTAACTGAC
>Ga0256405_10012758_pt1 | contig 10313 bp, 7 predicted proteins | sample RumenRJG_02DNA_FD_189096 | JGI IMG/M metagenome (GOLD analysis project Ga0256405, IMG submission 189096) | Bovine rumen microbial communities from Lethbridge, Alberta, Canada - RJG_02 | ecosystem: Host-associated > Mammals > Digestive system > Stomach > Rumen | place: Canada: Alberta | collected... | reverse complement strand
AAAATCGGTCAGCCGTAATCCGGGCTGAAGTCACGGAGCCCTCCCCGTCCGAGGGGAAGGCAGCGGAAAGGAGTCCGCTTCCTGTCGTGTGGAGACAGTCGAAGCGGACTCCTTTTGTCATCGCTCTCTTCCGAACGCGATCCGCGGGGCTCCGGAACGAAAGCCCCTTCTTATCCTGTCAATCCGGCTGTCTCCTGCTGTTCGGGATGCGGCGTCAGCAATCCGGACCTTCCTCCTCAGAGGCGTTCTCTTTCGGTCGGATCGGTTTCTGACAAAACAGGGTAAGCTCCCCGTCGATCCGCCGGAATTCTGAGGGCGTGACCCCGTAGAACCGCCGGAACTGTCTGCGGAAATACGTCTCGCTGCCGAATCCGACCGCTTCCGCGACATCGGACAGGGACATCGAGCGGTCTCTGAGAAGCTCGCGGGCCTTCCGCATCCTGAAGGTCAGCAGCGCCTCGCTGAACCGCACGCCTCTCATGCTCCGGCACACCGATGAAAGATAATTCGGCGTCACGTGCATCTCCGCGGCCAGATCGGACAGGGACAGTTTCTCCCGATAGCGGCTTTCGATCCAGTAGTCGAGCTTTTTCGTGAAATATCCCGCCGTTCGGGGACGGGAGGGTTCCACGGGCCTGCGGGCGAACTTATCGAGAACCGAGACCAGCTCGAACCAGGCCGAGACGCAGACCGCCCTGTCCGATGCCTGATTCGATACGCTGCTGCTGATATAGGTGAGGATCAGATTCTCCACGCGCCGCAGCTCCGGACAGGGGCACAGAAAGAGCGGGAGCAGCAGGACGTCCGGATCCGTCAGGAGCTCCTCCGTCAGCTCTCCGAACCGGACGTGCGCGGAGTCCCAGAGAATGCTGACCGTGCATTCCCGGACGGTTTCCCGGAAGACGGCTTCCGCCCGGATGTCCGCGCAGGAGGAGGAGCAGAGCAGGAAAGGCTCCCCTTCGTTGCGGTATTCCGTTCCCTCGCAAAGGATCGACATATCCCCCTGATGGGTGAGGGCGATCTCGATCTGTGTCAGGCCTTCTTCGGGGGAGGACCCGGTTTTCCATGAGTAGCCGTCAACGGCCACCTCGTGGGCAAAATGAGGCAGGGGAATCCGCAGTCCGTCGAGAATGAGTCCGACCATCTTTCGCCTCCGCTGTCCCGGGAATCGTTTTCGCTTTTATTGTATCTCGTTCTTCCCGGCCTGTCAAGAGAAGAAGGATTTTTTGTGAGGAATCCGTGCGCTTTCCGTTGATATGTGCCTTTTCTAACCGCATCATGATATGGTATAATAAAGCACAAAATAGAATATGGTTCTCACATATTCTATGCCAAACAGGGAGATATTGCCATGAAAAACGCTTGTTCAAACGGGACCGGGCTGTATTGCCTGATTCTATCCGTACTGTTGGTTGTCGGACTGTTTTCCTCCTGTGGAGGGACTGAACCGGAATCTGTGCCTTCCGAATCCCCGGCTTCCTCCGAGACACAGGTGCCCGAAGAGACAGAGACAACCGATTATCTCGAAAACCTTCCAACGAAAAAGTATGACGGAAAAACGTTCACGATCATAGGGGAAGACACGGTTCAGCGTCCGAACTTTGATACGGGAGAATCAACAGGTGATATTTTCAACGATGCCATGTTCAACCGGCGTATCACGGTGGAAAATCTGTACGATCTTGTGATCGAACAAAAGAGTATGGAGAACCGTTCTGCCTCTAACGATGAGGTGCAGCGTTCCGTGCTGGCAGACGAATCCGTGTACGATCTGGTAAGCAATCCATTTATTCAGGGCTCTGCCGTTCTGATGGCAAACAACATCCTTTTGGATATGAAGAAAATGCCTGTGGTGGACTTTTCTAAAAAGTGGTGGTCTCAGAATGTGGTAGAGCATTTTACCGTCCATGACAGCTTGTATCTCTCCACCGGTACTCTCTCCCCCAGTTACTTCCTTGCGGCTACTGCGGTCCTATATAATCTCGATCTGGCAGAGCAGTACCAGATGGAAAATCCGGCTGATTTGGTGCCGGAGGGGAAATGGACAGTCGATTCCATGAGAACCATGATGCTGAACAGTACATTGGATCTGAACGGGGATGGAGTGATTGATGAGAACAACGATCTGATCGGAGCGATCGCAACCAGTGAAGCCGGCCGTGCGCTGTTCATCGGAGCTGGAGGGTCGTTGATTGAAAAGCAGGATGATACTTTTATTCTGGATCTCATAACCCCCAATAATGTAGACGTAATGGATACGCTGCACAGTATTTTTGATGACAAATTGGACAGCGCATACTGGGTTGACGCTCATACCACTGATGTCACTGTGGGGAAAAACGATGTTTTTGAAAGCAACCACAGTATGTTTGCAGTGACTACATTAATGTTTGTTTCAGCTGAACTGCGAGATATGGATAGTGATTACGGAATTCTTCCTTTGCCAAAATGGAATGAGACTCAGGATGACTATATTACACCGGGCAATCCGTTCTGTCCCTGTGCGGTTTGCGTTCCCAAAACCTGCGAGGACACGTCTGTAACCGGGCTTGTCATGGAAACCCTGACATATTTGGGGTACAGAGATATCCAGCCTGTAGTATATGATACGGTATTAAAGGGAAAGGTGGCAAGAGATCCTTCCAGCGCGTCTATCATGGAAATACTGTATCGGGATGTGTGCTTTGATTTCAACAGTGCATTCGACTTGGGAGGGACCATGTCTTCTTTGCGCGAGTACATTGTCGGGGGAAGCGACCAGTTTATCAGTATTTATGAAGCAAACAAAAAAGTGGCTCAATCACAACTGGACAAGATCATGAAGCAGATTCAGGAGTTGAACGGCTAATCCCAAAAGATGTACAGACGTACAACATTCCTTGCTGTTTCTGACTCCCTCTGAGCTGTCAGCTTTTGTCTCTGGAAATACCAAAACTATAGTTTATCTGAGGAAAAGGAAGGAATCCGCGATGCGTGAACGGTATCTTGATCTGATGGAGCAGGCAGTCGGCGCATATACCGACGAACAGATTGCAGCATACACGGAGAGCGTACTGAAAGACGGACTCAGGGAGCATGGCTATCCCCGCCTGACCGCGAATATCGGTATTCTGCTCGCACATGGCAGGAACAGGAGCAGAATGGAACAGTTTCCCATTATGATGGAGCTCTGCTGCCGCGGATTGCTGACATCGAAGCAAAATGCCGGATTTGGGGCTGGTAATGATTTTTCTGTCAAGGAGATCGTATGTTGCCTGGAGGAGATTGAACGAGCCGCCCTGTATCCGGAGTCTCTGACGAAGAGCTGGAGAGATCTGCTCAGACAGATCGACCCGTACAGGACGTATTCCTGCATCGCGCCTGTCCCGCCGAAGCCTGTTATGAACTGGGCGGCGTTTGCGGCTGTAAGCGAACAGATGCGCATCGAGGCGGGGATCGGAAACGAGAGCGCTTTTGTGGAGAACCAGATCCAATCCCAGCTCTATAACTTTGATGACAACGGAATGTACCGTGATCCGAACGAACCCATGGTGTATGACTTTGTAACAAGGCTCCAGCTTGCTCTGGCTCTCGATGCCGGATATGACGGGGAAGGGCGGCAGAGACTCGAAGAATACCTTGACCGTGCCGCTCTTCCGACGCTTTGGATGCAGTCGATAAGCGGGGAGATCCCTTTCGGAGGAAGAAGCAATCAATTTTTGCACAACGAAACCTTTTTTGCCGCGCTTTGTGAGTTCTATGCCTCACGGTATGCAAAAAGAGGGGACCTTATTCTTGCGGGAGAGTTCCGTCGAGCTGCCCGTTCAGCGGTTGAAAGCATTGCTTTTTGGCTGGAACAGTCCCCGGTCCGGCACATCAAGAACCGTTTTCCTGCGGAGAGCCGGTTCGGTTGCGAAGATTATGGGTATTTCGAGAAGTACATGGTCACGATGGGATCCTGGGCATATCTTGCGTTCCGTTTCGCTGACGATTCGATCGAAGAGTTTCCGTGTCCTTGCGAGACCGGAGGGTATATATGGGAGCCCGGACCACATTTTCACAAGATCTTTCTCTCAGCGGGGGAGTATTCTGTTGAGATCGACACAAATGCCGATCCGCATTATGACGCCTCCGGGATTGGACGGATCCACCGAAAAGGCGCACCTTCCGCACTTGTTTTATCCGTCCCCTTCGCTGAGCATCCCGAATATGAGATCCCTTCTCCCAATCCCGGACCACTGTCAATTTCATTAGGCACAGAGAGAGACGGGAACCTGCACTTTGCCAGTGAACCGGGAAGCAGTTATAGTCTTGACTCGGAAAAGACCGAGGCAACCTCGGAGAAAGCGACAATCTTCCTGCGTCTTCAACTGACGGACGGAACAGAGCTTATCGAGCGTGTCTCGGTCGGTTCGGACGGAGTTCTGATCACGGGAGAGGGCGAAGGAACTATCCTCGCCGAGTTTCCGGTCTTTCTGACGGATGGGGAGACGGACACCCAAATTCTGAGGGAAGACAACTGCGTAACCGTTACCTATCGCGGGTGGAAAGCGGTATATTTAACGGAAGATACGGTATGCGACACGGGAGAGATCTATGCGAACCGGAATGGTATATACCGTCGTTTCCTTGTCAAAGGGCATGAACGTATATGTCTGAAGGTTCAATTTGAACCAAATCCGGAATCCCGCATACTATGAGATCTCCCTCAAAAACCGCTATGTCCGCGACGAGGATTCGATCCGGATGCTGGAGATCATCACAAAGGCCAACACCTACGACGTGGGCGCCGCTCTGGACTACAACGCGATCCGCGGTCCCTGGATGAACTGCCTGCAGAACGGGAGCGGCGATTTCGCTTCGGCGGTGGCGAAAAATCTGAAAATGGCGAACAAGGCCATCGAAAAGCTGATCGAAAACACCGACGCGATCCGGGCGGAGCTGAACGGAGGCTCGTGAGCGCGCCGCCTGGGGCTGTCGCATTTCTCCTTGTTCAGAGTTCATGCGGCAGCCCATCGAGAGGATTTCAGGAAATCGGTACCGTAATCTTTTTCTGTATTGTAATCGGCGCTGAAACGTGATATAATGGACGGCGGAAGAGGCGGTCATCCACCGTATCGGCGGGACACGGTTTGAAGCTGAAGGCCGGGGGATCGCCGCTGATCCGGTTCGGACTGACGCGGAGTCTTGCGCTGTACCGACAGGTGAGCACGTCATGAAAGCGCCGAAGCGGAAAGACACAACACAACAGAAACGGATTGCCGCGGTTTAGATGCGGCTTCCCTGTGGAGGTGACATGGATGAAGAAGACACTCGCTTATCTGATCGCGGCGCTTCTGCTTTTGACGGCGTGCAGTGAAAGCACCGTCCAGCCGTCGGATACGCCTTCGGAAAACAATCCTTCCGACAGCCCTTCCGTCTCCGCCGAGACGCTTCCTCCCGAGGAGACGGAGGAGACCATCCTGCAGGATAACGTCCCCGCGCTTGATTTCGGCGGGGCAACCGTCACGATGGCGGGTCAGGGTACCGGAGACGAGGGAAACAACAACCTCGACATGACGGTTGAGGAGCTCACCGGCGACGTAGTGCGCGACGCGATCTACCAGCGTACGCTCGCCATGGAGGAGCGCTTCAACGTCTCGATCGCCGAACCGCTCATGGCGGACTATACGACCATCTCGAACGCGATCAAATCCATGGTGCGGGCAGGGGACTCCACCTACGACTTTGTCGTCAATCAGCTGGCGCAGACCTCAGCTGACGTCGTGGGCGGTCAGTCCATGAACCTGAACGAGATCCCCTACCTCGACTTCGATATGCGCTGGTACCCGGCGGACGTGAAGGAATCGGCGTCCCTCAACGGCAAGCTTTACCTGACCGTGAGCGACATGTGCCTCAGCTATGTGGGGCAGACCTGGTCCATGTGCTTCAATAAGGACCTGACCACCGATCTGGGAATCACGGGTCTGTACGATCTTGCCAGAGAAGGGGAATGGACGCTGGACGCGCTGAAATCCCTGACGGCGGACATCTATATCGACGTAAACGGAGACGGAGCCCGCGACGAGGGGGACCGCTACGGCTTCTCCATGGGGGCTTCCGGAGTCAGCGGATGCCTCGGCGCAGCGGTTCTGTACGGAGCCGGTCAGCGGTATATCGACGTGGCGGATGACGGTACCATAACGGTCCTGCTGGATTCCGAGCACGCGCAGAACCTCTGCGAAAAGCTCTATGACCTGAACAACCAGCCGGGAAGCACCGTCTACGATACGACCGGGAGACGGACGATCATGGCCATGATGGAGCAGACGGCGGTCTTCACACCGGCCCAGCTCGGCTATTACTACGTCTTCGCCCGCGATTTCGACGGCACGTTCGGCGTTCTTCCCATGCCGAAATACGACGCGGAGCAGGAGAGATACGCGACCCTCTGCGACGCTGGGTGCAACTGCATTTCCGTTCCGATCACCTGCAGGGATCCCGAGCTGACCGGCGCGATGATCGAGGCCATGAGCGCGTATTCCTCGAACTACGTCAATCCCGCCTATGTCGACATCTCTCTCCAGACCAAGGTGGCCCGGGACGAGGAATCCGCGGAAATGATGGAGATCGTGCTGGACAGCCGCGTGATGGATTTCGGGTACCTCTACTGCGGGTGGAACGGCTGGACCTGGCAGCTGGCGAATCTGTTCAAGGATCCCGGCACGTATACCTCGAACCTCCAGAAAAACCTGAAGGTTCTGAACAAGACCTACGAGAAGATCATCAAGCTGTTCGTAGAGTGAGGCGCCCGAGGTGCCGGTCAGACGATCGGCTCCGGCGGCCTGACAGAGAAGAGCAGCGGAATACGATCTGCCTGTGCGGGCAGGAAAGACCGAGGGAGAAATCCTTCGGTTTTTTTCGGGCTTCTGCATACCCGCAAATGCCCCGGAACCTCCGCTCCGGCGGTCCGGCCGGGTGCAGGTTTTAGAAAAAGTGCAGGATGACAAGCAAATTCTGACACTGTATAATGAAATCGGTACGGCCATGGGGCAGGCATGATTCCGGAGGATCAGATTCCCAAGGCACGGACACTGTCGTAAAACCGGTTCGCCCGGAGCGGCGGGAAGGCCTATCTGACGTGGTTCGGCGGCAAAACGGTCGATTTTGAGGATCCGGCGGAACCGATCAGGACCAGATACGCGGACTGTTATGTGGAGCTCGAAGGGGTCTTTACTTATGACGATGAGCACGATAAGCTCGTCTGTTCCGGCGAGGTGCTGAGAGGAGGGAATTTCGACAGCCTCGTGAGCGGAGAAAGCCAGCTGTACGTCTATATTCCGCTTGACGGGGAAGAGGGCGACAAATGGAGTACGGTACAGGACGGTGATACGCTGCATGTGACGGGAATCATAAACGGGTTCGTAATGCAGAAAGATACTGCTAGCAGTTTGATCAACAAGGAGAACTATAACGTAATCTTGACAAGCGTTGAATATGATAAGGTGAATGCGAAATGAAAAGGACCTGTATTCTGTGTGCCTTATCGGCTCCGATCGGCCGTATGCTGTGTTCGTCCTGAGCGCAGAGCATTCAGCTTTTTCCGTCTTCTCTCCTGTATATGATGACGTCAAATGAACCAATCATATGATGCTCCGGGATCCTGTCGATATAGATCGGTATAGTACAGGACCCGATTTGCGTCGATCCAAAAACCGGATACTCCCGCTCTCCGCACCGTGAAGAGGGCGGGATTGTTTTCAATTGTGGCGCTGTTTCTTGCGAAGTCCGGAAAAAACCGCTATTCCGGGGGTTGCATTCCGGAGCGGGACATGCTACAATGGATTCGTACAGATCCCGCGGGATCGTGATGGCGCGGAGGCCGTTCGGTCATCCTGCGGATTCAGAGAAAGGAAACGATCATGGGAGCATTGAAAATCGGCGTTATGGGCGCCGGACGCGGACTGGGGCTGGCCGGGAATTTCCTCCTTCAGGGCTGTACGCTCACGGCGGTCTGCGACAACCGTCCCGACCGGCTTCAGAACGCCAGAAACAGATACGGCGAGGAGATCGTTTACTGCGACAGCTTCGAGCAGTTCATCGAGCAGGACATGGATGCGGTCATTCTGGCCAATTTCTTTCATGAGCACGCGCCGTATGCCGTCGAATGCCTGAAGCGCGGCATCCATGTGTTCAGCGAATGCATCTCCAACGGCACCATGGCGGAGGGCGTCGAGCTGGTCCGGGCGGCGGAGAAGAGCAGCGCGGTCTATTTCCTGGCGGAGAATTATCCCCAGATGCTCTTCAACATCGAGATGAAACGGGTAGTCGACGGCGGGACGCTCGGGAAGGTCCTGTTTGCCGAGGGAGAGTACAACCATCCCGTGGCGCCGGACGACACCTCCTTCCTCAAGACCTACAATTACTTTGAAAAGCACTGGAGGCATTATCTCCCCCGGTCGTATTACATCACCCACTCGCTGGGCCCGGTCATGCACATCACCGGCGCGACGCCCCGGAAGGTCACGGCGTTTCCCATTTTCTCCCCCTTGTCCGCGGAGGCTGTGACCGCTTCCCACGTCGGGGACGCGGCGACGGCCATCATGACGCAGAACGACGACGGCTCCGTTTTCCGCGTCTTCGGCTGTGCCCGATTCGGTGCGCACGAAAACTCCTACCGCATCTGCGGAACCAACGGTCAGATCGAAAACGTCCGCGGATGCGGCAATCAGGTGCTCCTTCGGTATAACGGCTGGCAGGTGCCGGAGGGAATGAAGGATTGTCAGCAGTACGAGCCGGACTGGCACGACAGGGACGAGGAGCTGATCCGGTCCAGCGGTCACGGCGGCGGTGATTTTATCACGGCTCGGATGTTCCTCGACTGCATCCGAAGCGGCGAGCTGCCCGAGCATCCGTTCAACGTCTACGCGGCCGCGGCGATGTCCTCCGTTGCCATTCTGGCCCATCGCTCCGTGATGAACGGCGGCGGGACGTATGAGATCCCCGATTTTCGCTCCGAGGCCTCGAGAGGAGCCTGGGAAAACGACCGGGAGTCGCCCTTCTACCGGGAAGACGGGACGGCGCCCACCATCCCCTGCTGCTCTCAGCCGGATTACAGGCCGACGCCCGCTCAGCTGGAGCGCTACCGCTCGGTCATGACGGACGGCGGGAACACGGAGGAGGAGGTTCTGTAAGTCTTCCTTCAGACGGAGCCGCCCGCTTCAGGAACCGGGGATTCACCTGCTCCGTGAAGCGGGATCGGCTGTTGACTGTGCCGTGCCGTCAGTATGACGCGGCCGCGGCGATGAAATCGGATTTCCGAAAGGAACAGGTGTCATGATGGAACGGACCATAACTGTGGATAAAAGAAAAACCTCCAGCGGGATCAAGCTCATGAACGCGGTCAACAACGGCCCGACGGCTCCGGGCGTGAGGCAGTCTCCGTCCTCCTTCGAAGCCTACCGAGACGCCGCGATCCCCTATGCCCGCAATCACGACGCATCCTTCTTCACAGGCTACGGGGGAGAGCACACCGTCGACGTGCATCGGATCTTCCGCAATTTTGACGCGGATGAAAACGATCCCGCCTCCTACATTTTTGAGCCAACGGACCGGTACATCGAGACGACCCTCGCGGCGGGGACGAAGATCTTCTACCGTCTCGGCGCGTCCATCGAGCACGGGTTTAAATTCGGTACCCGGGTGCCGCCGGACTTCGGAAAATGGGCGCGGATCTGCGAGCACATCATCCGCCATTACAACGAGGGCTGGGCAGACGGCTTCCGGTACGGGATCGAATACTGGGAAATCTGGAACGAGCCGGACTGCCGCAACGCCGACGGCTCCAATCCCTGCTGGCAGGGGACGGACGAGCAGTTCATCGAGCTGTATGTCACCGCGGCCCGCCATCTGAAGGCCTGCTTCCCCGGCCTGAAAATCGGGGGACCCGCGTTTACCGGACCGTGGCCCACACCCTTCAAGGACGCCTTTCTCGACCGGATCGCGCGGGACTCCGTTCCGTTCGACTTTTATTCCTACCACTGGTACGGGAGCCAGATCGGGAGTCTGCGGGAGGCGATCCTGACAGCCCGACGCGAGCTGGACAAGCGCGGTCTGACCGGCGTCGAGACGATCCTCAACGAATGGAACTACATCCGCGGCTGGCTCGGGGAGGACTGGACGTATTCCCTGCATACGGAGCGGAGTCTGAAGGGCTCCTCCTTCATAGCGGCGGCCCTGTGTACTGGACAGTCCCTGCCGCTGGATATGCTGATGTATTACGACGCGCGTCCCTGCGGGATGAACGGCCTGTTTGAGGCGGAGACCTACAAACCGCTGAAGGGGTATTATCCCTT
>Ga0256405_10012757_pt1 | contig 10313 bp, 8 predicted proteins | sample RumenRJG_02DNA_FD_189096 | JGI IMG/M metagenome (GOLD analysis project Ga0256405, IMG submission 189096) | Bovine rumen microbial communities from Lethbridge, Alberta, Canada - RJG_02 | ecosystem: Host-associated > Mammals > Digestive system > Stomach > Rumen | place: Canada: Alberta | collected... | reverse complement strand
TTGCCACACCAATTTAGTCATCCAACCTTATCAGAGTTATTGTACGCGAGCTCATCGCAAGGCGATTCGCCTTCTATATCTTGCGATCAAAACCCATATAGATAGCTTTATAGAAAGAAAACAGTATAAGAACCTTCCGCGTGAGTTCTCACACACCCGTAAAAAAATGACCAACACCCTGAAGGGTATTGATCATTTTTACGCAAAGGGTGGGATTCGAACCCCTGCGCAGAAACTGCGCTGGAAGGTTCCACGGGAGCAATGCCGTGATTACCGTTCAGCGTCCGGGTGGACTCTTGCTGAAAACGAAGGACATCATAAGAACCTTCCGCGTGGGCTCTCACATACCCATGCAAAAAACCTCACAACCCCTAAAGGGATTTGTGAGGTTTTTACGCAAAGGGAGGGATTCGAACCCCTGCGCAGAACTGCGCTGGAAGGTTCCACGGGAGCAATGCCGTGATTACCGTTCAGCGTCCGGGAAAGCTCTCAGTTTGAAAACGAAGGAAAGTGAAAGAACCTTCCGCGTGAGTTCTCACACACCCGTAAAAAAATGACCAACACCCTGAAGGGTATTGATCATTTTTACGCAAAGGGTGGGATTCGAACCCACGGTCGGTTATTAGCCGAACACACGATTTCCAGTCGTGCGCCTTAGACCAGCTCAGCCACCTTTGCGTGTGCTGTGTCTATTGGGACACTGTTCACTTTTTGCCGTCCCGGAGGATTCCCCGGACCGCTTGACCATTATATCACGGTCCGGGGAAATTGTCAAGGGGTTTTATAATTTTTTTCGGGATTCCGGTTTACGGATTTGCCTCGGCCTTGTCCAGCTGCTTGTAGAAGTTCTTGATGGTGGCCAGGGCGGATTTCTCGTTCTTGGCGTAGAAGGAGGCGAAGTCCGCGTTCTTGTTGTTGACCACCTCGTTCCCCAGGGTGTAGAACAGGGCGTTGAAGCCGCCGGAGAAGCCGAAGTAGTTGCCGCCTATCTCGTAGGTGATGGTGTCGAAGAGGATGTCGATCATAGCGACGGTATCGGTGTCCCGGGCCAGCTTGCCGGTCAGCAGGACGTCGTAGTAGGCGGGGATGACGGTGTCGGCGCTCTCATAGGATAGAAGCTCGATGACGGCGCCCACCATTTCGGGATTGCGGATGGTGGCCGGGACGCCCATGAGTCCGCCCCAGTCCAGGGAGATGTAGTTCTCCTGCTGGTTGTCGAACTTGGGATAGGGCAGGATGCCCAGGTCGAAGTCGATGTCCCGGAACTCCACGGCGGAGGCGATGGTGTTCAGGCAGAAGAGGATGTTGCCCTTGGCGTACATGGACACGCACTCCTTGTCCGACGGCGGGAACTGGATCTCGCCGGGGTTGTTGGCGGCGGAGTACATCTTCTCCACGATGGCGTACATTTTTTCCGTGTTCATGTCCAGAGTGACCCGTCCGTTCTCGTCCCGGCCAGTCAGGTACTGACCGCAGCCGGTGACGAAGGACTGGTACTTGGAGGATTCCTCGGCCATCATGCCGGCCACGTCCTCATCCTCGAACTTGCCGTTGCCGTTCTGGTCCGATGTGACGGCGGCGGCCAGGGACAGATAGCGGTCGAAGGTCCACTCTCCCTCGTACACCAGACCGTAGGGATTGTCCAGCTGATACTGCGTGACCATGTCCTTGTTGAAGAAGATGGCGTAGGGACAGGGGATCATGTAGTCGGAAACGCCGTAGAGGGTCTTCGAGCCAAGCCGGAGCACGTCCATCATGTCCTGGTTCCACCATTCGGCGGCAAGGTCCACGTTGGGCAGGTCGTCGAGGTTGTAAAGCACGCCGCCGGTGACCATTTCCGCGATGCCCTGAATGCAGTGGAAGAGGCCCATCTGATAGGTGTCGTCCCCGGCCTGGACGGTCTTCCGGACGGAGGTGACCACGTCCGCGATGTATCCGCAGTTTTCCTGTCCGATTTTCACGTTGACGGCGTCCTCAACCCGGACCTTGCGCTCGAAGATGGCGTCGTTCATGCCGTCGCCGGTCTGCTCGTCGGCGAAGAAGTACCACCGGTATCCCTGCCATTCGGGATAGGCGGTCACGAAATCCGCGCCTCCGAAATCGGAATCGGGGACCTTGTGGGGCGGGCGGGTGTATTCGGTTTCCTCGGGGACGGAGGCGGGATCGGGATCGGCCGTTCCGGCTGCGGACTGGGGCTGGGAGGCCTCCGGTTCCGTGTTGTCCTCCCGGTTCTCGCTGCAGGCGGAGACGGGAAGGAGCAGAGCCAGGAGCAGGAGAATGGAGATCGCTTTTTTCATGGTACGGACTCCTTTCTGAAATGAGGACTGTGGTTTCATCATAGCATAAAGCGCGGGACAATATGTGAATATTTTGTGAATTAAACGATTGGAGGCTCGGCGGGCTCTCCCAGGGCGTATTCCTCGTCCCCCACCTCCTCAATAAACTTTCGGTCGTGTGAAACGGCGATGATCGTCCCTCCGAAGCCGTCGAGGATCCGGCGGATCACGGGTCCGGTCATGGGGGAGAGGTTCCGTGTGGGCTCGTCCAGGATCAGCACGTCGGAGCCGCAGAGGATCATGCGCAGAAAGCAGAGCTTGGCCCGCTGTCCGCCGGATAGCTCCCCGATGGGACGGCTCATCTCCGCGGCGGTGAACTTGATGCTGCCCAGCCACGTGCGGATCTTCACGGCCACGGGCTCGGACCAATCCCCCGCCCCGCCGTTCAGGGAGGCCTGCAGGAAGGACACGGGCGTCTCCTCCCCGGGCAGCAGATCGGCATAGTTCTGGGGCATGTACGCGGCGCTGAGATCCTTCCTCGGGAGAAGCAGGTCGGCGACGCGCCGCATGAGGGTGGTCTTGCCGCAGCCGTTGGGACCGGTGATCACCAGATGCTCCCCACCCGAAACCCGGAGCCGGACGTCCCGCTGGAGAAGCCTTCCGTCCGGCGTCCTCAATTCGGGAATCGACAGGTCCAGCACGGTTTTCCCGGCGGGCAGGGACACGGGAGGAAAGTCGATCATGACGGCCTCCTCGCTGTCGATCTTTTTGGATAGTCCCTCCTTCTCCCGCTCGAACCGCTTCTCCATGGCCTTTACGGTGTGCATCTTCTTCTTCAGCAGGCGCCCGGTGCCGGGAGCCTGACGGGAAACGGCGTTCTGCTCGTGGTGGACCCGCTCGTAAATGTGCCGGTACCGCTCCATCTTTTTGTCGAAGGCGGCCCGGTCGTTTTTCGCCTGAGCGGCGGACTTCTCAATGAGATCGGAGCGGCGTAGGACGTAATCCCGGTAGCCGGTGCGGGATACGGTGATCTTCGGCTCGGTCTTCCGCATGATCTGCTCGATGTGGATGACGGTGTCGGCGCAGTTCTCCAGCAAAGTCTCGTCGTGGGAGATGAAGAGGACCGTCTCCGGGCGTGACGCGATCCACTCCTCCAGCCACATGAGGGACGGCAGGTCCAGGTCCCCGGAGGGCTCGTCCAGCAGAAGCACGTCCGGCTCCTCCGCCATGACACGCAGAAGACGGAGCTTCACCTGCTCCCCGCCGGAGAAGGATCCCAGAGGCCGGTCCGACCAGACCAGCTCCGGGCTCAGATTCATGTCCGAAGCCAGCCGGGTCAGCAGACGGGGATCCGCGGCGGCGAAGGCGGGCGAGCGGCCCATATAATCCCACACGGGCAGGGCGGCGTACTCCGGCTCCGACTCCTGAGAGAGAAAGCCCGTGACAACCCGGGACTCTCCGCTTCCCTTTGAGACGGTCCCCGTGTATTCGGCGTAGGACAGGATCAGGGCGGGATCGTGCATCAGGCGGAGCAGGGTGGACTTGCCGTTCCCTTCCTCTCCGATGAGGGCAGCGTGCTCCCCTTCCCTGGGGGTAAAGGAGAAATCCCGGACGAGGACGCGGCCGTCCTTGAGGTGGGTGATGGTGATATTCTGACAGGTAAGCATGAAAAAACCTCCCTTTCTGCAAAACGCGGACTGTTTCACGTGAAACGCGGAACTCCGGGGACAGACGGGAGGAAACGGCGCAAAAAAAGAGGAATGCTGCCTCCCGTCTGCGCACAAACAACACCGGCATGAAGAGCCGGTTCGGATCGTTCTGCGCATCGAGAGTTATTTCCTCATGTTTCCACTTCTTTCATTCAGGATGAACTCAGTATAGCACGGCCGCGGCCGTCTGTCAAGGGAGGGAGGCTCGGGAATTTCTGAAAGTTCCCTGAAATTCACAATTCCCTCTTTCATTCGCCGGAAAAATGTATTATAATATAAAGTGGACTGTTGTGTGTGCGGCGGAAGGAGATCCGGCGGTGGCTGAGAAAAAGAGAATATCCGTGCGGATCGCGGGCCGGTTCCTGACGGTGGTGACGGACGAGGATCCCGCCTCCGTGCGCCGGATCGAGCGGACGCTGAACGAGCGGGTGGAGGAGATGGGAAAAGCGTCTCCCCGCATGGCCACAAGGGACGGGAAAATCGACGCGGTCATCCTCTGCGCCTTCGAGGCCTTGGACCGGGAGAGGACCGCGGAAAGCCGCATCGCGGAAGCGGAGCGGAGAGCGGCCGAGCACGAGGAGCGTTTCCGCCGTCTGCTTGAGGAATACAACCGGATCACGGCGGGAGGAGCGGTACGGGAATCCGGGGATGACACCCGGGACCGGAACGCGGAGGAAGAGCGGTACCGGGAGACTGTGAAGCGGATCCGGGAGCGTCTGACGGCGATCCGGGACGGAGGGACAATATGAGCGGTGGCAAGAAGAAAATACCCGAGCTGCTGGCCCCCGCCGGATCGGAGGACGCGCTGAAGGCCGCCCTGGCCGCGGGAGCCGACGCGGTGTATTTCGGAGGATCGGCCTTCTCCAACCGGATGCGGGCGAAGAATTTTACCGACGACGGGCTGACGGAGGCCATCCGGCGGGTACACGACGCGGGAGCCGCTGCCCACATCACGGTGAATACCCGGGTGCGGGACCGGGAGATGGACGACGCGCTCCGTCTGGCGGAAAGGATCCTCGGAGGAGACGAGGGGAGCCGGGCGGACGCCGTGATCATCGCGGACCTCGGACTGGCGGCGGAGATCCGGAAGAGGTGGCCCCACGCGGTATTTCACGCCTCCACCCAGACCTCCCTGGGATCGGCGGCGGATCTTTCGGAGCTGAAAAAGCTGGGATTCGCCCGGCTGGTTCTGCCCCGGGAGTTCGATCGGGAGGAAATCGCCGTCCTGTGCGGGGGACCATTGGAGATTGAGATCTTCGTCCACGGAGCCCACTGCGTATCCCTGTCCGGCCAGTGCCTCATGTCCTACTACTGCGGAGGACGGAGCGGAAACCGGGGAGAATGCGCCCAGCCCTGCCGTCTGCCGTACCGGGTCCTGAACGAGGAAGGCGAGCTTGCAAAGAAAAGCGGCAGAGCCGGATCGGAAACGCCCCTGTCCCTGGCGGACATGTGTCTGGCGGGCCGCGTGACGGAGGTGGCCGCTCTCGGCGTGGATTCGTTGAAGATCGAGGGACGGCTCAAAAGCGCGGGCTATGTGTACGGCGTCACCTCGATTTACCGGCGTCTGCTGGACGAGGACCGGGACGCGGAGCCTGAGGAGATCCGGGCCCTGGAGGAGCTGTTCTCCCGGGGCTTTACGGACGGATATTTCACGGGCCGTTACGGCTCCATGGCGGGGACGCCCGCGAAGGACGAGGGAAAGGGACCGGTGAAAAACCCCGGAGCCGATGCGTCCCGGATCGAGAAGGAATACGCGAAGCGCATCCGGGAGAAGGCCGCGGAACGGGAGGCCGGGGAGAGGATCCGGCTGACGGCGGAGTTCACCGCAAGGAGAGGGATTCCCGTCTCCCTGACGCTGAGACCGGCGGAGGATCTGTCTGTATCCGGAGCGGCGGAGGGACCCCGGCCGTCGGAGGCCGTGGGAAAGGCCATGGACGAGGCTCTGGCGGCCCGGAATCTGACGAAGCTCGGCGGGACGGATTTCTCGCTGGAAGAGGGGGACATCCGCTTTGAGCTGGACGAGGGGCTCTGGCTCCCGGCGTCCGCGCTGAACGATCTGCGCCGCAGGGCGGCCGAAGATCTGTCCGGGCAGCTGGGATCGGCGAAGCAGCCGGACACGCGGCGTGAATTCGTACCCGGACACATCGAGCCCTATGCCGTACCCTCTCCGTCGGAGCAGGCGCCGGAATGGGAGAAAAACAGACCGGGGTTGGCCTTTATGACGCTGGAAACGGCAGACGCGGCGGTTCTCGGGGAGGATCCCGGCCTGACGAAGGAGATTCTTTCACGATTCGGAAGACTCTGTGTTCCGGCGGAGCAGTACGCCCGGGCGCGGAGCGCGGTGACCGGGGACTCCCCGGAGCTCTGCGCGGTGATGCCGGCGTTTCCCATGGGGGAGAAGGCCGCGGACAGGCTGATCCGGTCCCTGAAGGAGGCCGGATGCCGTCGGATCCTGGCCCACGGGATCGGCGCGGCGTCCCTGACGGGGGAGTTCACGGTGGATCTGTCCTTCCGGGGGAACGTGACCAACGGTGCGGCCCTTATGACGTACCGGGAGGCGGGATTTTCCGAGATCGGCCTGTCGCCGGAGCTGCCTGCCGGAGCGGTCCGCGCACTGTCCCGCATAGGTCCGGCCTCCTGCATCGCCTACGGGAGAGTGCCGGTCATGACCCTGGCCCGGTGCGTGCTGAAGGACGGAAACCGGAGCTGCCGGGGACGGGGCGGAAGGCGTGAGCTGTGGAAGGAGGACTTCTGCAGAGGGACGCTGACCGACCGGATGGATATGGCGTTCCCCGTGTTCGGCGGCGGAGACTGTGTGAATATCGTATACAACGCCGCTCCCGTGTGGATGGGAGACCGGCTGGAGGAGCTGAAGGGCGCGGGTCTGCGGTTCCTGTGGACCGTGGAGAGCCCGCGGGAGATGCTGGACGTGCTCCGGCGGTACGAGGCCGGGGAAGCCGGTGAGGGAAGAAGGATCCGCTGATCGGAACGAGCGGACGAGGACAAAAGCATGGAGCTTGAGGTAAAGATCAAAAAACTGCGGGAGGGCGCCCGGATCCCGGCGTATCAGACGGACGGGGCGGCCTGCTGCGATCTGACGGCGGCGGAGGCGGCGACGGTGAAGCCCGGGGAGAGGGCGCTGATTCCCACGGGGATCGCGCTGGAATTCGGATCCCGGGACTGGGCCGCGCTTCTGTTCGCCCGGAGCGGCCTGGCCTCGAAAAAGGGGCTGACTCTGGCGAACGGCGTGGGCGTGGTGGATTCCGACTACCGGGGCGAGATCTGCGCGGCGGTGGTGAATCTTGGGACCGAGCCCGTGGAGATCCGTCCCGGGGACCGGATCGCCCAGATGGGATTTTTCCCGGTCGCACGGGCGGTGTTCTCCGAATCGGAGGAGCTGGGTGAGACGGAGCGCGGCGAGGGCGGTTTCGGACACACGGGGGTATGACATGAAGGGACATTTCTGGCTGAATCTGTTTCTGATCCTGGTGGGCGTGGTGATCGGCTCCATGGCCGCGGAAATCACCGTGGGCATTCCCTGGCTGTCGTGGCTGTCCTACGGACTGGAGTTCGGCACGGAATCGCCGCTGATCCTGGACCTGAGCCTTCTGCGGCTGACCTTCGGCATCTCGGTGAAGATCACGGTTTCCATGGTGCTGTTCATCGCCCTGTCCCTGCTTCTGGGACGGGTTATCACAAGGGAGAGCTGAGAACGGAATGGAATACGGACTGATACTGGCGTCGGGATCTCCCAGACGTCACGAGATACTGAATCAGGCGGGGCTGTTCCACCGGGTTCTGACGGCTCCTGCGGACGAGAGCGCGGTGCCCTTCCCCGCCGGGCATCCGGAGCAGTATGTCATGGCCCTGGCGGAGCTGAAGAACCGGACCGTGGCGCGGGCGTATCCGGACGAGGCGGCGAACGCCGTGATCCTGTCCGCGGATACGGTGGTGTGGTCCCCGGAATGGGGCCTGCCGCTGGGAAAGCCGAAGGACCGGGACGACGCGGTGCGGATGCTGGAGGCTCTGTCCGGAAAATCCCACGAGGTCATCACGGGCGTCATGCTGCGGGACGGTCGGAGCGGGAGGACATCCCTGTTTTCGGAGACCACGGAGGTGTTCTTCCGGGAGCTGGGCCGGGAGGAGATCCTCCGCTACGCGGACAGCGGCGATCCCATGGACAAGGCGGGAGCCTACGGCATCCAGAGCGGAGCCTGCGTCTTCGTGCGCGGGATCCGCGGCGACTACTTCAACGTGGTGGGCCTCCCGGTCTGCCGCGTCTCGGAGGAGCTTTCAAAACTGACGGCATCCGGAGAGTGATGCGGTGATCGCGCCGATAACGCGGGCAAGTCACATACAGTATATATAGTGTAGAGTATAGAGAAGCAGAAAGGCTGACGGACCATGAAGACGATTGGAATCGATCTGGGGACGGCGAACACGCTGGTATACGCCAAGGGGAGGGGCATCATCCTCCGGGAGCCCTCCGTGGTGGCGGTGGAGGCGAAAACGAAGAACGTCGTGGCGGTGGGAAGCGAGGCGAAGCTCATGCTGGGCAAGACGCCGGGGTCCATCGTGGCCATGCATCCCCTGAAGGACGGGGTCATCGCGGAGTTCGACGGTACGGCGGCCATGCTGAGCCATTACTTTAAAAAGGCATCCGGCACGACGATCTTCAGCCATCCCCGGGTGATCGTCTGCACTCCCAACGGAGTGACCGGCGTGGAGCGGCGCGCGGTGGAGGACGTCTCCCTGGCGGCGGGCGCGGGATCCGTGGGCCTCATCGACGAACCCCTGGCGGCGGCCATCGGAGCCGGGCTCCGGGTGGAGGACGTGCGGGGCTCCATGATCATCGACATCGGCGGCGGTACCACGGAGGTGGCGGTTCTGTCCCTGGGCCGGATCGTGCTGGCAAAATCCCTCCGGACCGCGGGCGCGGAGCTGGACGAGGCCATCACCTCCTATATCAAGCGGAAGTACAACGTCCTGATCGGAGAGACCACCGCCGAGCTTCTGAAGAAGAAGATCGGATCGGCCCATCCCGCGGCGGACAGAGGCGCCATGGAGGTCCGTGGGCGGAATCTGCTGTCGGGCCTGCCCGCGGTGGTGACCATCCAGTCCGGCGAGGTGCGGGAGGCCATGCAGAACGAGGTCCAGCAGATCGTGGAGGTGATCCGCAATACGCTGGAATCCACGCCGCCGGAGCTGGCCTCCGACATCTACGACACCGGCATCATGCTGACGGGGGGCGGAGCTCTGCTCTCCGGCATGGACCTGCTGATCTCCCGGGTGACCGGCATCCGGACGGTGGTGGCCAAATCCCCCATCGACTCCGTGGCGGTGGGCATCGGGCGGTTTATCGAGAGCGGCGGCGAAATGAAGTACGTGACGGAATACCGGACGAAATAAACGAGATGTAAGGTTTGTTTCATAAGCTGACTGTATGGGTTTTGACCGCTCTCCCCAGGAAGCGAACGATCTTTGATCGTGAGCTCACGAACGATAACTCTGATAAGGTTGGATGACTGCATTGGTGTGCTGTTCAAACTGCACGTCATTGGTACAGTCAAATGCCGTTTCATTTTTAAGGTTCTTGCCGGGCTTCTTGCAAGAAGCCGCGTCTCCTTCTTGATTTAGTTTTATGAAACAGTTTTTTCAGTCGAAGTTCTTTTATATTGTTACGGTGGCCGCGCTGCTGTGCTGTATCGTACCGACGGTCTTCTACAGGATGGGCGCGACGTTCATCCTGCGGGACGCCGTGACGGGACTCTTGACCCCCATGCAGAAGCTGTTCAATTATACGGCGGAGGCCATGGACGGCTTCGCGGCGTATTTTTACCGCTTCGACGAGCTGGTGGAGGAAAACAACCAGCTTAGGGAAGAGGTGGCCGAGCTGAGGACCCAGATCTACGACTCCACCGAGCGGGAGGAAATGTACGCCTGGATGGCGGGCTTCCTCGAGATGAAGCGGGTGCATCATGATTTCCGGATGCTGCCGGCCTCCGTGACCGGCCGTGAAAGCGGCAACTGGTCCCGGGTGCTGACCCTGGACGTGGGGACCTCCGCCGGGGTGGACGTGAATATGCCCGTGGTGACGTCGGACGGCGTGGTGGGCAGAATCACCGAGGTGGGACTCAACTGGTCCCGGGTGACGACGATTCTGGAATCGGGGACCCTCATCGGCGCCTACGTGGAGCGCACCAACGATGTGGGCGTGGCCGAGGGCGTCTTCGAGCTGTCCGGGGACGGCCTTCTGAGGCTGAACTATATCCGGGCGGACTCCGAGGCCCAGGTGGGCGACCGGGTCCTGTCCAGCGGATACGGGAGC
>Ga0256405_10012756_pt1 | contig 10313 bp, 9 predicted proteins | sample RumenRJG_02DNA_FD_189096 | JGI IMG/M metagenome (GOLD analysis project Ga0256405, IMG submission 189096) | Bovine rumen microbial communities from Lethbridge, Alberta, Canada - RJG_02 | ecosystem: Host-associated > Mammals > Digestive system > Stomach > Rumen | place: Canada: Alberta | collected... | reverse complement strand
AGAACAGGGCAAGGGGCTTCAGAAATATGGAGAACTTCAAGAACATGATCTACTTCTGTTTGGGCCAATTGGACTTCCCCAAGGCTCTCATCATGGCATAGTTACCCATACAAAACGTCGAATGGCCAAAAAATGGAAATATTTCTGAAAAACTAAGTAAAAATTCCAAAAAATGGAAATTTTACCTATAAACACGAGTAAAACTATCCCCAAAATTGAAATAACCCTGAATCAATACTCAAGATAGAAGCGGATTGGGTCGTGCAGGAGCAGAAAGTCGATCAGAGGGAATGAGAACTCGACGGTTTTTGTGTTTCTGGTCTTTCCGTTGTGGCTGACAATTGCTTTTGGCGCAACGACCTGAATCTTCACCGACGATTTGGCTATGCTGTCGGGACACTGTTCGCCCAGGATGAAACTCACCATCTCCAGGTACTCTTCTTCTGTGAGGTCGTGGTTGTACAGCGGCCCGTAGACCTCGAAGTTCGGGTCTCCGAGGAAGGGGATGATCTTAGTCAGCTGCTCGAAGTTGTCCATGTTGATGTTGATCTCCACATGGGTGCGGCCGTCCTTTTCGGAGAGGGTGACAATCGACTGGTCGGACACGTCTTTTGAAAGGTCTATCAGAAGGCCCTTGAAATCTGAGAAAGTGAAGTCGCCCATGTAGGTGTTGTGGCCGGTCTCGATGAACCTGATGTTTCCGGTTGTCTTCGAGCTCTGGAGGTTTGTGACGAAATCCCGGACAGCGACATCTATGATGGGGTCGTTGTTGTCGGTTTCGCTCCAGTTTGAGAGGTCCTCGACCACGCCTACGAAGAAATCGTCGACGGAAAGGTCCACGTGGCTCTTGCCGTCCACCGGCTTGCCTGCGGACAGGCTACTGTTCAGAGTGAGCTTTTCGGAGACGACGCAGGAACAGAGTAGGGCAAGTGAGGTTGCTAGAACGACAAGCAGGAAAGAACGCTTTATCATGGCTTCATGATAACGCATCGGACAAGTTTTGAACAATCTCAATTCATTATTCTTAATCTTTAGATTAAGGGCCAAAGCCGCGTGAAAAAGATGCCTTTTCATGGTTGACAACTGCCAGTTTCGTTACTATATATTGTAGGGCGTCTGCCGACGACAACTGTCGGGACGTTTTTGTAGAGCCGGGTTGTCCGGCAAGGAGATCAAGATGGCGGAAAAGAAAGTTATCATAGTCGAGTCCCCTACAAAGGCAAAGACCATCAGAGGAATTCTGGGGTCGGACTGCACCGTCGTGGCAAGCAACGGCCATATCAGGACTCTTCCGAAGAACGACCTCTGCATTGATGTGAAGAACGGCTACAAGCCGAAATACATAATCGACGAGACAAAAGAGAAGGCGATCTCGCAGATCAAGACCGAGATGAAGACAGCCGGTGAACTGATACTGGCAACTGATGAGGACCGCGAGGGAGAAAGCATCAGCTGGCACCTTGTGGAGGTTCTCAAGCCCAAGATGCCGTACAGACGCATGGTTTTCCATGAGATCACAAAGAAGGCAATCCTCGCCGCATTCGAGAACGGAAGGGATCTGGACATGAACCTTGTCCATGCCCAGGAGGCAAGAAGGGTTCTGGACAGGCTTTACGGCTACACCATCTCACCCGTTCTCTGGTCGAAGCTCTCCAACAAGAGCCTGAGCGCTGGACGAGTCCAGTCACCGGGTCTGAGACTTGTCGTCGAAAGGGAGCGCACAAGGCTCACTTTCAAGAAGTCCGAATACTGGGACCTGAAGGCCGTCTTCGGTGAGGGCTTTGCAGCATCGATCGATTCCGTGGACACGCAGCGTGTGGCAAACGGAAAGGACTTCGACAGCGACACCGGAAAATACACCGGAAACTCGAAGGTCATCCTTCTTACCAAGACCGAGGCTGAGAAGCTCGCAAAGGCTCTTTCAGACAGCGTCTTCACCATCCGCGATGTGAAGGAGAAGCAGGTTGTCCAGAAGCCAGCGGCTCCGTTCATCACCAGCACCCTCCAGCAGGAAGGAAACAGAAAGCTCCATCTTTCGGCCCGTGACACGATGCGCGTCGCACAGAGCCTTTACGAGAAGGGATACATCACCTACATGAGAACCGACAACCCGGCCCTCAGCCAGGAAGGAATCAAGGCGGCCCGCGAGGCGGCTCTGGCTCTGTACGGTTCAGACTATGTTCCCGCCGATTCAAGACAGTACTCTGCAAAAAGCACCGCTCAGGAAGCCCACGAGGCCATCAGACCTGCAGGCGAGCGCTTCATCCTCCCCGAGGACACAGGTCTCACCGGCCGTGAGCTCGAGCTGTACACCATGATCTGGAAGAGGACAATCGCCTCCCAGATGACCAACGCCATCAAGCAGAACACCACCGTTACGATCGATGCAACCGCATCCGACGGAAGAAAGACCGTGTTCTCCACAACCGGCGTCAGGATCGAGTTCCCCGGCTTCATCAGAGTATATGTAGAGGGTTCGGACGATCCGGATGCAGCTCTGGAAGACAAGGAGAATCCGCTTCCGCTGGTAGCTCCCGGCCAGGTCCTCAACAAGGACAGGATCGAGGAGATCTGCCATGAGACCAAGGAGCCGAACAGATACACGGAAGCCTCTCTGGTCCAGGCTCTTGAGAAACTCGGAATCGGAAGACCTTCCACATATGCCTCGATCATCGACAGGATCTTCGAGAAGAACTATGTGATAAGGGAGAACGGAACGTTGGTTCCCACATTCATCGGATTCGGCGTCATCCAGCTTCTGGAGCGGTTCTTCAAGGACAGAATCGACTACGGTTTCACCAGCGACATGGAGAACGCACTGGATGAGATCGCCCAGGGCAAGCTGGACGAGCTTGCATTCCTCAAGAGCTTCTACGAGGGCGACGAGGGTCTCGACCAGCAGGTTCGCTCCAACAAGGCCAAGATCAACTCCAAGGACATCAAGAAACTCGATATCCCGCAGTTGAGCGAAGAGAACTGCATCTATCTCGGCCCGTACGGACCGTATGTCCGCGACGACGAGGGCAAGTTCATCTCCATTCCCGAGGACTGGACTCCGGCTGTTGTCACAGACGAGAAGATCAGGCAGCTCAAGGCCAACGGAAACCAGAAGAGCGAGACCAAGTCCAATGTCCCCGAGAAGATCGGAGAGACCGAGGACGGCCAGCCGATCCTTTACTGCACAGGCAAGTTCGGTGACTACTGGCAGGTGGGCGACAGGGCCAAGACCGAGGATATCCGCAGGTTCAAGGTTCCAAAGGAGCACATCGGAAACAGAAACATCTCCGCTGAGGCTGTCATGAGATACTTCGCGCTACCCAGAACTGTGGGCACGAACGCCAACGGCGAGACCATCACTGCCGATATCGGAAAGTATGGTCCGTACATCAAGTGCGGAAGCGATTTCAGAAGCATCAAGAGCTCCAACGATCTGTTCACCATCACCGAAGAGGATGCTAGAGCCATCCTCGAGACTCCGAAGGAGAGCGCAAGAAGCTCTTCCTCAAGAGCCAAGGCATCAGGCCAGAAGAAGGAGTCTTCCAGCCAGGCTGTCGTGGATTTCGGTGAGCACGAGGGCAAGAGCCTCGGAATTTTCCACGGACGTTACGGCTACTACCTCAAGTACGGAAAGGACAACATCGGACTTCCGAAGGAGTACAAGCAGGACGAGGCCGCCTGCAAGGCAATGACCCGCGAGGCTGCTATCGCTCTTCTCGGATGATCTGAACCACCGTCAAGACATTTTCCCGGACTGTGAATCTGATTTCATAGTCCGAGTATCTCATTCCATATACGCGCCCGGGATCGTTCTGATACTGCGGGCGCGGATCTTGTCTGAGGGCCTGGACGAGTGATTCGGCCTCGTCTTTCAGCATCTCCCGGAACTCGTCCGGAAGCACCACTTCAAGTGTTTGATATTCGTTCTCGTCCACAAAACCCGAAACAGCGTCGGGATGGCTGTCGAACTGTGACAGGTACGGCTTGATGTCGTAGATCGGCGTACCGTCGAGAATGTCCGCTCCGATGACCTCGATTACGGGGCCTTCTTCCGTTTCAAGGATTCCCTTGAGCTTCACGCTCGAGATGCCCACGGGGTTCGGTCTGAAAGGAGAGCGCGTGGCAAAGACCCCGACTCTGGTGTTTCCGCCAAGCCTTGGTGGCCTGACTGTGGGGCGGAAGGAGTCGTCGGCTTTCGAGAAGCCCCAGATGAGCCACAGGTGGGAAAAGCCCTCAAGGCCCCTGAGCGCGTTCATGTCCCGGTATTCCTTTTCGAACACTATCCGTGAGACGATATCGGTGAGACCGCTTTGTCTCGGGATTCCGAACTTCTCCCTGTAGGCATTGCGGATGTGGGCGATTGTCTTGAGCTGCATGGTTGAATTGTAGCAAAGCTTCACGTTGTTGCAAATGCCAAGGTCAGATAGTATCATTGAGCCGATGAATGGAATATTGAAAACCCTGATCACGCTGTTTTTCGGCTCGAATTACGGGTATTTTACTTTTGTATATGTCTTCTACATCGTCGGCCTGTGGTTCATGTTCAAAAAATCGGGCATAAAGTCATGGTGGGCCTTGGTTCCTTGTTTCAGGGAGTATCAGCTGGCAAAGTGCGCCGGAAATGTCAGAGCGGGGCGTGTCCTGTTTGCCCTGGATGTTCTGGGAACGATCTTCAACCTGGTGGAGGAGAGGATTCAGATCGCATCTTTCTCCATGCCGGCCGAGGTTCTGCTCCTTGCCCTTGTTACTGTTAGAATTATCTATGACATAAGGGTTTGCAAAGACCTTGCCGACGTATATGAGGTGAAGAGAATCTGGGTTCTGCCCTGGGTCCTGATAGAATGGCTTGTTGCCATAATCTGGGGACTGTCCAAGAAGTTCCAACCATATGCCAATGCGGAAGTGGCAGCTGCAGATTGGGAGTCCGCCCGTACTGTCAGGGTCCAGGAGATGCATCAGGAGATCCACACATGGTTCAGCGACCTCAAGGCCAACCTCAAGCGTGCGTTCGGATTCTTCGCATTCGGCGGTGACTGGAAGTGCCTTCCGATAGCGATCCTGATCACGGCAATTGTCGCGTCCATTGCCCGCACCGATTTCTTCACCTCGATGGATGGAACGGTCAAGGGATCTCTTGCCCTAACCTGTATCGCAATCTGGAACGGATGCTTCAACTCGATTCTTGTGGTTAGCAGGGAGAAGAAGGAAGTCAGAGCAAGGTACAAGGCCGGCATGAAGCTTTCCACCTACATCATCTCCGTCTTCCTCTATCAGTTCGCAATCTGCCTTGTCCAGACTGTTCTGTCAATCTACACATGCCGTATGGTGGGAATCCGTTTCCCGTCCGTTGGTCTTTTCGGATTACCCCTCATGGTCGAAATCGGAATCACCATGTTCCTGATCACTTTGGCTGCGGACATGCTCTCGCTTACGATTTCGGCTCTTGTGACTGATTCGATTGCGGCAATGACGATCATGCCGTTCGTGCTGGTGATCCAGCTTGTGTTCTCCGGAAGCGTCATCAACGTCTCCACCTGGAACCACAGCATCTCCAGGTACACTATTTCCAACTACGGAGTCAAATGCATCGCCGCCCAGGCCGACTACAACGAGCGTCCCATGATGCTTGCATGGAACTCGCTTCAGTCCATCAGGCACAACAAGGTGGGAACCGTGGTCAACGTCGGCAAGGTCATGGACATGCTCCAGGACGAGAGCTCTCCGGCCATAATGGAGCTGCGCTCCACCAAGGTGGGCGACCTGTTCTCCATGGAGGACATCAAGAAGACGGTCGAGGAGAACAAATCCCTGAATGCATTGCTGGACCGTGATCTGGGAATAGACCTCACGGTGGGCGACATCATTGACAAGATCAACGACGAGGAGCGTTTCCCGGCCCTGAAGGAACTGAAGCAGAAGGAGATCAGCAAGACCTTCACCGGAGGTGAGATAAAGGATCTGGTCAGCAAGGCCGATGCATTCAAGTCCATGAAGGACAAGAAGATCATCATGGGTCTTTTCACCGTGGGTTCCGTAATTGACATCATCTTCGATTTCGTGAAGGACAAGGAATTCACCATAAAGATCAACGTCGGCGATGTCCTGGACAAGGCCCTTACAATGGATGCCGTCGTGGCCCTGCGTGAGAAAAAGCCGTTCGAGGGCCTGACGCTGCGCAAGATTCTTGCTGTCTCCGGTCTCGGAAGAATGGTGGAGAATCTGGGCACCAAATATGACGATTCCCAGATTACCGTCGGTGAGCTGATCGACACCGTCCTCTCTCACGTGGAAGTCCAGAAGCTGCGGAACGTGGACATTGATTTCACAACCACAATCGACGAAATCATCAAGAAAGTGGGCGAGGAGAGGGTCAAGAGCTTCCTTATCGAGAATGCCTCTGACGCCGCCATGGTCGAGGAGTACAGGCACACCAGAGAGAATGTTGCCCACTACTGGAGGATGATCGGACTCTTTGTCCTGCTCTTTGCATTCACGTCAACCGCTTCCATCATCGTGGGAACACGCTGGGGAAACAGGAAAGAAAAGAAAGCTTGAGTTTGTCAGCTTTGTAAAAGAGAACCGGCCCTCGCAGGCCGGTTCCTTGTTTTCTTTGGTTCTTTGCCAATCAGTTCTTTGAGAACAGTGTTGACTGAAGGATGGCGAAGAAGATCAGCAGGTCGATGATGAAGCTCTGCACGAAGTCGACCATCTCATAGTCGCTCAGTCTTGCAATGTCCTTGAAGACAATGACGAGTGCCCAGAAGACAACTGCGATGATTCCGCTGATGACTCCGATCTTTGCGGGCATGCCGGCGATGAGCTTGTCAAAGAAGATTCCGACTCCAGCAAGTGCCACAATTCCTGAAACGATGTAGATGAATGCATCCTCACCCAGGAACTTGAAGAGAGGTCTTGTGAAATCTGTGCCTCTTGTGCTGATGAAACCTGCAATTCCCATGAAGACCAGCAGGATGCCGACAAGTCTCTTTGTGATGACTCCAAAATCGAACTGAGTGTTTTTGTTGTTTGCCATTTGATAAACTCCTCGCCGTGGATTGTATCATCAAAAGCTTTCCAGACTCAATGTCATATTTTAGTTAACAAAGAAACTCGTGCTTTTTTAATGTTTTTTGCGGTTTGAATTCATCATCTGCTTTGCCTGGTACAATCTGTTGACCATTTTCCGACACGGGTTGATAATACGCCCATGAGATTCTTGGGAAATATTATTTGGCTAATATTCGGCGGTTTTCTCAGCGGCCTCGGCTGGATCATTGCAGGCATCGTCTGGTGCGTGACCATAATCGGTATTCCAATCGGAATGCAGTGCTTCAAACTGGCCAGTCTGTCCTTCTGCCCGTTCGGCCGCGAGGTCCGCTACGAAGGTGGAGCCGTCTCGTTCATAGTCAATGTGATCTGGTTTCTCGTCAGCGGACTCCCGCTTGCAATCGGCAACTTCCTTCTCGGATGTCTGCTGTGCGTCACCATAATCGGAATCCCGTTCGGCAAGCAGTTCTTCAAGATTGCAAAGCTTTCCCTGGCTCCCTTCGGAGCAGTGGTGATCTAGTTCTTCACAGAGAGTCTCTTCCTGGCTTAATGCTCTATAAACGGTGTCTCCAGTCAGCCGAAAACCCTGATTTTTGAAAAATCAGCTGACAAGGGCTCGCACCCTACGGCGCCCGCCTTCGTCGAAAGGCAATGCTCCAGCCTTTCTCCTCGTTTCTCGCCCCGTGATGGCCATATAAACGAAAAGGGACTGTCGCATAATAGCGATGGTCCCTTTTTTATGTCAACTCGTTCCAATACAAGCAAATAGGCAAAGAAAAAGGTTGACCACGGCACTGATTTCTGATATAATTACTTTTACCACAAAGAATTAAAAAGAAGGAAGCCGTTAATCAACCCATGTCCTATGATACACTGAACAGCCTGAGAAAACAACTGACATTCGATTTCATGCTTGATTATTACAGTGGAACTCACATATGAGGAGCCATGTTTATTAAACTCCTTGCCGAGGATTGTATCACCAATATCGAATTATGAGAATTGCCCCCTTAATTCATTGAATTCCCAACTGATCCAAATCAATTTGATAGATATGGAAGTTCTTCTCAAGGGCTGAATTTAGTTTCTTGTCGAATGAAAGAATGTCCACGCCTAAAACTTTATGGTAAGCAACCAGAAGACAGTCGACAAAATCCAGACTTGTTTGATTGAACAGTCCCAGGGCATATCGCAAGGATTTCAGATTTTCCACTTTTACATCCAGAAGGATATGGTGAATGGCCATGGAGATTTCACTGCGTGATACTTTATAAACACGCAACAAAACATGAACAACTTCTGCAATAACTTCGATAGTGGTACATGAACCATATTGAATTGCTTCATCAGCCAAAACCTTCTGTTGCATGTTGTCGTTTAGTAAATATCGAAGAAGTATATTTGCATCAATCAATCGCATATTTTTCCGCTACTGCCTCTGCCCATGCATCTTTTTCAAGGGGAATCTTGGATGGGTCTGCATATTTGCTGAGTATTCCAGAAGCATGCAGCACTTTTCTTCCTGGATAATCGGTTTTCACTTCAAACGGCAAACCCTGTTGCTCGATGCTTTGAGAAATAAACATTCTCACAGCATCCGCAATTGAGATTCCGAGCCTTTCAAAGAGATTCTCTGCCTCTTTCTTAAGGTTACTGTTAATTCTTACTTGTAAAACCGCATCTGTTGTCATGTATTACCTCTGTAATACAAATGTACTACAACTCAAATTGACCGTCAATGTTGTATAATGCACATGAGGAAAAATATGATTGAAGTCAGGAAGTCTACAGAAGCTTAATGTCACTTCTTGTTTGATGTCAGCCGGTTCAACTGTGAGCTGCAATATGCCATATAAACGAAAAGAGCCACTCAATGAGTGACTCTTTTTCTTCGAGATCTACGGGGCTCGAACCCGTGGCCTCCACCGTGACAGGGTGGCGTGATAACCAGCTTCACCAAGATCCCTAACGCAATATGAAGTTACAATATTCATTTTTGTTTGTCAACATTGGAGGCAAAAAAAATTCAATTCGAGAGTGAGGGTACCTTTTATCGCTTGGAAACGGACCTGTAAAGGATTATAATCGACTGAAATCATAATCGGAGTGCTTCGTATGATGGAAATCCAGAAACAGCTTCTTTTGTTCATGTCGGGAATCCATTCCGGGTTTCTGAACCTTCTTGTCCAGGTCTTCACCATTTTCGGCGAGGAGTTCCTGTTGATTGCCATTTCGGTATTCATCTACTGGAACATTAACAAGAAGAACGGCTTTGTGATAAGCATGTCACTAATGAATGCCTTGTCAGTCATGGGCATTGCAAAGGCTATCGTAAGATTCCCCAGACCATGGATGGTCATTGATAATCTGGAGACTGTCAGACAGCATACAGCTACCGGTTATTCATTCCCCAGCGGACACACCACATGCGCGGCGAGTACCTACAGTGCCATTGCGATGACATTCAGAAAAAGGTGGCTGTCCATCCTTTGTGCGGTAGCAATTCTGCTTGTGGCACTTTCCAGAATGTATCTTTGTGTCCATTGGCCGATGGATGTAGTAGGCGGGCTTCTAATCGGATGCGGAACTACTTTCATTTTCGGCGGGGTGTTCTCCAGAACGTATGATGACAAAGACAAATCCATTCGTCTTACCACAGCCATCGGATGTGTAATGACATTGGCAACAATTGTTCTTTCCATAGTCCTAATGACAGGAAAGGGCGATGCTCTTGCCTTTGATGACCTCTGTGTCTCATTCGCGGTCTACGGTGGTCTTGCTTTCGGTTTTTCAATTGAAAGACGTTATATTGATTTCGAAATTAACGAAGGTGAATGGGGAAAGAAGATACTTAGATATGTCATCGGATTGGCTGTGGTTGGTCTGATACTGTATGGAGGAAAGGTTCTGCTTCAGGCCATTGGATTCTACAATTATCTGACCCGCGCCCTGAGATACTTTGTCATAGGACTCTGGTGCTGCACATATCCGATGCTTGGAAAGAAGCTCAATCTTTTCTGATCAGGCCTTTCTCCCAAAACTATCAATCCTGTTAACTATTCTTTCTCCTCCACGATTGTTCATTGGCTGTGGGTTGCCTGTGCAGCGCTTTGCACATGCCAGGCGGGGCGCGGCCTCCAGTCTTGGCGCCCGACGCCTGAGGCTTGTGCGAAGATTGCCGATGCATCAGGCCACACACCGGCCCATGATGAATTGACCCCAATTCATTGGAGCGGTTCGCGAAAGACTAGGTTGCCAATTTCCTGAAA
>Ga0256405_10012755_pt1 | contig 10314 bp, 11 predicted proteins | sample RumenRJG_02DNA_FD_189096 | JGI IMG/M metagenome (GOLD analysis project Ga0256405, IMG submission 189096) | Bovine rumen microbial communities from Lethbridge, Alberta, Canada - RJG_02 | ecosystem: Host-associated > Mammals > Digestive system > Stomach > Rumen | place: Canada: Alberta... | reverse complement strand
CGAGAGCGCAGCAAGAAATAAGAATGTTAATAAAAGGTATGTGCGAGGCCTTATCTGAGCAAGAACCTTGGCTAAAAGAATACCTTGTTCCAAAATGCGAACGTTTAGGTTTTTGCGATGAAGATAAATCTTGCGGAAGAAAACCGAAACTTCCTAATATGACAGAGTAATATAATGAACGATATAACATCAATATACTGTGATTTTGACGGAACGATAACAAAAAAAGATACCGTAAATACTTTTTTTGAAAATTTTGCTTCTAAAAAATGGATTGAATACGAACAACTATGGATTGACGGTAAAATAACATCACAAGAAAATGCAATAAAACAAGTAGCATTACTTAAAAATATTACTCAAAAAGAAATTGATGAATATATTAGTAACATAGAAATTGATGATTATTTTTTGGAATTTTTAGATTTCATTAAATCTAAAAATGTAAAATTCACCATTTTAAGCGACGGGTTTGATTTATTTATACAGAAAACGCTGGAAAAATATAATATAAATGATGTCCTTTTTTATGCAAATCATTTAATATACGAAAATAATACCTTTAAAATAGAATTCCCTTATCACAATAAAAATTGCGATATTGGCGCCGGAATGTGTAAATGTGAAAAAGTAAACGAAAAAAACTTTTGTTATATAGGAGACGGAACAAGCGACCTATGTATTGCACGTAAATCAAATTTACTTTTTGCTACAAAAAATTTACAAAAATATTGCAAAATCAATAAGCTTGAACATCACGCATTTACTACATTTAAGGACATTCTAGCTTGGTTTAAAAAAAATGATTGTATGTTACAAAAGTAATAAAATTTATATAAAGAAATAGCATTTTTATTTTTTTAGTTGTATTATGTATACATAAAATGTGGAAAAGACACTAAATGGGTTTATAAACAATGAGTGTATTGGAAAGAATAAGAACAAATTTAGAACAAATGGACAGCAAACTGTCAGAAAAAGAAAACACACAGAAAACAGATAACGAATTACTTGAAATAGATAAAGAATATTGCACATACGGAGATAAAGTTCATAGTGAACCGACACCTAAAATCTTCAGAGATTGCAACGGAATTTACATGTACGACTCTGAAAATACTCCGTATTTAGATTTGCAAATGTGGTTTGCAGCATGCAATTTAGGCTATAAAAACAGAAAAATTAGAGATGCGGTAGTTGACCAATTAGACACATTACCTCAAATTTCGTCTAATTTTTTGTATGACTACAAAGTATTGTTATCTGAAAAAATAGCTAAGGCTAATATAGAAAGATTTAGTGAAAAAGGCAGAGTTCACTTCAATGTTGGTGGCTCTCAGGCAACCGAAGATGCCTTAAAATTAATAAGAAACTATACTCATAAAAACAGAATGTTTGCTTTTTATGGTGCATTCCACGGCAGAACATTAGGAGCAAGCTGCTTAACCGCAGGATACAGATATAGAGAACCGTTTGGTCATTTTGGTGATGAAGCTCATTTTGTACCATATCCATATTGCTATAGATGTCCTTACGGCAAGCATTGTGATTCTTGCAATTATTATTGCGTTCAACAATTAAGACGTGAATTTGAAGATAATTGCGCAGGTTTATATAACCACTCAACAAAACAATCAGCTATAGGAGCATTCTTTGTTGAACCTGTACAAGGTTCAGGCGGGTACATTGTACCTCCTAAAGGATATTTTAAAGAATTAAAGAAAGTTCTTGACGATTTTGGCGTTCTGCTTGTTGATGACGAAATCCAAATGGGATTTTACAGAACAGGTAAGTTATGGGCAATAGAACATTATGGTGTTACTCCTGATGTAATTACATTTGGTAAATCATTAACTAACGGATTAAATCCTTTAGGCGGAATGTGGGCTAAAGAAGAATTAATAAATCCTGAAGTATGGCCTGCAGGTAGAACTCATTCAACATTCTGCAACAACCCAATTGGTATGAGAGCCGGTTATGAAGTTATGAATACTTTTGAAGAATATGACTTTGAAACTGATATTGCGCAAAAAGGTAAATATTTCTTAGAAGGTTTGAAAACATTAGAGAAAAAACATAAACGAATAGGAATGGTGGATGGATTAGGTCTAGCACTAAGAATTGAATGTGTTACTGAAGACGGCTATACTCCTGATTCTAAATTAAGTCATGACATATTAACCGAAGGTTACAAAGGTGATTTAATGTATCGAGGTAAAAAATGTGGCCTTATCTTAAATAAGGGCAGCCACTACAATAATTCACTTACACTTGTTCCTGCCGTTACAATCACTTATGATGAAATTAATATGGCTGTTGAGTTGATAGATCAGTTATTCACGAGGTTAACATAGTGTCTGATAATATAGACATTGAACTACTTCACGATGAAATAAACAATATACAAGACAAAAAAGCGGTATTATTATTCCACGGATTAACCGGAAGTCCTTTTGAAATGAAAAAATACGGTACTTTTTTATATGATAACGGTTTTGATGTTTTTTGCTACTCATTTCCTGGACATGGCAACAGAATAAACGAAATTGAAACCGTAACCTGGCAGGATTGGTGCAATTTTGCACAAGAAAAGTATAATAAGCTACGAAAAAATTATAATCAATTTTTTGTATCAGGATTATGTTTAGGTGCTTCAATGGCAGTGTACTTAGGTGAACATAATAATGATATTACAGGTATTATAGCTCTTTCAACAACATTATTTTTAGACGGTTTTTGCATTCCTTGGACTGTATCTTTTTTACCTGTTGCGTTAAATACAATCGTAAAATATTACTATACTTTCCCTGAAGATGAATGCTACGGTATTAAAAATGAAAGAACAAGAAAAAGTCTTGTAAAAGTCATGTCTAAAGTTGATATAGGCATGGATAATTATCCTTTAAACTGTGTTGACGGCTTATTGAAATTATCAAAAAATGTCAGAAAAAACTTGAAAAAAGTTACCTGTCCTATTTTATGTATTCATTCAAAATATGATAATTTGGCAAGCACAAAGGGCGCAAAAATCGTCATTAACAACGCATCTTCAAAAATAAAGAAATATGTTGAGCTTAATGATAGTTATCATATGGTTTTATACGATAATGAAAAGCATTTTGTTATGGATACAATAAATAAATTTTTAAAAGAACTTACACCTAAAAAAGAACTTATAGGTGCGTTATGAAAATAATGTTCTGCTCAACTATTGCCATAAATGTACTATTAATTTTATTTTTATTAATATGTTATGTTTATTCTTTAAAAAAAATAACAAATCCGAAATTAAAAGCTAATTTAGGTATATTACTTTGCGGAACAATGATAATATACTTATTTAGTATATTATTAACCTGTACATACAGCATATATACACATAATTATAAGTCGTTGTGTTTATTGTTCTTTGTTATTATTCCATTTATTATCGGCAAATATGCAACATACAAAAAAATTAAAAGATATACTTATATTCAACTTTTATTTTTAATATTAAGCTTAGCAACATTAATTATATTATCTTTGTAACTTTTTATTAAAATTTCAGCTATAGCGTTAAAGCTTTCTATTTACAACCGATATTATAAATAGGGTGATATATATGAGTAATAGGTTTTATGAATAATATAAACGGACTTTCAAATACAAATAATATCGACGATAAAAAACGAGTTGCACATTCTTGCGGAACTTGTAGAACCTTTTTAAATGAGCCAAAAACAACTTTTGAATACAGTAATCCTGAACAAAAGCCAACACTTTTTGAAAAAAGTAAACTTGCATGCAAAAAAACACTACTCAAAGTGGGAACAATTGCAAAACATACCGGCATGCCTTTAGCCGGAGAATTGCTAGACTTAAGTCTTATGTCAGATGGACAGCGTGCTGCAAGAATTGAAGCTAATGGAGGTAAAATTCTTAATTCTGAACAATCTAGAGAGATGTTAGCAACATTAAATATGCATGAAGGAGATAGCGGGCATACTACTCCTGAGCAAATGCAATTACAAACAGTTATTTTTAGTAAAGATAGTACAATATCCAAAGCAGTAAATAAAAATAAAGCTTTACAGAATAAAGTATCCGATTGGGTTAAAAACGGAGCGAAAGAAAATGAACATATTGGATTTAATACAGCAGATTCCGGCAGTTTTGATTTACGGATGGGTTTAGGATTTGCCAAAATAGTCGGCTTACACAAAACTTCGGATAATTGTGTTGAAGGATTTGTTGAAGATGTATATGATTTTGCAGATAGCTACAGCAAAGGCGAAAAAGAAGAAAGTAATTTCTTAAAAAAAGTAAAAAGTAAAACGGTTCAAACAATAAATAATATAGCAGTAGACTTGCAAGACAAAGGTGAATTACAGCCGTATCGCTGCCTAATTCCTATAAAAGTAAGCATAGCATAAATTAAAAGAGATAAGCGAAATGCTTATCTCTTTTAAAAAGGAAGAGGTGGGATTCGAACCCACGGTACGCTCGTCACGTACGACGGTTTTCAAGACCGCTCCGATCAACCACTCTGGCACTCTTCCGGATAAGTCTTCCTTTTGTGTTTTTATTCTACAACAAAATTTTTTTTATTGCAAGATTTTTTATTTATTTTTTAATGCAGCTTTCAATCTTACCATTGCCCTTGTTAACGCAGCCTCAGCTCTCTTGGCATCTATTGAAGCATTAACCTCATTAAGTCTTGCCTCAGCTCTTGCTTTTGCTTCTTTTGCACGTGCTACATCAATATCTTCACCGAATTCACCTGCATCTGTTAAAATTACAGCCTCATCATCCTTAAACTGCAAAATACCACCCATAGTTGTAAAAACTTTTGTATCTCCGTCTTGAACTATTTTTGTTAAACCAATGTCCAACGCAGACATTATAGGTTCATGACCTTTTAATATACCAAATTCACCGTCTAGGCCTTTTGAATATATTTCATTTACATCCTCATCAAATATTACATTTTCGTGAGTTATAATTTTTAGATGCATTTTTATCCTCTAATTATAATGTTTTCGCTTTTTCTATTGCTTCTTCAATTGTTCCAACCATGTAGAATGCTTGTTCAGGTAAATCGTCATGTTTACCTTCAATAATTTCTTTGAAACCTTTTATCGTATCTTCAAGTTTTACATATTTACCTGCAATACCTGAGAATTGTTCAGCTACAAAGAATGGTTGAGATAAGAATCTTTGAATTTTTCTTGCTCTGTTTACGGTTTCTTTATCTTCTTCCGATAGTTCATCCATACCAAGAATAGCGATAATATCTTGTAATTCTTTGTATTTTTGCAAGATTTCAAGAACTTTTCTTGTTGTCTCATAATGCTCATCACCAATAACATTAGGATCAAGAACTCTTGAATTTGATGCTAACGGATCAACTGCAGGATAGATACCCAACGAAGCAATTTGTCTTGATAATACAGTTGAAGCATCAAGGTGAGAGAATGTTGTTGCCGGAGCAGGGTCTGTCAAGTCATCGGCAGGTACGTAAATTGCTTGAACAGAAGTGATAGAACCGTCTTTTGTTGATGTAATACGTTCTTGCAAATCACCCATTTCGTTTGCTAATGTAGGTTGGTAACCTACAGCTGACGGCATACGACCCAATAACGCTGATACTTCTGAACCAGCTTGAGTAAATCTAAAGATATTATCAATAAATAATAACACGTCTTGTTTTGAAAAATCTCTAAAATATTCAGCCGCAGTAAGAGCAGATAAGCCAACTCTCATTCTTGCTCCAGGCGGTTCATTCATTTGACCGTAAATCAAACCTACTTTATCAAGAACTCCGCTTTCTTTAAATTCATTCCAAAGATCGTTTCCTTCACGAGTTCTTTCACCAACGCCGCCGAATACAGATACACCATTGTGTGCCATTGCAATATTGTGAATTAATTCCTGAATTAATACTGTTTTACCTACACCGGCACCGCCGAATAAACCGATTTTACCACCTTTTTGATAAGGTTGAAGTAAGTCAATTGCCTTAATCCCAGTTTCTAAAACTTCAACATTTGTATTTTGGTCAACCAATTTTGGTGATTCCCTGTGAATTGGCAAATAGTTTTCTGTTTCTATTGGACCTTGTTCATCTACAGGCTCGCCTACTACGTTTAAAATTCTCCCTAAAATAGGCTTGCCTACAGGAATTTTAATAGGTTCGCCTGTGTTTTCAACTTTCATACCACGTTTTAAACCGTCAGTAGATGCCATTGCTACCGTTCTTACTCTGTTAGAACCTAACATTTGTTGAACTTCTGCAATTATATAAGAACCATCTTCTTGATATACTTTTAATGCGTTATAAATTTCAGGCAATTCACCTTGTTGAAACTCTACGTCAATAACAGGTCCGATAATTTGTGTAATCAGCCCTTCGTTTTTAGATAAAACTTCCATAAATTCTCCTTTTAATATCCTTAGAATAATATTACAATAAAGATATTTTTTTTTCAAATTATTAATAAATAATAAAATAGTAGTGGAAAAAATTTTTTCTTTGTATTAGAATATTTAAAAATAAATTTACACAAGAATAGCTTTTATGATATATCCGTTGTTAACAAGTGAATTAAACTCCAAAGACAAGTTACTAAAACCTGACTTGAGTCAAAAGAGCGGGCGTGAACTTCTTGCGTTTTATTTGCAAGCGAAATTAAAACAATTAATCGCTTTTGATAAAAAATATGAAAAACCTATGATTGTGGAAGTACGCCCTGATTTTATATCAAACTTTTCTAAGCGCTTGATCAATAACCCTGACAAGCGTCTTTTAATAGGCATAACAGGCGCTTCTGCATCAGGAAAATCTACAATATGCGCGCAAATTCAACGTATTACACAAGATTTAAAATTACCTGTTTCAATATTAAGTACGGACAATTATTTTAAGGATATATCCTCACTTATTTCAAAATATGGTGATTTTGATAAATTACGTGATAGTGGGTATGACATTGACTCACCAAACGGCTTTCAGCTTGATATATTATATGACGATTTAGAAAATCTTGCTTTGGGCAACGACATAAAATCGCCGAAGTATTTACCTAACGGAACAGGAATTTCAGTACCTCAAGCAATACCTGTAAAAGCTGAAAAAATTACAATTATTGAGGGAACTGCAACATTATTTGACGGAATAAAAGATATTTTTGATATAAAAATATATATTGAAGCCCCTGATGTGGTACGTAAAGCTCGATTTATGCAACGTGCATCATCAGAAAGAAATCAAGATTACGATAACGCTCTAAAGCATTGGGATTACTTAATTCAAGCCGGACAAAAATATATATTACCAACAAGAAAAGAAGCCGATTTTGTTGTAAATGGCGATGCTGATTTAGATTATCTTTCTCAAATTATTGAATATTTACACTATATTACAAACTCTTTCGAACAAAAATAGGATACTCTTTATATATTTTTTATACAAATTAAGTTTATATAAAAATTCATAAACATGCTTTTTTTTTGTTTTAAAATTAACGCAAAGAAAGGGGATTTTTATATGAAAATAGGTATATTAGGCTACGGAAATTTAGGAAAAGGTGTTGAATGTGCAGTTAAACAAAACTCAGATATAGAGTTGGTAGCTATATTTACAAGAAGAAAACCTGAAGACTTAAAGATTTTAACGGAAAATGTACCCGTTGTTAACATAGCAGAAATAGAACAATGGAAAGATAAAATTGATGTATTAATTTTATGCGGAGGAAGCGCTACAGATTTACCTGTTCAAACACCGCAATATGCAAAAATGTTCAATGTAATTGACAGTTTTGATACACACGCAAAAATACCGGAACATTTTGCAAATGTTGACAAATCCGCAAAAGAAGCAGGACATATTGCAATTATTTCTGTAGGTTGGGATCCGGGTTTATTTTCATTAAACAGAATGTATGCAAATGCAATTTTACCTGACGGAAAAGACTATACGTTCTGGGGCAGAGGTGTAAGCCAAGGTCATTCAGATGCTATCAGGAGAATTGACGGTGTAAAAGATGCAAGACAATATACAGTTCCGGTAGAAAAAGCTCTAAATGCAGTAAGAAACGGTGAAACACCCGAATTGTCGGTAAGAGAAAAACATACGAGAGAATGTTACGTTGTGGTTGAAGACGGAGCTGATAAAAATCGTATTGAAAATGAAATAAAAACAATGCCAAATTATTTTGACCAATATGATACAACTGTTCATTTTATAACTCAGGAAGAACTTGATAAAAACCATAAAGGTATTCCTCATGGCGGTTTTGTAATAAGAAACGGTAAAACAGGCATAAATAAGGAAAAAAATCACACTATTGAATATAGTTTAAAATTAGATTCAAATCCTGAATTCACATCAAGTGTATTGGTTGCATTTGCTCGTGCAGCATACAAATTAAGTAAAGAAGGGCAATCAGGATGTAAAACTATTTTTGACATTGCTCCTGCATATTTAAGTCCAAAGTCAGCAGATGAACTTAGAAAAACAATGCTGTAATAAAGCGTTAATATTTATTAACATTTAATAAAAAACTAGCAAAATTTTTTCTGTCAAATACTTTAAATACATGTAGGTAGATTATAGGAAAGGTTTTAATATGTCATTAATGGGTATCGCAAATTTGGGTACAGCTGGTATTGTTTCAACTCAAAAGAAAGAACTGCCAAAATGGGTATTGCAAGAACAGCCAAGAAAAGATGATACTGTAGATAAATTTATTAAGCAAAAAGCAGATGAAGCAAAAGAAGTTCCTGTCGGAGACAGAAATGCTAAGAATTGGGCAGCTCTAGCCGCAGATTTTGTTAAAAACACATTGATGAAACCTACTGTTGTTCGTTAATTTAAAGATATTGTTAAATAAAAAATAACCGCTTATGAAGAGCGGTTATTTTTATTATAAGTTTATTAAACACCAATATTAAAAGTATTTGTTGGAGTATTATTAGCGGAGGCCTTATTTACGGAATAAGCTGTTATAGCTTTTGACATTTGCAAAGCTGATTGAGCATCATAGTAACCGCTCATTCCTACATCTTGATAATCAGTTCTCGTTAACGAATTACCTGAACTTTGGTTTTGTAATTTTTTAATATAGTCCGCTGTATTTTTTGTATAATCTTTTAAAATATCATTTATTGATTTTTCAGAATCATCATCATTATAATCAATAAAATTACTTGGAGTAATTTTTGTATTAGGATTTGCCTTAATATATGATTCTACGGTAGTTTTGACTAATTTTGCAGTAGAATTAGCAGTATACAATTGCGATACTGTCTCATTAAAATTAAAATTACTATTAATCGGAGATACCATACTAACATTATGACATATTTATTTAGGTTTGTAAAGTGTACTAAATAAAAAGAGTTACAAGGTAAAACTTGTAACTCTTTTTTTATTATTTTATTTTTGATTATGAGAACATATTAAATGTTTTATCTACATTATCTTTAATCAAATTCTTAACGGAATCTTCTTCAGTTTGCAGAGCTGAATGTTCTGTATCCAGTTTTTTAAGTTCCATATCAAGTTGTTTTTCTTTCTTGTTTATTTTAGCGGTTTTTGCGTTATACTCAGCCTCGGCCTTTGCAAAACCGTCTTTATCAGATACTTCTTGGATTGATGTTAGTTCTGATATGGACTTTTGAGTATATGTGTTATCACTATTTTTTTGATTAATGAACCAATCACCATTTTCTAGCATAGCTTGCAACATATCATTATTATTTAAGGCTGCCTGATCAAATGCTGTATATCCATTTTGTTCAAGTTGACAGAACAAGTCATAGTAGTATTGGGCTACATCCGACAATCCCTCAGCACTGTGGCTTTGCGATATAGGAACCTCCATTTGATTATAACCGGTAATTTCCTGAGTTTGGTTGTTTGTACAATATTGGTGATTAGCTGCATCATTTGGATTATTATGACTGTTATAAAACTCCTTGTAATAATGGGTTTCATTTGTTTCTCCAGCTGATCTACTGGCAATTCTAGTGCCAGTAGTACCAAGTGCTTGACCATAAGTTGCAGCTTTCCAAACGGACTTAAATTCCGCTTCTGTAAGCCGAGTTGTTTGGGTCGTAATTAATGTAATAGTTGTAGTACCCCTACCAGTTGATGTACGAGTTGGTGTACTTCCTCTACCAGTTGATGTACGAGTTGGTGTACTTCCCCTACCAGTTGATGTACGAGTTGGTGTACTTCCTCTACCAGTTGATGTACCACTTGTAGTTGTAGTACCTCTTGTGCCAGTACCCCTTGTTGATGTACTAGTTGCAGTACCCCTACCAGTTGAT
>Ga0256405_10012754_pt1 | contig 10314 bp, 12 predicted proteins | sample RumenRJG_02DNA_FD_189096 | JGI IMG/M metagenome (GOLD analysis project Ga0256405, IMG submission 189096) | Bovine rumen microbial communities from Lethbridge, Alberta, Canada - RJG_02 | ecosystem: Host-associated > Mammals > Digestive system > Stomach > Rumen | place: Canada: Alberta... | reverse complement strand
ATATAAACATTATTTTAACAAATCCTGAGAAATAACTTCTCATTTCATCATCTAATGTTTTTACATATCTAAATGTTTTATTGCTTTTTCTCTTTAAGTATTTTTTTGTTTCTCTTCTAATTGATTCCATATCAATTAAGAAGTAAATTGCTGCTGTTAAACATAAGAATACTTTAGCAAATACACTCATTGATATATTTATTAAATTAATAGCCCCATGAGATATATATTTTCCTGCATTCATTAATACATCATTTAATCCATGTGTTAATGTATCTTGAATTGGTCCTAAATCATATTTACCACTTTCTGATACTTCTTTTACATATTTTATTGATGTTTTAAGTAGATCAACTGTTTGATTAAATAATAATGGTACTACTAAGAATACTACAAATGATAATAAACCAATAAGTATTGCGACTATTATAAATACCGCAAGTGGTTTAGGTATTTTTTTACTTTCTAAGTATTTTAGGAATGGATATAAAGCATATGCTATTACAAATGCTACTATAAAAGGCATAGCTATTTGTAATACTTTACTTGTTATTCCGGTCCATAAATGTCCTGATTTATAAATTAAATATAGTATAAATGTTAAAAGTGCTAAATTAACTAATTTAAAATTTATTTTATTTTTCATATAATCACCTTTCTAACAATATAGTAATTGGTCCATCATTTAAAATATTAACTTTCATTTCTGCACCAAATTTACCTGTTTCTACTTTAACAAATTGTCTTAATTCCTCATTAAATTGATCATAAAGAACTGTTGCTTGTTCTCCATTTAATGCATGTATATAACTTGGTCTATTACCCTTTTTTGTATCTGCATACAAAGTAAATTGTGATATTGAAAGAATATCTCCACCTACTTCTAATATTGATTTATTCATAACACCAAATTCATCATCAAATATACGAAGATTAACTATTTTATTTACTAAGTATTTAATATTATCTATTGTATCACCTTCTGTAAATCCAACAAGTAGAACCATTCCTTTATCTATACTACCTATTATTTTACCATCTACTGATACACTTGAATTTAAACTTCTTTGTACTAGTACTCTCATTATTTTATTAACCTTTCTACATCTATTATACTTTTCATTTGACGTAAATCCGTCATAAATTTTACTAAATTTTCTTTTGCTTCAACCAAAATAGTCATTTCATATACATTATCTTCTTTATTTGTATAAGTATTAATTGTTCTTATAGTTACATCTGACTTAGTTGTTTTAGCAATTATATTTAGAAGTAAATCTTCTTTCTTTTCAGCATGAATAATAATATTAGTTGGGAACTTTTTACCTTTTAGTTCATTCCATTTAACATCAACTAATCTTTCTTCTAATTCTTTAACATTAGGACACATCGCTCTATGTACTGTAATTCCATATCCTTTTGTAATATATCCTACTATTCTATCTTGTGGTACTGGATTACAACAAGATGCTAGATTAACTTTAATATCATCAATTCCTTCAACTAAGATATCATTTTTAAGTTGAGGTTTATCAACAGCTTTATTTGTTTTTCTAAGTAATATTTCTTCTTTAACATCTTTGTTTTCTTCAACAATTACATTTATAACTGTATTAACAGGAATACTATTATTACCAATACTAGTATATAATTCATCTAAATCTTTATAATTATATTCCTTTAATATTTTACTAATATTTTCATTAGATAAGAATTCATTAATTGGAATTTTTTTCTTCTTTAATTCTTTTGTTAATAATTCTTCTCCTGTTTTAACATATTCTTCTTTTTCTATTTTATTGAAGAATGATTTTATTTTATTTTTAGCATGATTTGTTTTAGCTATATTAATCCATTCATGAGAAGGACCAAATGAATTTTTATTAGTATTTATTTTTATAATATCATTATTTTTTAGTTTATAATCTAGTGGAACAATATTATTGTTAACAATTGCTCCTACCATTTTATCTCCTACTTTAGTATGGATTTTATAAGCAAAATCTATTGGTGTTGAACCATTAGGTAATTCTATAACATCACCATTTGGTGTAAATACATAAATTGTATTATTAAAAACATCTTCTTTTACTGAATTAATGAAATCTTCATCACGTTCTTCTTCTGTATTAAGTTCAATGATAGAACGGAAAAATTGTAATTTTTGTTCCATATTATTTTTCATTAAACTTTTAGCGTCACCATTATTTTCTTTATATGCCCAGTGTGATGCGATTCCACGTTCTGCTACTTCATCCATTTCATATGTTCTTATTTGAATTTCAAATAAATATCCAAAATCACCAAATACAGTTGTATGAAGTGATTGATACATATTTGTTTTTGGCATTGCTATATAATCTTTAAATCTTTTTGGTATTGGACGATATTTTGAATGAATTATTCCTAGTGTTTTATAACACTCTGGTATTGTATCTACAAATACTCTTAAAGCTAGAATATCATAAATATCATTAAATCTACGTCCTTTTTCCAACTTTTTATAAATACTATATATACTTTTAGCTCTACCCTTTATTTCGTGAGTTATACCTTCATCATTAAGTAATTTAGAAACACTTAGTTTCATTTCTTCAACAGCTTTTACTCTTTCAATTTTTGATTGATTTAGTTGTTCTACTATTGAATAATATACTTCTGGTTTTAAGTATCTAAGTGATAAGTCCTCTAATTCACTTTTAATCTTATTCATTCCAAGTCTATGAGCAATAGGTGTTAATATTTCTAATGTTTCTAAAGCTTTTTCTTTTTGCTTTTCTTCTGTATGTACCCATAGTGTTCTCATATTATGTAGACGGTCTGCTAATTTAACAATTATAACTCTAACATCTTCACATAAACCGACTAAAATTTTTCTTTGAGTAGCAATCATACTACTACTTCCTAAGTTACCATCAAAGTTTAATTTATTGATTTTTGTTACTCCATCTACTAAATTAGCAATCTCTTCAGTAAAATCACTTGCTAATTGTTCTTTTGTAACTTCAGTATCTTCTATAACATCATGTAAAAGACCAGCGCATATAGTCGCACTATCTGCTTCTATTTCAGCTAAAATATAGGCTACATTTAAAGGATGTTCAATATATGGTTCACCTGTCATTCTTGTTACTCCAAAATGTTTTTCCTTCGCATAATTATATGCTTTTTTTATCATCTTTAAATCGCTATCATCTTTTGTGTATGACTTTACTCTTGTAATTAAATCATCAAATTTAAGTCCTACATTTACTCTTGTCATAGAAAACACTTCCTTTTATCCTCTTTTTTGGTATATTTTTTCCCTCATATCAATATTTCTATTTATTTTTTCTTCTATATACATTGCAAAATTATCATATTTTTTAATATATTCTAATAATTCTTTATCATTTATTATTTGATTTTTAATAATATCATTACTAATACCATTTATTTCATTATCAACAAATTTTCTAAAATATATTGATAATTTACTTTTCATTTCATAATTAAATTCATAATATGATCTTGCTAATGCATCTTTTAATATATCCGCAGTTATGAATTTATCATAATCAATAATTCCTGCTTCTTCTTTTAAAAATGGAATTAATTTATTATCATTATGAATTCTTTTATAAGTTATTTTATCAATCATTTCTGTTTCTGTATCAGCATCACTATACATATCTTTTAATAAATTCGTTAACTCAGAATCATTTATTTTTGTTGCCTTTGATAATCCAAGTAAAATATCTTTATACTCTACTAATGTATAGTTACTGTCTTCTTTACTTTTTCTTATCATACTATTTGTCCTCCTCAAAATATACAATTCGATTACGCATATTTAATTTTTCCTTTAAGTATTTATCTATAAGCATATTATCAGCATTTAAAACATCATTAACCATTTGATATAATGATAGATTCTTAGAATTCATCCATTTATTTTCTTTAAGATAATTCCAAATATCTTCTTCTTTAATATAAATATATCCTGCTCTTTTCATTTCTTCCTTTTTAGTTTTTAAAGCAGGTCTAATTCTTTTATATAATTCTTCTAATGATCCAAATGTTATATCCATATTATCCTCCTATAATAAATATTCTTAAAGTTTCATATATATATTATATAATAAAACAATTTTTTTTTAAAGTTTTTGGAGGTTTTTTATGAAAAAAAGTATATTTATTAAATCCAGCATTATTTTAATCATTGGGGGCTTTATAACTAAAGTACTAGGAATGATTATTAAAATAATAATTACTAGATTAATTGGTGTAGAAGGAATCGGTTTATTTATGCTTATAACTCCTTGTTATTTATTATTAATTTCTATCGCAACTTTTGGTTTTCCTATCGCTATTTCTAAACTTATTTCTGAAGAAAAATATAATAACAAAAACATTATTTTATCTCTTGTTCCTATTACATTATTGATTAATATTATAATTATTATTTTATTATTATTTTTTGGACACTTTATTTCTAATAATTTACTTCATGAACCAAGAACTTACTTAGGAATAATATCTATTGGTTTTGTCTTACCATTTGTATCTATTTCTTCTATTATTAGAGGATATTATTTTGGCAAACAAAGAATGATTCCACATGTTGTTACTATAATATTTGAAGATGTTATAAGACTTATTATACTTATAATTGGTATTCCTATTTTTTTAACAAAAGGTTTAGAATATACCATTGCTTTTTTAATAATTACTAATATTTTTAGTGAATTATCTTCTATTATAATTTTAACCATTTTATTACCCAATAAAAATATTAATAAAAATGATTTTATTCCTAATAAAAATAATTTAAAAAATATATTTGATATTTCCATACCCACTACTATAAGTAGATTAATTGGTAATATTGGTTATTTTTTAGAACCTATTATTTTAACAGGAGTTATGTTACATATTGGATACTCATCTAAGTATATAGTAAATGAATATGGAATAGTATCAGGATATGTACTTCCTCTACTATTATTACCATCATTTTTTACAATGGCTATATCACAAGCTTTAATCCCAACTATTAGTAAGGCATATTCTAATAATAATTTTAATTATTGTAAAAATAAGATTAAACAAGCTATATTTTTATCTTTATTAATTGGTATTCCTGTTACTATATTCTTTGAATTATTTCCTTATTTTTCTTTAGAATTTTTATATAATACTCATTTAGGTATTACTTATTTACGAGTACTTGCTCCTATATGTTTATTTCACTATATTCAGTCTCCTCTAACCAGTAGTTTACAAGCTATGGGTAAAGCTAAAGAAGCTATGAATGGTACTATTATTGGTATGATTACTAGAACTGTTTTATTATTTATTTTAACATATTTAAAAATTGGTATTTGGGGATTAATTATTTCAACAAGTATAAGTATAATACTTGTTACAACACATCAATATAAACAAATAAAAAAAGTATTATATTAATACTTTTTTATTTTTTCTTTCTACTTATATTATTTTCAACTGCTATTCTTTGTACTACTGCTAATGCACATATTAACGATATAGTAAATGATCCACCATATGATAAGAATGGAAGTGGTACACCAGTTAATGGCATAATACCAAATAATCCACCTAAATTAATTAATATATGCAAGAATATATAAGTAGCAACACCTAAGCATATAAATCTTCCTTTTACAGTTGTACTATTCATTGAAATATTTAATATTCTTTTTATTATAATTGCAAACAATATAAAGATAATTGTTGTAACTATTAATCCATATTGTTCTGCGATAATTGCAAACACACTATCTGTATGTGATTCTGGAATATATGATATTTGTTTACTATTACCAATACCATTTCCAAATAATCCACCAGAATTAATAGCTATAAATCCATTACATATTTGATATCCACCATCTTCATATCTAGAACATGGATCAAAAAATTCAAATCTACTTTTTTGTGCTCCTGATAATACATTACCTTTACTTGATAAATACAATAATGCTATAAATCCAAGTATAACACATAAGCCAATCGTTCTAAGTTTATATTCATTTGGTACTGGACCTGTTATAAATAGTGTAAAAAATATTGTTGTTATAATTATCATTGTTCCTAAGTCTTTTTGTAAAAATATAATTACTGGGAATGCTAATCCAACTAATAATATTTTACCTATCATATTATATTTTTCTTGAGGTTCTGTTTTTACACTACCAAGTTTATCTTGATATTTTTCAAACAATAAAGCTACACATATAATCATTACTATTTTAGCAACTTCACTTGGTTGAAATGTAAAGCCTTTTATATTAATCCAGTTATTATTACCAGAATAATCAGCTCCAAATGATGAAAATGATACTGCAAGAGAAACTGCTAACACAGCTATATAAAAGAATGGCCCCATTAATTTATATGACTTCGTAGGCGTTTTTATAATAAACATTCCTATAAATACACCTATTGCAATTGTTATTAATTGTCTATAAAAATAACTATATAATGCACTATGATATTTTAATACAGCAGTTTGAGAAGATGCTGAAACAATATTTAAAAGACCAAACAAAAATAAAATAGCTGTAAATATAAATAATGGTTTATCCATATTTCTAATTGCTCTTGTTAAACCTTTCATAGTATCACCTAGTATAATTTTAACATAATAACATTAACTTATCAATTAATTTAGTCAAATATAAGAACAAAAATTTAACTATAGAGTAAAATATATTAGATAAGAATAGGAGGGATTTTTATGTATTACTATGGTGGATACCAAGGTTATGGTTGTGGAAATCCATGCGGTAATGGTGGATACGGCTATGGTAGTGGATATGGTGCATCAATAATTTTAGTTCTATTTATTTTATTAGTTATTATTATCGGTTCTAGAGCTTGGGATCGTAACTAATTTATATATAAAAAACTCTATTTTTTAGAGTTTTTTTAATTAATATGAAAAATATTTCACATTATGTTTGCATTTTTTATATTTTTGTGATAGAATATCGGTGTTGGTGGTGGTACTATATTTAAAAGTTTAAATATTTTAGATGATTCACATAAAGTATTAAGACAAGTTTCTAAAGAAGTTAAACTTCCTTTAGATGATAAAGATAAAGCAACTATTGAACATATAATTAAACATTTAACTTATAGTCAAATTGAAGAATATTCTGAAAAATATGACTTAAGACCTGGTATGGGACTTGCTTTCCCACAACTTGGAAAATTAAAAAGAATAATTGTAATAGTTGATGAATATGAAGAAGGTAAATTTAAAAACTACGTTGTATGTAACCCTGAAATAGTAAGTAATTCTACTGAAATAATTGCAGCAGAAGCTGGTGAAGGATGTTTAAGTGTCAATCGTGAAATTGAAGGACATGTTCCAAGATACGCAAGAGTTACTGTAGAAGGATATGATGTAGATGGTAAAAAAATTAAGATACGTGCTCGTGAAGAATTATCAATTGCCTTCCAACATGAAATAGATCATTTAAATGGTATTTTATTCTATGATAGAATTGATAAAAAGAAACCATTTTATAGTGAAAAAGAAATAAGATTAATATAACACTTTATGTGTTATATTTTTTATGGTATAATGATTATGGTGATTATATGAGTTACAAAAGAAAAATGATTAAATACGCTATAAAGGTAATTTTATTAGTATTATTTGCTTGCCTATGTTCTGTATGGATTTACTATAATGCATAAAAAAAGACTTTAAGTCTTTTTATTTTGCCTCAACAATAAGTTTAATAGCAGTTCTTTCTTCCCCATCAATTACAATATCTGTAAATGCAGGAATACATACTAAGTTTTTGCCAGAAGGAGCTACAAATCCTCTTGCGATTGCAATTGCTTTAATTGCTTGATTCAAAGCTCCTGCTCCTATTGCCTGTATTTCTACACTAGTCTTTTCTTTAAATAAATTGGCTAATGCTCCAGCTACTGAATTAGGATTTGATTTAGATCCTACTTTAAGTGTTTCCATATAATTATCCTCTCTTTCTAAATAATTATATGAATTCAAAATACAAATAGTACAAAAAAAGAAGATTATTTATCTTCTTTTTCTAATTTAGCTAATACTTGTTTAGTTACTTCTACAGCTTTTTCTCTTACAGATTCTGCAGCATTTTCTAATACTGGTGTACCTTTTTCTTTAGCGTATGCTACTAAATCTTCAGCTTTTTCTTTAATATCTTTTGCTTTATCTTTAGCTATTTTAAGAACTTTTTCTTTATCTAATTCTTTAATTTCTTTTTTAATTTCTTCTATTTTTTTTTCAATATTTTCTTTTATTTCTTTTTTATCAGCATTTTTTGCTTTATCTATTAAATCATCCATTTTTTCTTTTAATTCTTTTCTTGTTTCTTTTCCTGCTTTAGGTGCGAATAATACTCCAAGACTAGCTCCGATTGCTAAACCTGCTAATAATTTACCTTTTCCTTTTTTACTCATCTTCTTCATCCCTCTCTTTTTTCTTCTTAACCTTTTTTGTAAGACCGGTAATCGCATTAAATATTACTCCTGTAAATTTATCACTTACAGATGAAACTGTATCTGTTACACGATCTACTAAGTTAAATGCTCCATCTATTTTTTTACTTTTTTCACTAATGTCATCAAGTAATTTATCTACTTTCTTTAATGTCATGATTAATTTAACAAATAAGAATATTAATACAATTAGTGATATACTACATAATATATATATTTCTATTTGAAAGAAACTATTACTATCCATTATTCATCCCTCTTTTCATACATTGAATCAATTAAATTAAATAAATCTCCTTCTTCTAATTCATCGTTGTTATCTTCTACTACTGCTGTTTTTTCTATTTTTTTATGTTCTACTACTTTTGGTTCTTCATCTATAAAATCATCTTCTATTGGTTCTTCAATGTAGTCGTCTTCTATTGGTTCTTCAGTTTTAGTATCTTCAATTTCTTCTTTTTTATTCTTTTTTGGAATTAATTCTTCTATTTCATCTAATTCTTCTAAAATATTATCAATTTTTCTTGAAGTTACTTTTTTATTTTCAGGGCTAACACTTGTTTTAATAATTTCATTTATTTCTTCTATTTGTTGTCTTTGTTTAGCAATTTCATCTGCGATAACTTCACTTTCTTCTCTTGCTTCTTTAGTTTCTAATTCTCCAAATATATCAATATCTGGTTCTTCTACAGTATTATTATTTACAATTAATGCTTTATTAATTAAAGTATTTTCTAATTCATCTTCTAATGTTCCAAATGCTTTATTTCTAACATCATCTACAGTAATCACATCGCTTTTATATGGATTTTCCCTTACTTTTGATGATATTTCTTCTTTCTTATAATTCTTATCTAATACACCATATACTGGAGATATAATTGGTGATGGTTTAAATACTTTCTTTTCTTCTTTTTTAGGTTCTATTTTCTTTGGTTCATATTTTCTTGTATTTATTTCACTATAAATATCTCTTGTAAAACTTCTTGGTCTTTCAGTTCTTTCTTCTCTTCTACTTGGTAAATCAGAAAAAGCATCATCTGAGAATAAAATATTTGAATTTTTTGTTTCTTTTACTTCTATTTTTTCTACTCTATCTTTTTTTTCTTCTTCTAATTCTTTTTCAAAGAAATCTGCTGTTTCTTTTCTTGCTGGTGCAATTTCAACAGTTCTTTCTTGTTTAAATATTTCCTTTTTTATTTCTTTATTTGGCTCTTTTCTTACTACTTTTTCTTCTGGTTCATCTACTTCTTCTGTAAATAAATTTTTTACTTTATCAAATAATCCCATATAATCACCTCTATTTTTCTGTTCCTAGAATATTTTTATCTATCTTTGTTTTTGGTATAAATTTTTCATATTTTTCTTCTTTATTTGTAAAATAATCATCTTTAAGCATTAAAGCTATAATATTATCATTAAATTTAACTGTTGATAATATGTAAGATGAATCTAATACAACTTTTTCAATATCTGATTTATTAACTACTGCTTCTATTTTGGCATAGTTATAAACGAATTCAATATGATATTTACCATTTTCTTTGTTTATCTCTAAATAACCTTGTTTTTTACCATCGATAAATCTTGAATAATAAGCATCACTATTTTTTGTATATTCTACTGGTTTTTTATAGTAATAACTTACCGCATCAATATAAACATAATAATAATTACCATCTGAGTACAATTTATCATTTAGATCATCTGTATCCATGTATGTTACGCCTCTTGGTACATAATATTTATATCCTTTACCAACTCTATTGTACAAAGTATTATTTTTAGATAATACAACGCTTAAAATATTATCAA
>Ga0256405_10012753_pt1 | contig 10314 bp, 7 predicted proteins | sample RumenRJG_02DNA_FD_189096 | JGI IMG/M metagenome (GOLD analysis project Ga0256405, IMG submission 189096) | Bovine rumen microbial communities from Lethbridge, Alberta, Canada - RJG_02 | ecosystem: Host-associated > Mammals > Digestive system > Stomach > Rumen | place: Canada: Alberta | collected... | reverse complement strand
ACCGCAGAATCCCGCCGTCCTGCCACCACACAGACTTCAGCCCCGACCTTGGTCGGGACAGAATGGTGGCTGACACAACGTCACTGCAGAATACCGCCGTCCTGCCACCACACAGACTTCAGCCCCGACCTTGGTCGGGACAGAATGGTGGCTGACACAACGTCACTGCAGAATACCGCCTCCTGCCACCTCCTGATCCCTGTTTTTGGCCGGATACGGCATGCGGTACATGCGCCGTGTGCTGTATCCGGTCTTTTTATATCTGCATCTGACTGTTGCAGAGTTTGTATAAAAAGGCTATTATGAGTATAAGAATCTATTTCTTAGGAGCAATGTAATGAAATACACAGCAGAAGTGGAGCACATGTGTCCGCTGGCAAAAGCTGCCTATCATGGACCGGCACCCATCCCTGAGGAAGGCGAGTGGGTTCAGGCTAAAACTCAGGAAGATATTTCTGGTTTTACGCATGGTATCGGTTGGTGTGCACCTCAGCAGGGTGCATGTAAGCTTACCCTGAACGTAAAGAAAGGCGTTATCGAAGAATGTCTGGTTGAAACAATCGGCTGTTCCGGTATGACACATTCTGCCGCCATGGCTTCCGAAATCCTTATCGGAAAAACAATTATTGAAGCCATGAACACTGATCTGGTCTGCGATGCAATCAACACGGCCATGCGCGAGCTGTTCTTGCAGATTATCTACGGACGCACTCAGTCTGCGTATTCCAAGGACGGCCTTAAGGTCGGCGCTTCTTTGGAAGACCTCGGCAAGAACCTGCGTTCTCAGATCGGCACCATGTTCGCTACCCGCAAGACCGGTCCCCGCTATCTGGAGATGACCGAAGGTTATGTAGAGCAGGTTGCACTTGATAAGGACAATGCCATTATCGGTTATAAGACGATTAATTTCGGTAAATTCATGGATGCTGTTAAAGCAGGCGTTGATCCGAAGGAAGCTCTGGACAAGGCTCGTACACACTACGGTCGTATCACTGAAGATCAGGGTGCGGTAAAACTTATTGACCCGAGAAAAGAGTAAAGGAATACGGAGGAAGCAGAAGTATGTCATTATTTGAAGATTTTGAAGGCCGTATCCCGCAGGTAAACAAGGCTCTTAAAAAGTATGGATTCAGCGAAGGTGAAAAAGGCCTGAACGAAGCGCGGGATCTTTGTAAAAAGCGTGGTTTTGATCCGTATGAAACCTGCCAGAGCACTCAGCAGATTTGTTTTGAAGATGCAAAATGGGCATATGTGCTCGGCTCTGCGATCGCAATCAAAAAGGGCGAGTCTGCCGGTTCTATCTCTGGTTCTGATGCAGCCGCCGCTATCGGCGAGGGCCTGCAGGCATTCTGTCTGCCTGGTTCTGTAGCTGATGATCGTCAGGTTGGTATCGGTCACGGCAATCTGGGCGCACGCCTGCTGTCAGAGGATACGCAGTGCTTTGCGTTCCTTGCCGGACACGAGTCATTCGCTGCCGCTGAGGGTGCTATTAAGATTGCTGCAAATGCAAATCTAGTGCGCAAGAACAAGCTGCGCGTTATCCTGAACGGCCTTGGAAAAGATGCCGCTCAGATCATCAGCCGCATCAACGGCTTTACCTATGTACAGACCAAGTTCGACTACACCGGTACCCGTGATGAAAACCATCCTGATGCACAGCTGAAAGTGATCAAGGAAGTGCCTTACGGCAGCAATCCTGACCGCCTGGTTGTAAAGTGCTACGGTGCTGATGATGTACGCGAAGGCGTGGCAATCATGTGGCATGAGAATGTTGATGTTTCCATCACCGGAAACTCAACCAACCCCACCAGATTCCAGCATCCGGTAGCCGGCACCTATAAAAAGGAACGCCTTGCTGCCGGCAAGCTGTACTTCTCCGTTGCTTCCGGCGGCGGTACCGGACGTACGCTGCATCCTGATAACATGGCTGCTGGTCCTGCTTCATACGGCTTTACGGATACGCTGGGCCGTATGCATTCTGATGCTCAGTTTGCCGGTTCTTCTTCCGTACCTGCCCACGTTGAGATGATGGGCTTTATGGGTATGGGCAATAACCCCATGGTCGGCTGTACGGTTGCTTGTGCCGTTGCTGTGGCACAGAGCTTTAAGGCGTAAACAGCGCATGAGCTGAATACCGGGGCTGTCCTTTCTTTGGGGACAGCCCCTCTGTTTTTGCAGCTGCATTGCTGCAGAGCTTGCTTTTTTATGATTACGAATTTTCACACGCACACAGCCCTGTGTATGCATGCTTCCGGTATGCCGCAGGAATATTATAATCAGGCAGTAAAAGACGGCTGCTCCATGCTCGGTTTCAGCGATCACTGCCCGTATCCGGAAGAGATGCCCGACCGCTGGTCTGATACACGTATGGATGCATCCGAGCTTGAAGTCTATGCGCAGTCTGTACATGCTGTGCAGGCGCATGCTTCGATTCCGGTATACTTTGGTTTTGAATGTGAATGGGATGCGGCCTGGCGTTCATGGTACGAGGATACGCTTTTGGGCACCTGCGGAGCGCAGTATCTTGTGCTCGGCGCTCATTGGGTAACTGAAGGCAGCCGTCATGTGTATGTCCGGCAGATTCAGGATGCGGCGCTGCTGAACCGCTATATCAATCAGACGATACAGGCCATGCGGAGCGGCTTGTATGCGTTCGTGGCGCACCCTGACCTGTTTATGATCGGCTGGAAAAAATGGGATGCCCAGGCCCGTGCCTGCTCCGAAGCGCTTATTGATGCGGCCGCTGCATGTGCGCTGCCGATTGAGGTTAACGGTTACGGACTTATCAAGCCGCCTGTAATGACTGAGCGCGGAGAACGCTACCAGTATCCGGTGGATGAATTCTGGCAGCTGGCGGTGGAGAAGGGGGCGTCGGTGATCTGTAATTCTGATGCCCATGCCCCTGAGGTGGTGGTAAAAAATGCGCTGAATGCGCGGAAATACGCTGAACGGTTCGGCATAACTCCTGTGGATACTCCGTTTACAGCCTTACAGTAACTGGACTTTTTGTGAATTTATCCGTATGATACATATATATGGAAGTAGGCCCAGCTGGATATGAGCTAAAAAACAAAAGTCTCTTTTTAGGCTATATAGGCGTGCTTGTAGTAGTTTCTGCAGCGTATGTGCTCTGCACGGTCTGGATGCTCCCCACGTCTGTTCTTATTCCCGCCGCAGGCCTTGTTCTATTCATTTCGTTCCAGCTTGTATTTGACTTCATTCTTCATGGTTTTATCCCTGTCGCTGTCTGCTGCGGCCTTGCGTGCGTTACCGGCATTGTTTTGTATGCGGTGTCGGGAAATCCTTCCGTATTGGTGCGGCAGCTGTATATGTTCGTGCCTGATGCTGCCGTCTGTCTGTTCCTGCTGTTCAGACTGTCGCGTATGAACGTCAGATTTCTTGAGCTGAACCGCATCGCGTTCTCAGATGATCTTACGGGTCTGATGAACCGTAAGAAGATTATTTCTACTATCTCAAACTTTATAGAGCAGGGCAGGCGTTTTCATGTCATGTTCATCGACATGGATAACTTTAAGATGATCAATGATTCTCTCGGCCATGCGGTGGGTAACATCTTTTTGAATGAGGTTGCCCATAATATTCAGCGGACGATTGACGATACAATGCTGTTCGGCCGGATGGGCGGCGACGAATTCATGGTGGTGGTGCCGTATGAGTCGCCTCAGGAATCGCTGATGGCCCTGACGGATGCTATAAATAAGATAGTGTCTACACCGTTTATGTATAAAAGCCGTTCCTATATCGTTACCTGCAGTATCGGCGTGGCTACGAGTCCTGATGACGCGGTATCCAGTCTTGATCTGCTCAGAAAGGCTGACATGGCGTTGTACCGTGCGAAGGGGTGCGGCAAAAAGCAGGCGGTGTTCTATAATGCGGATATACAGCATGATTTTGATCAGCGCCTTGAGCTTGAAAAATGCCTGCATACGGCCGCGGAGAATAATGAGCTGTATCTGATGTTCCAGCCCCAGTTCTATGCGGGCGGCCGTCGCGTGCGTGCGTATGAAACGCTTATCAGGTGGAATTCTCCGGTATTCGGCAATGTTGAGCCTTCTAAGTTTATTCCTGTTGCAGAGGAAAACGGAGATATGCTGCTGCTCGGTTCCTGGATTATGAAGGCCGCGTTCAGCAGGTATGTTACGTTGCGGCGTGAGCGCCGTATTGATGATGACGTATACCTTACGCTCAACATTTCGTTCGTGCAGTTTACCTCCCAGCTGTTCCTTGAGGAAATAAAAGACGCCATTGACAGCACCGGCATGCCAGGCAGCCGCGTGGAGCTTGAGATTACGGAATACACCTGCAGCCACATTCCGGAGATTTCGGTGGAACGGCTCAAAGAGCTCAAGCGTATGGGAATCAGCGTGGTGCTTGATGATTTTGGTATCGGGTATGCTTCGCTGAGCTTCCTGCGTACACTACCGTTTACCGCAGTTAAGATTGACAAAAGCCTTATAGATACGATCGATGCCTCGTCAAACTCAAATCTGGTAAAACCTGTGATAGAGCTTGCCCACAGTATCGGCCTGAACGTTGTGGCCGAAGGCGTGGAGAACGAGATGCAGTATAACTGTCTGCTTGACTGGAAGTGCGATTTTATGCAGGGCTTCTATTTGTCAAAGCCTGTTCCGTAACCGTATCTTTGTGTCCTCCGTATTTTCTGCTCATACTTGACCAAGTCCGCTATTTTAGGGATTATAGATAACTATGGAAAAACATGAGCTGAGCCGGTCATATCTGGAAACATTGTCTACGGCGGATTTGATTTCGCTTGCGGATGATTATGATATTGACATTCCTGTTGAATTGAACCGGCGTTTTATTATCGGTGAGCTGCTTGATGTCGCCGATGAACTGCAGAAAGAAAATAAGAATGAAATGATAATTGCATCTTCTGCCGGTACTGCAGAGGATGTTGATAAGCTGCCGGAATCATATAATGAAACCCGCGTTGACGTGCTGCTGCGGAATCCTGCATGGGCATATGTCTACTGGGATATTAAGGAAGCTGACCGCAATGTGAGCGATCTGCTGCTGAGCGTGCAGTTCTATGGTTCCAAGGATGATGAAAAGTATTCAGATGTGTTTGAGGTACAGATTGCCCGCAATGACCGCGAGCAGTATGTGCTGCTGCCTGCCGGAAAGCGCGTGCTGAAAATAGATCTTGTGGGCAGACAGTTCGGTAAGCTGAGCCTGCTTGCGTCATCCCGTAAAATTGAGATTCCCCGGGGCAGTGAGCTTTTGCTGCAGTCTCAGCCAGGAAAGAAACATGATATATCTCCTATTCTAAAACTGTCCGGTATAGAGCAGCTGCTGAGCAGACATTATCTGCTGCACCGACAGGCGTTTTAACAGTACATAAGGAATTAAAAATGACCAGCAAAAATATGATTCTTCTTTTGGATGCCCATCAGAACTATGTGACGGAACATAATTATCCGTTGTTTCAGGCTATTTCAGGCACCTATATTCCGCTGCTGAATATGCTGCGTTCGTTGGAGAATGACGGTGTGCAGTTTCAGCTTGCGCTGGTGTTGTCCGCACCATTGTGTACCATGCTGACGGATCCTTTTGTACAGCAGCAGTATATCGAATGGCTTGATAAGCGTATTGATCTGGGGCACCGTGAGCTTGAGCGCTGCCGTGATTCGGTTAAATTCTGCAATGAGGTCAAAATTTGTCTTGAGAAGGCAAAGCAGGACAAAATTGATTTTACTGAAATCTACGGCCAGAATCTGGTAAAACATTTTTCTGAGTATGCTAAGAAAGGTTACCTTGAGCTGCTTGCCACTACCGGTACACGCATGTATATACCGCATTATTCGGACATGCCTGAAGTGCTGAATGCACAGATTGAGATCGGGCTGTATGCGCATAAATATTTTTTCGGCGTGCCGTCAAACGGATTCTGGCTCCCGTATCTGGGGTATGTTTCCGGTGTAGAAAAAGTGCTCAGAAACTACGGCATTGACTATACCGTGCTTGATTCGCGGAGCATGCTGTTTGCAGAACCGGAGCCTAAGAACGGTATTTTCGGACCGGCAAGGTTTGAGAATTCGGTAGTGATGTTCGGTCGTGATCCTGAAAGCCAGCTGACCGGCCTTGAATACTTTGCTTCAAATCCTGTATACCGCGATCAGAACCGTGACATCGGGTTTGATCTGCGTCCTGAAGACCTTTCTTCGTTCTATCGAGAGGGCAGCGGCCGTCAGCCGACGGGCTTCCGTTACTGGCATCGCGGCGGCGCGGATATTCAGTCTGATTCTCTTGAAAACACAGAATTCTTATATGACTATGAGAAGGCATCCGAGCAGGCGGAGCTTGACGCCGCGGCCTTCTTGGATCGCAAGAGCCGTCGTCTGTCAGAAGCCGCCGGCCTGCTGGATACAGAGAATGTTTCGCTTGTCTGTGCATATGACGCGAATATTCTGGGCCAGCAGTGGTTTGAGGGTGTGTACTGGCTTGAGCAGGTGATCAGAAAATCTGCGTCTGCCGGTATAACCTGTACAGGCTTCAGCAGCCTTCTTAAGAAAAAAGGCTCGCTGCTTTCCTATCAGAAGCTTGTGCCGTATCCTGCATCTGCTGCGGGCGACGGCTACGGCGAGCAGCTGCTTGACAATACAAACAGCTGGATGGTGCGGTATGCACATAAAGCCTGCGAGCGCATGGTTGATCTGGCGGATCTGTTCCCGTCGGAAACCGGCCTGAAGGCGCGTCTGCTGAACCTGGGAGCGCGTGAGCTGCTGCTGTCTCTTTCCGCTGAATGGGCTGAAATGATTCATGACGGTACGGATCCTGCGTTTGCTGCCCGCCGGTTCAAAGAGGGCATTGTAGCTTTTACGATGGTGTTTGATTCTCTGGGATCAAATACGGTCAGTACGGAATGGCTGACGAATCTGGAGCAGGAACATCCTATATTCCCGTGGATGAACTACCGGATTTTCTGTAAAAAGCATTAGTGCAGCGGATGTGGCCCGCTTATTCCAGCGTCTGAATGTCTACAATACGGCGGTAAAGCTGCATGCTGCGTTCCGCCGTTTTTATGGCTTCTTTTGCCGGGTCAAAATATTTATTCAGCTCAAGCGCCTTTTTCCATTGCTCAATGGCGGCCGTAAGGTTGCCGCGTGCATAGTATGCAATGCCTTCCCGGTAGTAGTTGTCCACCGCATCCCTGAGCTTTTGCCTGCCTTTGTCTCCCAGATTTATTTTTGCTGAAAGACTGATATGGTTCACCGGATTCATTGATGTGGTGAGATCGAAGGTGTAGTTTATATTCATCTGGACTTTGTTCACTTCAAACTGGCTGCCGAAGCTGATGCGCGGATTTGCGCCTTGCAGCAGAAATCCGCCCATACAGGTGAAAAAATCCGTTATCTGTACGCTTGCGCCGCCGCCTGCCGACCACTGCTCTGAAGACGTTATGTTGCTTAAGTTTACGGGCTGCCGGAATTCTGCGGTGAACGTGAGCGGTCTGATCATGCGGTAGGAAATCCCTGCGGCTACTTTAGTTGGCAGCGGATCATCCCTGGTCACCGTTGCGCCGAATCCGGTCCAGGCGTTTCCTGCGTTGAGCAGGCTGAATCCTATCTGCAGATTCGGGTCCCGGTCTACATACAGTTTTGCGGCGTTGAACCGGAACAACAGTCCCAGGTCTGCCATGACGGCTGCTCCTGACTGGGCAAGACCTGAGCCGCTTATGATTGCGCCTGTGTCATTGTCCGTATAGTCGGGGACGCTGCGCCATGCTGCTTTCAGGTTCGAGCCGATTGCAATTCCCTTGAAATTGTATCCGGCCAGAAAGTTGTAGGATACATTCAGTGTGGCGGTGGTTTCGCTGTAGTAGTTTCCTGTGGTACGTTCGCCCGTACTGTTGTATTCTGTGAACGGAACATAAAAGCATTTTAGCTGTACTCCCGTACCAAGATTTCCGAATCTTGTGGTGGCTGCCACGGTTTCTACGGCTGAATCGCTGATCCATGCGTTGTGGAATACTGCTGCTTCAGAGTTTTTTAATACTGCGCTTGCGGCCGGGTTGTAGTCAAAAAAACTGATGTCATCTGCAAGCGCGGTATAGGCGGTGCCCATGCTTTCCGCCCGTCCTCCTGCAGGAATGTTCAGCGAGCGGAACGAAGTGGTACCTTCGTTTTTATCGACGTTGCTGTAGAACATCGTATTGAGCTTGCTGTTCAGTACGGTAAGGTCAAGGCACCGGAGCTTTGTCTGCTGCAGTGCGCAGAATATGAGAAGCTGTAGTAAAATAGATGTACCGGCGCTTTTGTTCATGCCTGCTTTATTATATACTTAATTTCGGTTTTTTCTATATAGGACGAGATATTAAACCGTAAGACACCGTGAAAAAACGGTCGAAAATAGAAAGGGGAACTTAGGCGGGGTACTATTGGCATAATGAAAAATCGGTTTGCGCTTCTTATCTTTTTATTTTCTCTCTTTATGACCCCCGGCTTTGCCCCGGCGGCTGACGAATCTGCTCAGGCGGACTCTGAACGGGTGTCTGCCATGAAGCGTATTGATGCCGCCATTGCAGATACCGATTACAACACTGCTCTTGACCTGCTTAATCTATATATCAAACGCTATCCGACCTATTTTGATGAGGCCCAGAAGCGTATTAAAAAGATTATGACGATACGCGATCAGTATGCGGCTATTGCACAGTCCCTTATTGATGTAATTTCTGATGATCCTGAGAATAATGAGAAAAAACTTGAGATTATTTCACAACTTGAGCGGCTTGAAAAGCATCCTACCGAGGAGCACCTTACGTTTATCAGACAGGCAAAAATAGCCGCTCAGTTCGCCTATTATCGGTCGGTTTTTTCACGGCTTATGGCCCGGGCCGGAGTTCTTACTGAATCCGGACAGTATCAGGCTGCGGTGGACACCTGTGCGGAAGGATTTCCGTTGTATCGGGAGGAATTCTTTGAGCAGGCCGATCCTGCTGCGGCTGAATCAGTGAATGAGTCTCTGGACCAGCTTAATGAAGGAATCGTACTGTATAAGGCACGGGCAAAGGCTGCAGACGATGCCTGTGATGCTTTTATAAGGGCGGTTCAGAGCGGTGACAACCGTGCGGCGCGTACGTCATTTGCTTCTGTTCAGAATTCGATGGAGCAGGTGGCTTTTGCCAGAAATATGATCGCCCGGTCCGGGCGGGATTTTGAGCGCAGGTTCAGCCTTATGAAAGAGGCCGATCCGGAGCTGACAGATTCTTCTTTTCTTCCCTTTATTTCCCGCTTTACGCTTGGCATTGATTCTGTGCCGGGATCCGGAGTGCTTGGAGCAGTGGATGCACACTGGAATGACTGTGAGTCACGCATGAAGCAGGCGGTGTATGAGGAAATCCTTTTGCTGCAGTGGAACTTTGCATCGAATGTTTCTGTGGATGACCTTTTTGCCGGTATTTTGCCGCCGCGGGAGCAGCTGCATGCTATCCAGGCATTTGCCGGCCTTGGAATATCTGTGAACGGCCTGTATGCGCTGCTGGATACTAAGGACGGCAGTATATACAATCCGTGTCCGCAGTATAATGCTTCCATGAATTTTATGTCAAAACTTTCGTCTGAAACCGCGTCGCAGTTTTCAGACGTTGCGCTGTACCGTACCGGAACTGAAGCGTCGTCAGGTATGACTCCGTCTTCCCCGGGATATGCGGGAAACCTGCTGGCTTCTGCCCGCTCTTTTTCCCGTATAGCTGATCGTGCGCTCGGCAGGATTTCAGCTGACTGGTTTTCGTCCCGCGGAGTCCTGGTTGGCAGTGCCCGATCCGGAACGACGGTGTCAGATCCTGTGCTTGACTGGAAGGACAGCGATACTCTGTTCTCTGCGGTTTGCAGCGGTACTGCGACTCGTGCCGAACAGCAGGCCGCGTCTTTCTGGGGACAGGTGGCATTGTACTATGCGGAGCAGGGGGAACATACGGCCGAGCTTTATACCGGACAGTATGAGCACGCAAATGAGCTGTTTGTTTCGGCGCTTTCAGCTGAAACACTGGCCCTGCTTTCCAGAATGCAGACTAATATGGCCAGAGATCGGGAAACTGTCGTAGAATATAAAAATACACTCCTGGACGGCGGCAAGTACCGCAGGACCTTTGAGATTCAGTCACGGAGAGTTGACGCTGCGATTGCGGTTCTTGATTCGCTTTCCCTGCAAGGCGCGGAGCTTGCATCCCGTGCGGAGGAGCAGGTACATATTGCTGAGCTTGCCCTGAATGAGGCTGATCTGCGCTATGAGCAGGCATCATCGGCGCTTTCCGCCCGTAACTTTGCTGAT
>Ga0256405_10012752_pt1 | contig 10314 bp, 1 predicted proteins | sample RumenRJG_02DNA_FD_189096 | JGI IMG/M metagenome (GOLD analysis project Ga0256405, IMG submission 189096) | Bovine rumen microbial communities from Lethbridge, Alberta, Canada - RJG_02 | ecosystem: Host-associated > Mammals > Digestive system > Stomach > Rumen | place: Canada: Alberta | collected... | reverse complement strand
AGATGCATGGGGATTGGGGTTTGGGGATTGGGGATTGGGGATTGGGGATTGGGCCCAATCCCCAATCCCCAATCCCCAATCCCCAATCCCCAATCCCCATTATATTAAAAATAATTTTAATAGAGAAATATTTTAATTAAAATATAAAAGTATTAAATTAATTTTTAATTTAAAATATTTGATTACTTAACTAATAAATTATAAATATATAATATCTAATTTCTTTAAATTTTATGCTTATTTTCCCATTCTTCAATTTTAAGTGATCTTCCAATAGGGAACCAGGCAATAGATTCTTTATCAATATTTTTTTTAACATAAGATTCAAGTCCGGAATATTCATTCGGGTCTTTTTCTTCCAAATAAAACATATAAAAAAAGTAGTTATTAACACTATGATCCTGTAAATGATTACCGAATCCATCTTTCCCAACATAATATTTTTCAATTTTTTCTCTATCTAATCCACAAATAAAGCAAGTCGTTTCCATATCCTTTTCTAATTCTTCTCTTTCACCTCTTAAACTATCAAAAGCAGCGAAGATTAATCCCGAAAATTCTTGCCATACTATTGATACCATAATAAGAGTGTAAGAAATATCCAAAATATATCTTTCCATTTTTCCTTGGTAATTTATATTTTCCTCATTTGTATCGATGAAATTTCCTAAATTTCCTCCGGATGAAAATGTGTTTGAATATATATACATCATACATATCAACGGACTATTGCATGTATTTATTGGCATTAAATCGTAATAACGATAATATATTAAAAGAGAATAGAAATATATTAGAATGAAGAAAAATATATATATGGAAATTAACTGAGCTAAGGGCTTATAAAAGACTAGAAATACCATTCTTAATATTGGTTGACTTTTAATGAATTCTATTAAATGAAATGCGAAAAAGAAATGATGAACAAACAAGCCCAAAATTGCAAAAACCATATAGCAGAATCTATATAAGACATGAAAATTGAAGATTAATTTGATATATATAAATAATTTATTGAAAAATCGAGAATATCCATTAGTTTTCAAAAAATTATAAACTCTATGAATTTCAAATTCGCTAACATATCCAATTTTATCTTCATAAGAACTTTTCAAATAATTCCTATATAAATTTTTATAAATAATAACAGCATCTTTGAATATGAATTCGATAAAAATAATAATATTAAAACAAAGAATAATAATTCCTAAAATATGTAATATAGCTGTACTAACTTCATTACTCAAATTAAAAAGTCTTATATTTTTAGTTACATTTGTGTTATCTTTATCTTTTTCTGCATTGTATCCTAAAGTAATTAAAATATTCATTATAACAATTAAAAGCAAGCCAACTAATTGAACATAATCATGATATAAAAATAAATATTTTAAAGGTCCTAATTTTTTATATTTTTGCTCTAGGAAATTTATTTGCTTCAAAGTGACATATATTTGATCTTTTTCATTTATTAAAGAAGTTAATTTAGTTTGAACAGAATTTCTATCAGCTTTTTCATCGAATTTTTTTTTCATTTTTTCATCAAATTCATTAAAAAATGGTAACTTAGGGCAATATACTTTAAATACAACATTATCTTTTAATATTTCAATATAAATTGAATTTTCTGAATAAAATTGCACAGCTTTTTCAATTATTTCTGAATTATTATATATTTCTTGAATTTTTTCTTTTTGAACTTTATCATATTTATTATTATATTGCAAAATAAGTTCCGAATTTAATTTCAATTCCGTTTCTTCATTTTCCAAAGAAACTAAAGTTTCCATTAAGAAATATAAATTAAACCCAGCTTCTGAAACAACTTTATCATCTAAATCTTCAATGTCTTTGGTGTTTTCTTCCGTAAATAAAAAGAAATAAATTTCATCAGTTAATTTTGTATATATTTCACCACATTTTTCGAAAACTAATTTATAATTTAAATCTCTTAATATTTTTTTGATAACTTCATCTTTGACTTTTCTTCCTTCAATCATTGATAATAAAACTAGACTTATTTTAAATAGTAACGTTGATTTTTCATAATCACTCAATGGAGAAAATATTTTTTTTTGTTTGATGTTTTCATCTTGCATAAAATCATCGGTTGAATTTGTAGCTATTTTATAATTAATACCTTCACCATAATATGTATCAAAATTTATTGTTTTTTTTGAGGAATAAAAAGTTGTATCAGGTTCTAAATAATTATCTAATTCATTATTTTCTTTGTCTTCGTTTTCTTCATTTGAAATTATACAAGTTTCTTCCATTATTTTATTAAACAATTCTATTATTTTTGTTTCTATTAAATATTCTTGATTTTTTTTACAAGGTCCTTGCAAAAATTCGCAAATAGTATCTAATAATGAGAGTAAACGTTTGTAATATAGCTCAGTATAATATCTTGAGAGATTTTTATATTTATCATTTAAATTTCCCAATTTTTCCAAAAGCATACTTAAATATTCTATTAATATATTCATGAAATTATATGATATTCTATTATTTGTCTGTTCTCTTAAATAATTCTGCAAAAATAAATTATGATTTTCTGTCAATAACTGGAGAAAACGTAATTTATCTGAAACAACCATTAAATTTTTGGAATCCAAACTTATATCTTCTAAAAATGGTTCATCGTTTAATTTATAAAAAATATCTTTATCAAATGTTTGATTTATGCTTCTAAAAAAATTATCTGTATTTTGAAGCAGTTGGAATAATTGAATAAATTTTTTTTGGACATCAGTATTCCCCCCTTCTAATATTGCTAAGAAAAAATATATAATTATATTAAAAACATTTTCTCTAAAATATTTTCCGCGCTTACTTGCAATTTTTAGAAATATTTCAATAGTTCCATTATTTAAAACAGATTTTTGAGATTCATAGAAGAAATTTTCTTTGAATTCAATAACTCTTTGGTCAAAATAATTAGGATTTGATTTTTTCACTTTTACTTCCCTTTTTATTATTTCAGGAGTAACTGAAACTAAATAAGCCATTAATTCAATTAATTCTTTTATAACCGGGAAATATTTAGTATTATCAACATTTTCTCTAATAAATTTAAGAAAAATATTAACTATATGTAATTCAGATTCATGATTTAATTCATATGTTGATTGGGATTGAGAATCCTTTTCTAAATAATTTTTAAGATATGCATGGAAATTTATTTTTGTTTTGATATGTCGTGCCATAATCTTTTTTTCTCTTTTAATACTTTTAATTATTACTTCCTGATTTTCTATTTCACTAATCATATCATTCATGAAATTTATCGTTATGTTATAAATAATATCACTTCTCCTATTTGAATTATTTATTAAATTTGTTAAATTATTTTCTTCTCTTTCTTCTTCTTGAATCAAAGTTTTTTCTAAATCTTGTAGAAATATTTTGGTTTTTGTTTCTTTTAAAAATTTATAAGAACCTCTGCTATTTTCTCGAATATTAAATAAATGTTGATATTCTTTTTTCTTATTTCCCATATATGTTAATATTTTTTTGAAACCTTTCTGATTTTTTTCTTCATAAAGCCTATTGTACATTTTAGCCCAAGATATATTTATTTGTTGATACTCATTTTTGACTCTTTTATAATCTTGATAATCTTTAAATAATTTTTCGTTAAAATTTGGAAGATATGAATAAATCAGTGGGAAAATTCCTTTAAAAAAATATTTGTACATATGCCGATTATATTTTTCGTATACTATATTATAATTAGTATATTTTTTATCAAATTTATTAAGTTTATTAAGTCGATTTTTGAAATAAAAAGCATAATCTAAATCTTCTTTTAATTTAGAATAATATACATCAAGGTTTTTTGCAATATATTTTCTTTTTTCTTTATACATTTTATTAAGATGAAATATCAATGAGCAACCAATATATTTTAACTTGAAATAATATTGATTCTTAAAAAATATTTTAGTTTTTCTAAATTGATTTGATTTTATAATAGAATCAATTTGAGTTTCTGAAAAAGGAGGCTCAAATTCAAATATAAATTTAATCAATTTCTTTATGTTAATCAAACTGAAAATATATGTTTTTATTTGTTGATTCTTTTTTATTAATCTAATAATAATTTTAATTAAATAATATGCGAATACCATTCTATAATAGCTTATTTTGGAATAAATATCATCTTCGTATTTTGGATATACACTTTCTATAGTTTTTAAATTTTTTAAAGTTTTTCCAGGAAATATAGATTTTCTGCCTATATTATCAATTATTGATGATTCTTTTAGAATAATTGTTCCTCTTAAATTATAATTATTAATATTATATGGAGTTATAATAGAAAATAAATCAAATTCAGTTAAAATTTCAACTAATTTATTTAAAATTATTCCCAAATTTTTCTCATCAGTTATTTTAGAAGTAATATTTTTCATTAATTTTAATAATAATGAATATCCTTTTATAGACTTAGTGAAAACTTTTTTTTGTTTCTCAATAGAATTTTTTTCTTTTTTTAAATCATCAATTTCTTCACCATTTCTAAAGAAAGTATTATAGTCATAAAAATGCTCTTTTAATTGTTTTATATTTTCTATTTTGATTTGCTCATTTATTAAATTAATCAAGAATTTGCTATTATAAAGAACATATTTATTATTTGAAGATAATTCTACTATTAATTTGAGTAATCCAAAATTCAATAAATATTTATATTCTTTTGAGAATTCAACTAAATCTATTATTTCCTTATTTATATTTGACGGTATATTATGAACAAGAGCTGTTAGTAATTTAAAAATTGCTTTCAATAATTTTTCTAAAGCTATTTTATAAAGGTATTCTTTTTCTTTTTGCATCATTTCATTTATTTTATTTTTCTTACGTTTTTGATTTCTCAAGAATTCAATAAATGAATGTTTAGTATTAATAGTATATCTATTATTTGTTATAATATTATTATTAAACATGATAACATTATTTATCGTGCTTTCACTTTGAGGATATTCTTGAATAATTTCTTTCATAAGTGACGATAAAATATTTTCCATTTGGAACGAATAAAGAATTTTTTGAGATAATTTAACTTCAGAATCTTCATAATAACTATTCGATTCAGGGTCAATAATCATAAATAAATATTTATAAATAGTATAATACACCAAAAAAATATCTCTTTTATCTTCCTCAATTTCTTTTATATCGATATTATCAGTTGGTTGCATATTTATTATTCGTCTAGGAACATGATCTTCGGTCATCCATTTTTCAGTTTTTTCTGCCAATAAAGATAATTCTTTAATAGATAAATTACACAAATAATATTTTTGTAATTCTTCTTCTTTGTTTAAAAGAAGGACATTTTTCATATTGCTAAATAAATCACTTCTTTGAGTCATTAATCTTTTGAAAATCCTTAGTAATATTTTCGTTATTTTTCCATTCACATTCATTTCTAAAATTCTTATAATTAATTCGATTAAATTCTTAAGTATAACAGAATTGATGAAAAAATTATCGAAATTTATTTCTAAATAAGGCATTCTCAAATTATAATAATATTCATTATCATGATAATCTTCATTGGCTAAATTCGATGTAAAATAATCATTAGGAAAATTCTGATTTCTATTATTTCTTTCTGATATATTATCAATTAAAGAAGCTTCTTCACTAAATAAACTATTATTTAACATTCTTTTATTTTCTTCGGGGATTTTATCTTTTTTCAGTAAAGCATTCATAATCTGATTTTCGTTAGAGTCTGTTGAATTTAAGAAAAATTTAGGAAAATTATCACAGTAATTAATTTTATTAAATAATTGATAATAATAAAATTCATTATCCATTAAAATATCATTAATTTTCGGCATTGAAAACAATTTTTCTTTTAAAATAGAATAAAAGAATTCATTATTTTCTCCAAGTTTTTCATTGTCATCAATAATTTCATCGATTAATTGATAATTTATTTTTAATAAATTTTCAATGAGATATACACTCATATCTTCTTGTTTGATATCCATTATATAATTAATGACTTTTTCTATTTGTTTTAATATTAATATATATGAATTATCTAAATCTTTGCTTCCTTTTGTTAAAATGTTTTTTATTTCAATAAGCGTTTGCATTAAATAATTAATACTTGATTGAGTTAATATATCATTTTTTGTTACACTTTTAAAATTTTGTGAAATTATATTTTTATCTTCGGTATTATTATCGATATTATTCAAGATTAAACTTGTTAGGAAAAAATCGTTGATTCTATCTAAAACGAATAGAATATATTCTTCACCTAATGGGGATTCAAAATTTAATTCGATATATTTATAACCATATTTATTATAGAATGAATTTATATTTTCTAAAATTCCTTTTTTGTCTGAATCTTTTATATCTTCTATTGATATTCCATCTATTAACTTCTGTTCTTCTTCATCTTTATTTATTAGCTCAAATATTTCGTCCCTTGCTTGATTATTCTTTTTTTTGGACTCATTATTACTATTTGATTTTTTATTTATTAAATATTCTTCTCCATAGATGATATTTTTTTTAACTTCATCTCTTAAATTATGTAATCTTTGGTTTAAATTGCTATTTATTACTTCACTTATATTCATAGGAGTATAAACTAGATTTTCATATAAATGAAATTTTATTATATTAAAAATCAAATTAATATTCGCAGTATTTACAAGTATGCTTCCATATTTAACATTATTTAATAAAAATAATGAAAGGCATAAAATCAAATTCAATTTATTTAGAGTTATATATGTTTTGATTTTATCTTTATTTATTCTTTCTATTCTTAAATTTGGAGTTACTAATTTTATTAAAGATGGATAAACATTCATTGTATGTGGTTCAATATCAATATAAACATAATTTAATATATTTATAAGACCTGCAACTATTTCTTCATTAAGGTCGACTTTACTTATGTGATAAATAAGATGATCTAATGGAAACATTTTTCTTATTTTTTCAATGCAAACATAATTTCTTCCATAGCATAAATTAGCAAATAAATTTAGTTGTTCTGCTAAATAACTTATAATTCCCTTCTGCGCAAGAACTCTATTATTACAAAATTCAATCAGATTTTTCTCAGTATAATTCTTATTTTCATCTTTATAAACTACTTTGAAAGCAATATCATCGAATAAAGGTTTTATTTTAATTAAAAATTTCTTTTTTCCTTTATAAAATAATTCTTCAAAAATATATTGTTGATTTGATGTTATACCAGAATCACCCAATTTTAAAAATTTAGATAAAAGCGATAAATTCTTTGGTTCATAATTTTTTGATTTATTCAAATATAATAATATTTTATCTACGATATTACTCTCTTCTCCACTTTCTGATTCAATATCAATATTATTTTTATTTTTATCGGTGTTATTAATAAGATTCATTATATTTTCATTTTCTTTTAATAAATCCATAAAACATTTTGAAGCCTCTTCATATTCTAAAAAGTAATATAAAAATATTCTTTTATAATTAAAAGCTATCTTTTTATTATTATTATTTTTTTTGCACATTGAATAAATAAATTCAAAACCTAATCTTATTGATTCATTTATACTTTTAAATAATTCTATAATAATAAATTCTAGATTATTACTTAATCCTAAATGGCCTTTCTTTTTAAAAGTTTGAATAGTTTTTAAAGTATTTTTTTCAGTGTCTAAATGAAAAGTATTTCTTACTTTTTCTGCCTCCACTTCTTCATCAAATCTTTTTTTGATAAAATCTCTATATTCATTATATATATCACTTAGACTTTGTGTGAATTCTAAATATTTAAAAGTCTTTTTAAACAAACCTCTGTCGAATAAAAATTGTTGTCTATAATTTAAAGCCTTACCTGGAGAAATATTGATATCATATTTTCTTGAGAAATTATTCATGCAATAATCAATGATGTTTTTAAATGATTCTATTAATTGTAAAACTTTGTCTTTTATTAAATTTATCTCAATAATAGTTGATTTTTGGCTTTTATAATTAATTTTATCAATATTGGCTCCTATTTTAGTTTTATTATTAAAATGAACTGATTTATTTGTTACATTATTATAATTTATAATATTATTATCATTAATATTTTTTTCTAAATTATTATTAATATTATTAAAACTAATTTTTTTGTCTTGAATATTTGATTCAATGGACTCCTGTAAAGAGTTCGTATCTTCTAATCCTAATAATTTTCTAAAATCTTTTTTTGTTATAAAATCTATTTCTTCATCTATTTCATTTTTAAAATATAATACTATTGAAATTTCTAAAGATTGATTTGCTTCGAATGGTAACAATCTTATCAAATCTGAATCATAAGGAACATTACTTAATGTCAAATTATGAACATAAATTTTTTTCTCAAAAGTAGGATTATATAAATCCTCTTTAAGTAAAGTTCTTGTTTTATTTAAAATTCCAATTTTATTTGTTACTTCATCAAAACATAAGAATTTTTGTGTCTTTACATGAAATATTCTTAAAATTTCATTATTTTTAATTTTATGAATTATTTCTTGTTTTTCATCTTTTTTATTTTCTTTTTCATTATTATCTTCAGAATCATTCTTTTGCTCTTCTTCTTCTTTTTCTTCTAAATCTTTAGAGTCATTATCTTCAATTCCAGGAACAAGACCATTTAATTTAGTATCTGTATATTGTTCTACATCTAAATTTTGATAACTTTCAAAAAGCATCCAATTACAATTTTCATTAGGTACATCCATTAATATTAAATTTCCATTTGTTTTCCCTTTTTGTTGTTCATTAATATTATTCGTTTTTTTCTTATCTAATTTCTTTTCTTGAAATCCTAAATATTTTTTAGATATTATATGACGAAATCTTACAATTTTATGATATTCAACAAATGAAGGCATTTTTAATTCTTTTTTTAATTTTAATTTTCCTTTAAGATATTCATCTTTTAATAATTTTATATCTTTGGTTTCTATATATTGTTCTATATAGAATAAGCCATTAATATTATTTATTGATTTTTCTTTATCAGTTGAATCGAATGATATTTTGAAGTTATTATTCGAAGCATGAAATTTATTATCTGTTATGGTTGTATTACTATTTAATCTATTCATTTTTTCTTTTAGAAGATTTTTTTCAATTTCAGTCTTCATATTAGTATGTTTTTTAAAACTATTATTCTTTACAGTTTTATTAGTTAATAAAGTATTAATCTGTTCATTAACTGAATGAATACTTATTGAATTTTTTTTATTCATGTCTAAAATAATATCATTATTATTATTTATGTTTGTATTTTCATTGTTTATATTCGTTTGTTCAAAATTATTGTTATTAAGAATACCTTCGTCCAAATCTGAACTTTCTATTTTTGGAAAAGTAGTAATATTTAAAAATTTATCAATGCTTTGCACAGTAAGCCATACCGGAGTTGCAAATGTTAAATTACTCGAAGAAGAATCAATATAATTAGAGCATATTTTTATTTGAAATGGATGACTTTTGCCCTCTTCAAAATAAAGTATAAAATTTGTATTTCCTGCACTTTTTTCTAAATTTTTCGTCTTTACTGTTAAAAATAAATTATTATTCCATGAATTTTTCTCTCGTTTACATATTGCAATATTTTGATTTGAAAAAACATATTGTAAATTTAAATTAAATGAATTATAATTAGAAAAGAAAAAAACACATTCATCTGAATAATTAGGAGTTAATATTAATGAAGTGTTTTCATTTGCTTCATTTCTTTCAACAAAGCAATGTGTCTTAAAGTGTATTAAAATAAAATCATCTTCATAATTAATGGGTTTTCCTATATCATCCATGAATTTTTCATTTTCTGAATAAACATCTTCCTTTGCTTCTTGAAAAGCTCTGATTACTGTTGTTATATTATTTTTAAATTCAGAATCGTATATTAATGTTTTTGAAGTTTTTATTTTTTCCTTCAATGTTAATAATCTTTCATTAAGTAATATTTTATTATTCATAAAATGCTCGTTCATTTTTGGAAAAATAATGAATAAATTATCCTCAAAGTCTTTGAGATAAATAGAATCAGTTGATAAATCAATTTTTTTAATTTCTATATCGATATTTCCCTTAATAGTAAAATCGCCTCCTGATAATATATTACGTGTTAATTTTTTCTCATAAGTAAATTCGATATATATGAGATCTCCATATTTTATTTTTTGATGAATTCCAGATTCAGTCATATATTTAATTTAATTTTAAAAGTTTTAAATTTAATTATAACAACAAAATAAAAATTCATACTATAGAATGGGGATTGGGTATTGGGGATTG
>Ga0256405_10012751_pt1 | contig 10315 bp, 7 predicted proteins | sample RumenRJG_02DNA_FD_189096 | JGI IMG/M metagenome (GOLD analysis project Ga0256405, IMG submission 189096) | Bovine rumen microbial communities from Lethbridge, Alberta, Canada - RJG_02 | ecosystem: Host-associated > Mammals > Digestive system > Stomach > Rumen | place: Canada: Alberta | collected... | reverse complement strand
TACACCCATAGACGGAAGTCTATTTTTAGTTTCAGTGGACCGGGCGGCTCGTGAGAGCCGCCCGGTGGTTTTTGTCAAGATTTTTCACCACAAATCCGGCGGTTTTGTAATCCGTTGATTTTCATCGGCTCTCAGATGTGCCAAAACAGAAGCGGCGTTTCGTCATTTTGAAACGCCGTTTCTGCGCGCCGAAGTCCCACTTGTGAACGCCGAAATCCGGCCTCCTTCTCCCGGTTGTCAAGATTTTTTGTAATTGGCAGGGGCGTGCAGGCCGATTGCGGGGTAAAAATGGGCAAAAACGGAAGTTTTTTTGCGAAAAACTTGGTGGTAACGGGGGAAAATGCTAATTTTGCACCTGTTAGAGGAGTGAGAGGCCCGCACGAGAGGCTTCTCATTTTTTTAATCACATACAGAAGTGAAAAAATGATTGACAAGAACATCGTAAAAAACATTGTTGACGAGTGGCTGTCGGGCAAGGAGTATTTCCTGACCGACCTGACGGTGAGTGCAGACGACCGCATTGTGGTGGAAATAGACCATAAGGACGGCGTATGGATTGACGACTGCGTGGAGCTGAGCAAGTTCATCGAGGAACGGCTGAGCCGCGACCAGGAGGACTATGAACTGGAAGTGGGCAGTGCCGGCATAGGGCAGCCCTTCAAGGTAAAGCAGCAGTATGTGAACCATGTGGGCGACCCGGTGGAGGCCCTGACGCTGGACGGCCGGAAGCTGAAAGGCGTGCTGAAGGCGGCCGGTGACGATGGCTTTACGCTGACGGTGCAGACGAAGGTGAAGCCCGAAGGCGCCAAGCGCCCCAAACTGGTGGACGAGGACGTGACGATGGGCTACGGCGACGTGAAGTCGGTGAAATATCTCATCAAGTTCTGAACCAGAGTCCCGACCCGACGGGGTGAAGCAGATTGAAGGAAGAAAATAATAAAAAGAAATAAATATCATGCCAAAGAAAAAAGTAGAGACGGTGAGTCTCATTGACACCTTCGCCGAATTCAAGGAGACGAAGAACATAGACCGCGCCACGCTGGTGGGCGTTCTGGAGGAGAGTTTCCACAACGTGCTGGCCAAGATATTCGGCAGCGACGAGAATTTTGACATCATCATCAACCCTGACAAGGGCGACTGCGAAATCTACCGCAACCGCGTGGTGGTGGCCGACGGCGAGGTGAAGGACGACAACAAGGAGATTTGTCTGACCGACGCCCAGCGCATCGACGAAGACTATGAAGTGGGCGAGGACGTGAGTGAACCGATAGACTTCACGGCCTTCGGCCGCCGCGCCATCCTGACGCTGCGCCAGACCCTGGCCGGCAAGGTGCTGGAGCTGGAACACGACTCGCTTTATAACAAGTATAAGGACCGCGTGGGCGAAGTGATAGGCGCCGAGGTCTATCAGATATGGAAGAGCGAAATGCTGCTGCTTGACGAAGAGGGTAACGAGCTCATCCTGCCCAAGTCGCAGCAGATACCGGGCGACTTCTACCACAAGGGCGACATATTGCGCGCCGTCATCGACAAGGTGGAAATGTTGAACAACAGTCCGAAAATCTATCTGAGCCGCACGGCTCCCGCCTTCCTGCAACGCCTGCTCGAAGCCGAGGTGCCCGAAATCAACGACGGTCTCATCACCATCAAGGGCATCGCCCGTGTGCCTGGCGAACGCGCCAAGGTGGCCGTGGAGAGCTACGACGACCGCATCGACCCCGTCGGCGCCTGCGTGGGTGTGAAAGGACGCCGCGTGCACGGTATCGTGCGTGAACTGCGCAATGAAAACATTGACGTGGTGAACTACACGTCGAACATCTCGCTCTACATCCAGCGCGCCTTGAGCCCCGCCAAAGTGTCGAACGTCTATCTGGACGATGTGGCCAAGAAGGCAGAAGTCTATCTGCAGCCCAAGGAAGTGTCGCTGGCCATCGGCCGCGGCGGCCTGAACATCAAACTGGCCAGCATGCTGACAGGCTACCTCATCGACGTTTACCGCGAATCGGAAGAAGACAACGTGCTCGACGATATCTATCTGGAGGAATTTGACGACGAAATCGACCAGTGGATCATCGACACCCTCAAGGGCGTGGGCATGAAGACAGCCCGTGACGTGCTGGGCACTCCGCGCGAGGAACTCATAGCCAAAACCGACCTGGAAGAAGAAACCATCGACCGGGTACTGAGAATTTTGAACGAAGAATTTGAGAAAGAATAACAACGTATGGGAGTCAGACTGAACAAGGTAGTTAAAGAATTGGGCGTTGGCCTGCAAACGCTCGTGGACTATCTGGAGAAGAAAGGCGTCACGGTGGACGCCAATCCGAACACCAAGATAGAAGACGATGCCTATGAATTGCTGGTTGACCGCTTCAGCACGGACAAGAACCTTCGCAACACCGTGTTGCAGCGCCAGACCGAAAAAGAACAGGAAAAGGTAAAACGCGACAAGGAAAAAGCGGCTGCCAAGGAAAAGAAGGCGCAAGAGGTCATTAAAACCGAAGTGCCCGATGAAATAAAACCCCAGTTCAAAACCGTGGGCAAGATAGACTTGGAAGCCAAGCCGAAGCCGGCAGCCAAAACCGGAAAGCCAAAACCGGCCGCCACAGAGGCAAAAACTAAGGAGCAACCCAAGAAGGAAACGCCCAAGACGGCACCGGCCCAGCCGAAAGAACCCGCCAAGGCCGAAGACCAGCCCAAACAGGAAATGCCAGCCGCAGCCAAAGCCGCATCTGCCCCGGCGAAACCGCAGCCTGAGACTCCCCAGGCTGAAGTGAAAACAGCAGAACCTGTCAAGGCCAAGGAAACGCCTGCAGAAACGCCAAAGGCCGAGGCTCCGGCACCCCAAACGGAAACAGCCGACAAGAAAGAAACCAAACCAGCCGAAGAAGTGTTCCGCCTGGGCACAACCCCCACCATATCCGGGCCCAAAGTGCTCGGTACCATAGACCTCTCGTCGATTAACGAGAACATGCGTCCGCGCAAAAAGACGAAGGAAGAAAAGCGCAAGGAACGTGAGGAAAAAGCCCGTCAAGCCGCTCCGGCAGGAGGGCAGCCCGGCTCGGGACAACGCAAGAAAAAGCGCAACCGCGTGCAAGGCAGCAAGGTGGACATCACGACCGAAGCCAAGAAAGTGACCGACGACGGCCGCCAGGAAAACAAACAAGGCTTCGGCAACCAGAACAATCAGCGCAACCAAAATCAGCAGCGTGGCAACAAGAAGCAAAAGAAGGGCGACATCGCCCTGAAGCCGCAGGTGTCGGACGAAGATGTGGCCAATGAAGTGAAAAAGACCCTGGCACGTCTGACCAGCAAAAAGAGTTTTGCCAACAGTGCCAAATACCGCCGCGAGAAGCGCGACCAAGTGCGTGCTGCCACCGAGGAACGCCTCAACGAAGAAAGCCGTGAAAGCAAGATTCTGAAATTGACGGAATTTGTGACGGCCAACGAGCTGGCCAGCATGATGAACGTGCCGGTGACCAAGGTTATCGCCACCTGCATGAGCATCGGCATGATGATTAGCATCAACCAGCGCATGGATGCTGAAACCATCAATCTGGTGGCCGATGAGTTCGGCTTCCAGACCGAATATGTGAGTGCTTCCGTTTCGGAGGCTGTGCATGAAGAGGAAGACAATGAGGAAGATCTCGAACCGCGCGACCCGATTGTAACCATCATGGGTCATGTGGACCACGGTAAAACCTCGTTGCTCGACTATATACGCAACTCCAACGTGATTGCCGGCGAGGCCGGTGGCATTACGCAGCACATCGGTGCTTACAACGTGAAACTTGAGAACGGACGTCACATCACGTTCCTGGATACGCCGGGTCACGAGGCCTTCACTGCCATGCGTGCCCGTGGTGCCCAAGTTACAGACATCGCCATTATCATCATTGCCGCCGACGACGACGTGATGCCTCAGACCAAAGAGGCCATCAATCATGCCATGGCGGCCAATGTGCCCATTGTGTTTGCCATCAACAAGGTGGACAAGCCAACGGCCAATCCTGAAAAGATCAAGGAAACGCTGGCCAACATGAATTTCCTGGTGGAAGACTGGGGCGGCAAGTACCAGAGTCAGGACATTTCGGCCAAGAAGGGTATCGGAGTAAATGAACTGTTGGAAAAGGTGCTGCTCGAAGCCGACATGCTCGAGTTGAAGGCCAATCCCAACCGCCGTGCCACGGGTACCGTCATCGAGTCGTCGCTTGACAAGGGCCGCGGCTACGTAGCCACCGTTCTGGTAAGCAACGGAACGCTGCGTGTAGGCGACAACGTGATAGCCGGAACATGCTTCGGTCGTGTGCGTGACTTAAACGACGAGCGTGGAAAGCGCATCAAGAGTGTAGGCCCTGCCAAGGCTGCCACGCTACTGGGCTTCAACGGTGCCCCTCAGGCAGGCGACACCTTCCACGTGATGGAGACGGAACAGGAAGTTCGCGACATCGCCAACAAACGACTGCAGCTGCAGCGTGAGCAGAGCTTGCGCACCAGCCACCGCACCACGCTCGAAGAAATAGGCAACCGTATAGCACAAGGTGGCTTCCAGGAACTCAACATCATCGTCAAGGGCGATGTGGACGGTTCTGTGGAGGCTTTGAGCGACGCGCTCATCAAACTGTCCACCGAGAAGATTGCTGTCAGTGTCATCCATAAGGCTGTGGGTCAGATTACCGAGAGCGATGTCTCGTTGGCTGCCGCTTCGCAGGCCATCATCATCGGATTCCAGGTACGTCCCAGTGCCCAGGCCCGTAAGGAAGCCGAGCAGGAAGGCATCGACATCCGTCTGTATTCCATCATCTACGATGCCATCCACGACGTGAAGACGGCCATGGAAGGCATGCTCAAACCGATAATCAAGGAAGAAGCCACGGCCACGCTCGAAGTGCGTCAGGTTTACCGCATCAGCAAGGTGGGTACCGTGGCCGGTGCCTTCGTGGTCAGCGGCAAGGTTAGCCGTACGGACAAGGCCCGCCTCATTCACGACGGTATCGTGAAGTTTACCGGCGAAATCAATGCCCTGAAGCGCTTCAAGGATGATGTCAAGGAAGTGAACCAGGACTTCGAGTGCGGTATCAGTCTGCTGAACTATAACGACATTCAGGAAGGCGACACCATTGAAACCTTCCGCGAGATAGAAGTGAAACAGAAACTCTAACGGACCATGTCAGCCGTAGATATTGTCATATTGGTTATTCTTGTATGGGGGGCCTGGCAGGGCTGGCGCCGCGGACTGCTCAAGGAGGTGGTTTCCATGGCCGGATTCTTTGTCGGCCTGCTCATTGCCTACCAGTTTTACGACAAGTTCGGTGAATACCTGGCTCCTGTCCTTTCGGGAAATCCGAGTGTAGCCAAGTATCTGGGCTACGTGTTGGCTTTCATCGTCATCTGGGTCGTGGTGCCGATGGTGCTCGGCATTGTGGCCAATGTACTGACCAAGTCGCTCAAGTGGCTTCGCCTGGGGTGCATCAACTCTTCGCTGGGGCTGTTGGTCGGCGTGTTGAAGTATGTTGTCCTGCTGAGTTTCGTTTTCTGTGCCATGGAGCTTTTCGGCATCATCAGTCAGGAGAAGCGCGACGCATCCCACCTCTACGGACCGGTCACCTCGTTGGCCCGCCCGTTCTTTGAAGGCAAGCGTCCGTTGCTCCCCGACCGGCACAAGGAAGAAGCGCCCGATACCTTCTATATCGACATGCATCAGCGGAGCGCCCGCGTCAACAATTAAAAAAACAGCATGGCTAAGGATGGCAACCGCTTGGTGCGCGATGTGGCAGAGAAGAAGTATGAATACGGCTTCACCACCGACATCGACACCGAAATCATTCCCACGGGTCTCAATGAGGACGTCGTGCGCCTCATCTCCCTCAAGAAAGAAGAGCCCGAATGGCTCCTTGAGTTCCGTCTCAAGGCCTTCCGCTATTGGCAAACCCTTGAGCAGCCCGACTGGGGCCACGTCAGTTTGCCGCCCATAGACTATCAGGCCATTTCCTACTATGCCGACCCGCGTGGCAAGAAGAAAGACGGTCCCAAGGAGATTGACCCGGAACTGGTCAAGACATTCGACAAGCTCGGCATTCCCCTCCACGAACGTTTGGCTCTGAGCGGTGTGGCTGTCGATGCCGTCATGGACTCCGTTTCCGTGAAGACCACTTTCAAGGAGAAACTGGCCGAAATGGGCATCCTCTTCTGCTCCATCAGCGAGGCCGTGAAGCTCTATCCCGACCTGGTGCGCCAGTATCTCGGCACCGTTGTTCCCTACCGCGACAACTACTTCGCCGCCCTCAACAGCGCCGTCTTCTCCGACGGCTCCTTCGTCTATATTCCCAAGGGTGTGCGTTGCCCTATGGAACTATCCACCTATTTCCGTATCAACGCCATCAATACCGGCCAGTTCGAGCGCACCCTCATCGTCTGCGACGACGGCGGTTACGTGTCCTACCTCGAAGGCTGCACCGCCCCCATGCGCGATGAGAACCAGCTTCATGCCGCCATCGTCGAGATTGTAGTCAATGAGCGCGCCGAGGTAAAATACTCCACCGTGCAGAACTGGTATCCCGGCGACGAGCAGGGGCGCGGCGGGGTCTATAACCTGGTCACCAAGCGCGGCCACCTGCGCGGCGAGGGCAGCAAACTCTCGTGGACGCAGGTCGAAACCGGGTCGGCCATCACGTGGAAATACCCTTCGTGCATTCTCTCGGGCGACAATTCCGTAGCCGAATTCTACAGCGTGGCCGTCACCAACCATCATCAGGAAGCCGACACCGGCACGAAGATGATTCACTTGGGCCGCAACACCCGCAGCACCATCGTGAGCAAGGGCATCTCCGCCGGTCACAGCCAGAACAGCTACCGCGGACTGGTGAAGGCCGGTCCCAAGGCCAGCGGCACGCGCAACTACAGTTCGTGCGATTCCCTGCTCCTGAGCGACACCTGCGGCGCCCACACCTTCCCCTACATTGACGTGCAGAACGAGACGTCGGTGGTGGAGCACGAGGCCACAACTTCCAAAATCTCCGAAGAACAGCTCTTCTATTGCCAGCAGCGCGGCATCAGTCAGGAAGATGCCGTGGGGCTTATCGTCAACGGCTACGCCAAGGAGGTGCTCAACAAGCTCCCCATGGAGTTTGCCGTCGAGGCCCAGAAGCTTCTTTCCGTCTCGCTCGAAGGCAGCGTGGGCTGAGTATCGGTAAAAAATTTTCAGAAATTTTCCGGCGGTTTTTTAATCCGTTGATTTTCATCGGGTCTCAAATGTACCCGAACAGAAACGGCGTTTCGAAATTTCGAAACGCCGTTTCTGCGCGCCGAAGTCCCACTTGTGAACGCCGAAATGGGACCTCTGCCATCGGTTTGTCAAAAAAATTTTGTGAGAAACGAAACCGGTCGCACGGCGGAGTTTTTCTTTCCCGTCAGGGTGAAATGGCCTGTTTTTTTTGGGCGATTAAAGAAAAAAACATACCTTTGCAGTCATTATAAGAGTGAACAATTAAACGTCAACGAACCATGAAGAAGTATTTGGTAATGATTGCAGCCGCCGCCGTGCTGCTGTGGAGTTGCAGCAGTGTGCCCATCACGGGCCGCAAGCAGCTGAACCTGGTGTCCGACTCTGAAGTGTTGGCCTCGAGCCTGGCATCGTACAAGGAATATATGGCTTCGGCCAAAGTGTCGTCCAATACGACGCAGAACGCCACCGTGACGCGTGTGGGCAAAGCCATCGCCGCCGCCACGGAGAGCTATCTGAACAACAACGGCATGGCCAGCGAGGTGCAGAACTTTGCCTGGGAGTTCAACCTGGTGCAGAGCGACGAGCTCAACGCCTTCTGCATGCCCGGCGGCAAGATTGTGGTCTATGAGGGCCTGATGAAAATCATCGGTAGCGACGACGAACTGGCCGTGGTGCTCGGTCACGAAGTGGCCCACGCCGTGGCCAAGCACAGCAACGAGCGCATGAGCCAGCAGGTGTTGGCGCAGTACGGCTCGAGCATCCTGGGAGCCGCCGTGGCAGGCCAGAGTGCCATCACGCAGACCATAGCCGGCCAGGTGTATGGCCTGGGAGCCCAGTACGGCGTGATGTTGCCTTTCTCGCGCAAGCATGAGAGCGAAGCCGACTACATGGGCCTCATCCTGATGAGCATGGCCGGTTACAATCCCGACGTGGCCGTGACCTTCTGGCAAAAAATGGCCTCGAGCAGTTCGGCAAGCGTGCCCGAAATCATGAGCTCGCACCCCAGCGACGCCAAACGCATCGCCGACATCCAGAAGAACCTGCCCAAGGTGAAGGAGCAGTACTACAAACCGGCTCCGAAGCCTGCCGCCACCACCAAGAAGACGGCCACCACCAAGAAAACCTCAACGGCCAAGAAGAAGACGACAACCACCAAGAAAAAGTAAAGCGCCCTGCGCTCACGCAGTAAGGCTTGTCGGAAAATTGCAATGAAAGTATCTGTCATCACCACTTCGTTCAACAGTGTTGCAACCATTCGCGACACCATCGAGAGCGTGTTGCGGCAGACCTACGGCGACTTGGAATACATCATAGTGGACGGTGCCTCGACCGATGGCACCGTCCCTCTTGTTGAAAGCTATGTCCCGCGCTTCGGCCCGCGCCTGCGCTATGTGAGCGAGCCCGACGGCGGCATCTACGATGCCATGAACAAGGGCATCCGCATGGCCACGGGCGACGTGGTGGGCTTTCTCAACAGCGACGATTTCTACACCTCGCCCGATGCCGTGGCCGCGCTTGTGGCAGAACTGGAGCGCACCGGAGCCGATGCCGTCTATGCCGACATCCACTTTGTCAACGATGGCGACCTGACGAAATGCGTGCGCTATTATTCGTCGGCCGTCTTCCGCCGTCCGCTGATGCGATTGGGTTTCATGCCCGCCCATCCCTCGTTCTACGCCCGCCGCAAGGTGTATGAAGACTACGGGACGTTTGACACATCGTTCCGTGTGGCAGCTGACTTCGAGAATCTCCTGCGCCTTATCTATGTGAACCGCATCCGCACGACATATATTAAAAAGGATGTGGTGACCATGCGCACCGGAGGGGCTTCCACAGCGGGCTTTGCCAGCCGCAAGACCATCATGGGCGACCATCTGCGGGCCTTGCGAAAAAATGGCGTTTATTCCAATTTCTTTATTCTCAGTTTACGCTACGTCTATAAACTCTATGAGATGTGGTTCATGAAAAATCCCGCAGGCAACTGAGTCGCTTGCGGGATTGTTTTTCTTGTCCTATGACGTCTTCCGGGGGTAGAAGGCCCGTTTGGGTTTTTTGAAATGTTTCTCTTCCTTCAGCACCGGTTCGTTTGGCCGGTGGTCGTCCATGTGGGCCAAGAACTCGCGCACGTCTTGCTGTATGCGCAGATAGAGCGGGGCCGAATGGTACTCGGTGTGCTTGCGCAGCATCTCCTCGGGCTCGGCCGAGGCGTGCTGGTAGCCTGAGAGCTCGTTTTGCCGCTGGGTGCTGTGGCTGGCCAGCCGTCGGATTTCGCGTTCGCGCTCCCGGCGCAGTACCTTGCACACTTCTATGAGGATGGGGGTGATGACCTTCTCGAACACGTCGTGGCCGCGCATGTAGAGGTATGTGGTTTCCGGGGTTACCCCCAGTGCCGTCAGCTCGTCGCGCAACCGCTGGTAGCCGCCTTTGGCCTGGGGGAACTGGCGCTGCAGCCAGGCCACCTTCACATTGACCTTGTGGGCCAGCCGCTCCAATGTCTTCTCCGCATTCTGCAGGTTGAAGTCGGTCACGGCCACGGTGACGCACAGGTCGGCCATGGAGAACTGTGAATGGTAGCCGTGGCGGTAGCTCCACACCGACCACACCAGCAGGGGGTAGACCAGTTTGGAATAGGCGAGCATGAAACTCTCGAAGTCGAACAGCTGGTGGTCGTTCAGTGTTGACATGACGCAGACGTTGTGGAGTGCCGGAGCGTAGCACTGGAAGTTTTCGATGGCATAGGCGTAGGTGTGGAACACGTAGGGATTGTTGCACACCACGTTGGATATGTCGGTGGCGCCTTGCATCAGGTAGTCGTAGTCGGCATCGACGCAGGCTATCATGTACTGGCCCAGCCCCGTCCCGAGCGTGTTCATCAGAGCGCTCTTCTTGCCTTTCTGGAGCGAAGTGCGCGAGGGCAGCATCACCTCAAAGTAGTAGCGGTCGTTCTCCATGGTGCTCAGTAGGTTGCGCCAGAACAGAATGTCGTCGTAGCCCTCCACGAAGGCCACTATCTTGTGGCGGGCATGTTTGGAATTGAGCCGTTGGGCTGCTTCCAGATAGTTTGTCGTCAGGTTGTCGACCAGCCGTTTA
>Ga0256405_10012750_pt1 | contig 10316 bp, 7 predicted proteins | sample RumenRJG_02DNA_FD_189096 | JGI IMG/M metagenome (GOLD analysis project Ga0256405, IMG submission 189096) | Bovine rumen microbial communities from Lethbridge, Alberta, Canada - RJG_02 | ecosystem: Host-associated > Mammals > Digestive system > Stomach > Rumen | place: Canada: Alberta | collected... | reverse complement strand
CTAGTAAGAGGGACCAAAAGTTGCTTAAGGACTTGCCCACATTAGTGGCTCATATCCTTAAGATCAAAAATTGTTTTTCGTCTTAACGTAATGGGCATGGTTTTTTTTATTTAAAACACATCGTACAGTGCTATACCTTACGGTCTTACTCTGCTTGGAAAGTACTGCGCATGGGGCTGTTATCCCTTCACTATCGGAACGATGTCTGGCACATGACTATGATGCCTGTGATGCATTAGCCTGCGAATATGCCCGTGACGATCAGATAAAAGAAAACATCATAAAAGCCGCTGGCCTATTTGAAATGGCCTGCAATGCAGGCAATGGGTCTGCTTGCGGTCATTTAGGGTATCTCTACGCCAAGGGCACTGGAATTGAGCTCAATCTTGAAAAAGCCTTTACGGTCTATAAAAAAGCCTGTAATCTTCAAGTTTACGAAAGCTGTGTCAATTTAGGTATTAGCTATATTCTGGGGATGGGAGTGGAGAAATCAGTGGACGCGGCTATGCCTTTCCTGGAAATTGGCTGTGAACACGGTCAGCCAGTGGGCTGTACGCTGATCGGCAATGCCTATTACAATGGACAGGGAGTAAAGCGCAACGTAAATGAAGCCAATACTTATTATCTAAAAGCCTGTGATATGAATAACGCTGAAGCCTGTGCAAATCTCGGACTTAATTACGCACAGGGTGAGGGCTTTAAACAGGATTTTGTAAGAGCCTATGAATTTTTTCTCAAAGGATGCAGACTTGGTGCCGGAGAAGGTTGCTTCAATGTTGGAGTTATGTATGCTAATGGTTGGGGAGTAGAACAGGATTATACAATCAGTACCGATTTCTATTCCAAAGCCTGCTCTCTTGAATATCAAGCCGGATGTGATGAATATGAGTCACTGCATGGGAACAACCACTAGTTTTTCCATACACAAGGTCTTATAACTGCTTGATTTATTAAATTAAAAAATATTATTTGCAATATCTTAATGATGCCTGCCAGATGCAGGTAAAATCACAGACGCAGAGTATGTTCTGCATGTAAATCCATATTGCAGTAAAACAAGAAAGATAAATCAGGAACAAATCAGGTATTTCTCAGATGCTCATTCCCCATCTTTTAATACAGCCACAGAGATAAGTCTTATATGAAGACTTAAACATTTACGCACAAACAACACCTTTAGAAAAATCAATTCCCAGTTCAGCGAAGCACTCATCCTCTTTAGTGCTAATTTTGCAAGACCTTCATATCCATATTTAATTTGGTATTCACTACATTATGCTGAAACTTTAACAGTCATAATAAGGCCTGTCTGCGCCATTCTTGACCATTTTTTTAGTAAATTTGGTCTAAAAGACGTGAGCCCATCGATGCCCCTTATCGAAAACAACAGAACTATTTTTTTCATAACTTTAGCCTATCAATTTGTAAAGTGTATCTTAAATCCTATAGATAAAGCGCACAAGCTATGCAAATCACCCGCCTCGAACGCTCCCTTAAACCATAACAATCACATTTTAAAGAACAAAATCTCTGTTAAACGCGTAAGTTTCAGCCAGGTTGAGTTAAACATAATGATCTAAAATCCGATGTTGATACATATCTACTTGAAATATCACATATTTTTATTTTTAAATTAGTATTTATAATTAAGAGTTTGCTTAACAAAACTTTCTAATTTAGAAAATTCTTATAATATATAGACTTATTTAACGACATTATAAAACCATGAAATGCGTCACATTATTTTACACTTTGCTTATTGATTCAAGATTCGTGAAGTGATAGCTTAGCTTTCAAAGATTAGTTAAGTATCTAATATAATACTTTTTTCTAGTTAAGTATCTTCTTAATTTGTGGAGTCTAACTAATGAATCACAATTACAATAATCCGCTGGTATTTCAGCGTGCCGATCCTTTTATCTACAAACACTCTGACGGCTATTACTACTTTACAGCCTCCGTTCCGGAGTATGACCGTATTGAGATAAGACGAGCAAAAACCTTGAATGAACTTGATAGTGCAAAACCATTTATAGCCTGGACTCATCATGCTGAAGGTGAAATGTCCCATCTTGTATGGGCCCCTGAAATCCACTATCTGAGGGGCAAATGGTATATTTATTTTGCCTCAGCTCCAAATAGTGAGGTTACTGGCATTACCTTCAACCATCGCATGTATGTTCTGGAGAATGCCAATGCCAATCCTCTGACTGATGAGTGGGTAGAAAAGGGTCAGTTAAAAACATCCTGGGAATCATTTGCTCTTGATGCAACTGCTTTTGAGCACAATGGCAAACTTTACTATGTATGGGGACAGGAAGATTTGAACGTCAGTGCTGAGTCACATTCCAACCTGTACATAAGTGAAATGGAAAACCCATGGACTTTAAAAGGACCAGAAGTCATGCTGAGCAAGCCTGAATTTGAATGGGAAACCAAGATATTCTACGTCAATGAAGGTCCTGGGATCCTTATTCGTAACGGCAAAATCTTTCTCACCTATTCGGCAAGCGCCACCAATGAGTACTACTGCGTTGGAATGCTGTGGGCAGATGAGAGTGCCGATCTTCTTGACAAAAACTCCTGGCACAAACTTCAAGAGCCAGTATTTACCACCAATTATGAAGAGCAGATCTATGGTCCTGGACATAACTCTTTTACAGTCTCTGAAGATGGCAAGACCGATCTTATAGTCTATCATGCCCGAAACTATACCGAGATTGAAGGAGATCCTCTGTGGGATCCTAACCGTCATACAAGAGTACAGGCCATATCCTATGATGAAAACGGCATGCCGGTATTTGGCAGACCAGTAGCCGAAACCAGAACTATGAACTAATTGCAGAGATTACAAAATGTCAAATAAGAATATATTTAATCGGGACTTCCTCAATTACGGCGGTCTATTCTATTTCTACTTTATTATTTGGGCTACCGTATTCCTACTGTTACCGGTATGGCTTAAGGTGGATGCCGGCCTAGATGAGGCTCAGTCCGGTTTCGTCTTTGCCTGCATTTCCGCCATTGCACTGTGCTATCATCCATTCTTTGGTGTAATTCAGGACAAACTGCGCTTTAAAAAGCATCTTTTTGGTCTCATCGCCATAGCTCTGCTTTTTATGGGACCATTCTTTAGCTATGCCTTTAAGATACTCCTTGATTTTAATATCTATCTCGGCGCCATTGCTGCCGCTGCCTACCTTTCCTTGTGTTTCTACGGTGGTGTAGGTGTGGTTGAATCCTATATTGAGAAGGTCAGCCGCAAGAATGGTTTTGAATATGGCCATGTGCGTCTTTTTGGTTCATTAGCCGGAGCCACTGCCTCTTTAATCGCAGGTATACTTTATGTACAGAATCATGACAGTGCCTTCTGGTTTGGAAGTGGATCTGCTGTCGTACTCTGCATCCTGCTTTTTTTAGCCCGCGTCCGTTCAGGAGATAGTGAGCAAGAAAGAAAGGAAGAGGCTGCGGCTGCAGGTATCACCAAAAAAGATGTCTTTGAAATATTAAAACTCAAAAGATTCTGGGCCTTTGCCTTCATTATTGTGGGAACAGCCTCCATCTATGACGTTTTCGATCAGCAGTTCATCAACTACTTCGTGGCTCACTTTGAGTCTAAGGATGAGGGTATCGATTTCTTCAGCAAGGTTGCGGCCGTTACCACACTGCTTGAGGCCTTTGTGATGCTTTTGACTCCAGCCTTCATCAACAAGATTGGAGCCAAACGCGGTCTTCTGCTCTTCGGTTTTCTAACCTTTATCCGTATTGCCGGTTCCGCAGTATTTACTAGCATTTATGCTCTGGCCTTCTTCAGACTTATCGCTGCCTTTGAAATGCCACTGATGCTTGTATCCGTGATGAAATACATTTCCTCAGTATTCGACGTCAGAATGTCAGCCACTGTTTATCTTTTAGGCTTTAACCTGGCAAAACAGGGATCTGTAGTGATTTTCTCTTATATTGCAGGTGGTCTGTATTCGGTCATCGGCTTCCAGAACAGTTATCTGTTCCTAGGCGGATCGGTACTTGTCATTACTCTTATAAGTACCTATACGCTTATCAACGACAAAACCTATGTTCGTGAACTCGACGAAAAAAGAAAGGCTGAAAAAGCAAAACTTGCTCAGGAAAAAATTGAAATGGAAGCAAAAAGCGCGGAAGCAAAAAGTTAACCTCGTTGCAAAACACTTCCATTGATGATAAAAAATGTCGGGCTCAACTCGACATTTTTTTTTGCACTAAGCAGATGTCGTGTCTAATGGATTAAAGGTTATAAGTCAGCATGTTTTCAGCAAATTGAGCATTTATGACAACTCAATGCTAATCTTATCCTTTTTCCAAATCACGGCATCTCCCCGCACCATATATACCTTGCCATGCGCTAGAGTCTGCCAATTTAAGGCAAAATTAGGGAGTTTACCCCTTTAGACTTAACATGCTGAACGAAAAAAGGAGGTTATTCCTCCTTTTTAGTCCAATTCAGTCTGTTAAATGATCGCTCATGCCTATTCTTTTTGTTTTTGATATTCCTGTTTTAACTCTACGATAATCTTCTCAATATCACGAGGCAGAAATTTGTCGACATTGTCCTTGGTAATAAGAGCCTGTGGTGTTTCAACCACACGAGGAATCTTCTGACCTGCAAAAATACGGCTGGCTACCTCAACGGCAACCATGCCGGTAATATCAGGAAAAGAATCAACAGTACCTGTCAATTCACCATTTGCAATCATCTTATAGGCACGAGAAATACCGTCTGTTCCGAAAACTTTGACCTTATCAAGCAAATTTAATTTCTTTAAGGCTGAAACCACGCCAAAGGCCATATTATCGTTGTGGGCGTAGATGCCAATTACATTTGGGTATTTCTCCATAATAAGCAAAGTCTGTCGATATGCCTGCTCCTCACTCCAGTTACCAGGAACGGAAGATACCAAAGAGAATTTCGGATTAGCATTGATGGTATCAGAAAAACCCTGGCCACGCTGTGTGGTGGCATATACCAGAGGCTGCCCCTCAATCATAGCAACCTCTCCTCCATTAGGAAAATGTTCAATAAACCACTTTGCAATGCTGACTCCATTCTTGTAATGCACACCTCCCACAAAATAACGAGTCATAGGGATCACTGCATCAGAAACATTGATAAACGGCAAATTGGCACGTGCAGCCTTATCAAAAGCCAGTTGCAAATTGACATCAGACATTGGCGACACCAAGAGTGCATTATAACCATCCTTTATCATGGACTGAGCCAAATTCAACTGTCCTAGAGGATCTTCCTCATTTGCCGAAGCCATATAGGATACCATCACACTATATTTTTTTGCACCTAAAGTGTAACCTTTTCCTACATTGCGCCAGAACTCATTGGTAAGGGTTTTAGAAAGGCAACCTAATCTCGTTCCCTCCTTAAAAGGTGGTACTTCCCCAAATTTTTTTTCAAGGTCAAACCACACAATACGGTCTTTTTCAAAATCTGGATTGAGTGGTAACAGCTGTGCATCCTCTGCATGCGCAAAAGACAGTGATACTAGAAAAGTACAAATAAATGTTAAAAGATAAGAAAAAACTTTCATACAATCTACCTTTAAAGTTGTTATAACAGTTAAATTACCTATATCAACACAAATATGTTACCAATAAAAACATTTAAAAATATCTATCTTGCTCAAAAATTCTTATAATCACAAAATTAAATTTTTTTAGGGTAATCACGATGCAGTGAGTTCACGCCGTAACAACTTGAAAAAACCTATGGCCCCCTCAATATCTAGTTCACTGTGTACAAATGCTAATTGCTTCAGTTCCTTCGAAATATATTTGTCATTCTTATCCCTATCAAGATAATGGAGTTTTTTGATAAGGTCGATACCATCGATTTCACTGTAGCCTAAGATGTTATACACCGCCACCTTAAGCGAGTCAAAAGGGGTAAATTCAAGTTCAATATGTGATTTGTAGAGGCTGGCCTTCACCGCTTCTTTTTTCAAAAGATAAGCAATGGTACGCATCACTCTGTCGCCCTGCCACGGAAAAAGGACAATACCGGTAGAAGCAATGCAAAAATGCTTATCATGCAGTTTCAGACTAGCATAGGTTTCTCTTCCTAATTGTAAATGTTCTCTAGCCTTGGCATTTAGATAGGCAGGAATATCAGTAGACTCGTAAATACGACGCATCCTTTGACGCACCATATCGTGAACATGACCTCCAAAACTGTTCAACTGTAAAGGATCAGTATCGTGAGGATAATATTTTACGCCAATAATTTTTCTTTCGGTGGAGATAAAGTTGACCTCCCAGCCTTTACCTGCGAACAAAAAGGTTTCCCCAATAGCAAGTTCTCTATTGATAGGCACCTTGCCGATACTCTGTCCATCATACTCAATGGTAAATTCCTGCGGAGTATCAAAAGATGCAAAAAAATCCCAGTGTGACACCATAGTCTCACCTGCAAGTCCTAAGGCTAACGTACCATCACGCAACTGAACAATCAAATCATGCTCTCCAAGACATTTTAGGAACTTGGCAAAAACACTCTGAGTAAGCAACACAAAAGGTCCGGTTTTACAGAGTAAGGTATACAACTGCTGTGCTGTAGCGCTACCATAAGAACCAATGACACTCAGGGTCTGTTGGAGCAAAGTGGAAAAAGCATACTCATTCTCTATTGGCGGTTCATACCAGCGCTCTAGAAGAAGTTCAATCATAGCAATGGTCATGACTGTATTCTCATAGAGTTCACAGTGCATGGTACCTGCAAAATCTTCAGGTAAAAAAACTCTTAAAATGGCATTATGCTCGCGTCTACCGGCTCGACCAAGACGCTGCCGTAAAGAGGATACATTGATAGGACTGTCAACCTGAGCAATAGAAACAACATCAGAAATATCAATCCCCAGTTCCAATGTTGCTGTACATATAGCAGTAGTAGGCCAGCGTCCTTCAATGAGACGGTATTCAAGATCCTCTCGCAGATTTTTTGCCAAAGAACCATGATGCGGAAAGAATTCATTAGGCACAAAATTATTTGCGCATAGTTTTTCAAGTTTGGCGGCTATAGTCTCTGTAGTAGACCGTGAATTACAAAACACCAGATTGGTTTTTCCTCTTAACAGTTTAAAAATGTCCTGAGCCACCTCGTCATAGCCTGAAGATTTATTCTGTTCCTCGTTTTCCTGAGCAGTTTGCCTAGTAAAGTCATAGCCTCTTATCTGCACTGACAACTTATCCTTACTGCTTTTAGGCGTACAGATTACTTCACATGATTTTTGTGCATTCGGACGTAACAGGGCAATTACGCCATTAGCGTCTGAAAATGTGGCAGAAAGTGCAATTCTTACAATACGCCTTTTGACAAGATTCTCGATTCTGTTTAACTGTGACTGCAGCTGATAACCACGTTGAGTACCTAAAAAAGCATGAAACTCGTCAATAACAACAAAGGAGAGGCTTTGCATACTGTTTTCAAGCCATTTCCTTTCACTTAAAAGCAGAGATTCAAGAGATTCAGGCGTTGTGAGCATGACACCATCTGGATTTGACATCAGCCTGTGCTTGCGACCTAAGGACACATCACCATGCCAAGGAGTAACCTTGAGGTTTACAAATTCGCACATTTCTTCTAGACGTCGATACTGATCATTGATAAGCGCTTTTAGTGGGCTGATATAGAGAATACTAATACCTGGCTTCGATTTTTTTTTAAGAACTGCAGTTAAGGCTGGCAAAAATGCAGCCTCGGTCTTGCCACTGGCGGTGGATGCGGAAATAATGATATCATGTTCTTCACTTAAAATAGGTCTTATCGAGGCTTCCTGAATAGGTAACAAACTATTCCAGCCCTTTTTATAGATAAAGCGTAATAGACCCTTATCAAGTAAATCCAGTGACTCAGACATAAAGACTACCTCATATACATGAAAGCCTTAGCGGTAAACGCATCGTATCATAAAGAAAAAGTGGCTAATTCGTCGTCATCATTGCTCTTTTCATCAGTGTTAAGACTTACAATATCCTCATCCTGAGCCTGTTCCTTCTGAATGGAAATATTACCAATAAGCGTTTTCCAGTTAAGTTCAGGGTTCTGTTCAAGTACAGAAAGCAAGTCAACAAAGGATTTGATAGTATTACGTGGAGTTCTGAAATATGCATCGCCAATGTTCTTCGAGCAATGTTCGAGGAAAGCCACCAAAGCCTCATCAGGAACCAGATACTGCTCTTTTTTCTGATTTGCAAAAACATCCCTTATGTTGCACAGTAGTACATACAGTTCCTCTGGGGATAAATTCTTTAACATCAGAATCGGACTGTGATAATCCACGACATTAGCAATCTGGGCAAAGGTGTTTTCAGCAAGACGAGAATGCAAAGCCTCATAGGAATACAATCCCTTACGCTGATCCATTAGAAATTCGGGAGTACCTCCAAACATAAATCCAAGGTTTTCTGCAGATCCCTGCAGACAGTCATTTAAAATTCTAAGGATCTGCTCATAGTTAGCACTACGGGATCGCAAAGAATGCAATTTATAAAGATTAACCGCTTCATCAAGATTGACCAAAAGTCCTTTATAACCGGCTTGAGTAACAAACTTAGCCAGAAGTTTGATATGGTCATAAACATTGTTGTCACTGACTATGGCACGAAGTCCCAAATCGCGTTTGGCATCAGCCTTAGAGCTATACTCCCCGCGCAAATAGCGAATAACATTGCTCTTTTTTTCCTCATCTCCAGCATTATGAGCATTCCAGTAAATAGCAATGGCTTGTGCAAAATCATAACCACCCACCATTTCTGAAAGCGAAGTAAGTTTTTCTTTAATCACCTTTTCCACATCACTTCCGCTCTCATCGGCAACTTTCAATTGCTCAGTAATGAATTTTTCCACAAGAGGCACCATAGCATTGCCCTCAGGATGAGCACGAGTAGCAATGTTACGCGTCAGTTCTTTATACAGATTACGGGCCTGACCATCAGTGGCAAAAAGTCGTCGGTCAGGAGACATATCAGCATTCATCACCACCATACCTTTTTCTAAAGCCAAATAGCGAACCAACTGCAAAAAAAAGGATTTACCGGCACCAAAATCACCTACCACAATGCGAAATGCACTGCCGTGCGCTGCAATATTATCAAGATCCTCAACCAAAGCCTTAATTTCGTTTACTCTGCCCACCTGAATGTATTCAAGTCCAACGCGAGGAGTTACACCTGCTCTCAACGACTGAATAATAGCTGTCCTTTCTCTTGGTCTTATGGTAGCCATAATGTCTCCTAAAAATTAAATTAATCTGTAATTATATACCACGTTTTAGGCATAAAAAGCATTAAAGTGACTAGCGAGGATCACAAATTAAATATTTTTTTATTGAAGATCATATAATTATCAATTTGTTGTGACTTTTTTGACTATATTTTCACATAACCATCTCCAGGTGCCTCTACAATTAAAGTGAAAAGGAGGTATTTATGTTTTTCCAAAAAAAATCAGAAAAAAATCATAATCTTCCCACAGATTATGTGCTTTTCAGTCTTAATGATCTCAAAATGTCCATTGCCGATGAGGTTAAAAAAAATGTAGACAAAATGGTGTCACGAGAATTCATTAGGGCCGAACAGGTACGGCGTCTTAGGATTCACTTAAAACAGAAGATCCATAAAAAGGAAAAAGATCTGCATACAGAAAAAAAACCTTATTTATGGCCTTTTGTACCGATCTGTCTTGATCTTAGGGCATACTCAAGAATGTATTCATCAACTGAAGATGCCTTTGAACTCATACGTTCTTCCGGCAATATCAGCACTATCAACGTGCCACTTCTAAAGAATTGTTTTGAAAAATTTTTTTCAAGAGTACAGAATCTTCCCTGTCGTAATCTGCGTGATGGTCATATTTTTTCACACTCTATAGAACTTATAGCAGAAATGATACTCATTGCCAAAAAAAAGACCTACCTTTATTGTGATTACAATACACAGAGTGTCTCCTTTGTTCTGCTGCTTATCGGTTTTTCACATGATATTCGTGAAGTATTCTCCCATAAAATACTAGGAGCCATTGATCACGAGGAGTTCAATCCTTATACCACAACACTCTATGATTTTTGTCTTCGGCAAATGAACGGTTCACTGTATGAATTAAATGAGCAATATCCTCAGCTCACCTTTGAACAGTCCCTAACCCGTAATTGGTCGGTAAATAGCGTATTGTAATATAAAATCTCATCAGATACAGTTAAGCCTAACCGCAAACAGGTTTGCATAGCGGCCTGAAGCGAAAAGGTAAAAGCCTTTGTTGTTTCCTCTTTTCA
>Ga0256405_10012749_pt1 | contig 10316 bp, 8 predicted proteins | sample RumenRJG_02DNA_FD_189096 | JGI IMG/M metagenome (GOLD analysis project Ga0256405, IMG submission 189096) | Bovine rumen microbial communities from Lethbridge, Alberta, Canada - RJG_02 | ecosystem: Host-associated > Mammals > Digestive system > Stomach > Rumen | place: Canada: Alberta | collected... | reverse complement strand
TGAAGTACTAAAAAGAGTTTAAAATTAAATTTCATGTGAAAAACAACCCTATTGATTAATAGGGTCATTAATCACATCGAATTTTGTCATACATTTTATTTTATTTGACTGTGCAAATAAAAAGGCATATGTCCCACCCACCTGCCCTAAATATCCTCATATAACTGTTTTAAAGTTATTTGAAGATACACATTGTTTCATCTTTGTTCATGTCATGATATAACTCCGCTTTATCTTTGTCAAAGTCAATGACCTGTATCATATCATATATTTCATCATTCAAATTGGGATTGATGTCATTTAGGATATTTGGATAGTCAAAAATCATGTCCCTGTTGAATTCGATTCTTTTTTCATTTTCAAAGAGTGCTCCATAGTATATTTCTGCTTCTACTAAATCCTGGAACATATGGCTTCCAAAAGAAAGCTCAGGCATATATCCGACATCACTGTAGGCTTCCTCAAGAATTGCTGTGAAATGGCTGATATCTGCAAATACCACTGGAATGCCTAATTCTGGGGAAGAAGTTCCTATTCTTCCTGGAACTATTAAGAGGGCAGTTTTGTCATTGTTCTTACAGTAGGCATTTACGTCGCTTATTATGCGTGACAGTGAGCTTTTTTGTGCATAAGGATATTCATAGTACTTATGAGGATCAACATAGCATATGATGTCGATTTCACTTTTTCTTGACATACCCATTGAGGATTCCTTGATATGGAAGAAGACATTTTGATTCTCAGGCATCTCAATGGCTTCATTATTGACTGAAACCTGAAGTGGACGGCACTGTAAGAGATTTATATTGAATGATTTGTTCTCTCCTACATTTACTGTATATTCAATGTCAACCGGATAGTCGTAAGCGATCTCTAATGTATTCAGGATCCTTTTCATCACATCGATGAACTCATGATTTTTAACGATTCCCTCACAGTTGACGAAGACTATTTCCCTAGGCTGGCCACGGTCACGAAACATTCTCTCTGCCTCACGGTCATGCTCAACCATAACGTTTTTGGAATATCTTGGAATCACGTCAAGTCCCTCATCAATAGGAATGTCATGGAGACTGATGTTTTTAAGGTCAATTACATCAAGATAATGTTGGGAATACCTGTGTTTTTCCTTAATGTCTTTAGTCATGGTTACTTCAGGCTTGTCAAGATTGACGATTCTAGGATAATCCTTTTTTGTCCGATCTACTGCCTTTGTACCAAGACCCATTACAAGTCTCAGCATTCCTTTGCTGTTGTCCATGTTCGGAAGAGGTGAATAGGGGCTATATGAGAATCCCACTCCTGCTGCAGTCGGGAAGAGATAGTCGCCGTGGTATGAACCGGAAACCCTTTGAACCAGAAGACCCATCTGCTCATCAGTGTCGTCCAAATCATTTAGCTTCCTGTACTCCAAAGCGGAAATGTTCATTGTACTTGAGTATACAATCTTCACGGCCTCTTCAAATGCGGCAAGACGTTCTTCAAGGCTACCTCTATTAACACAGAACACAGATTCGTATTTTCCTGCAAATGCATTTCCATATCCATCTTCAAGAAAACTGCTTGACCTTACAATTATAGGGTTCTGTCCGAAATAATCAAGAATATGGATGAATTCCTTTTTGATTTCATCTGAAAAAACACCGTTTTTAAGAGCTTCTTCTAGCTCTTTACCGTATTTATAGTAACCCTCCTTGGTTCTCTGTTTTACCCTAAGGTCCCATAAGTCATTTGAAACAATGTATGTGTAGAATAAATCAGTGCCGATGTAAAAGGAGTCGTCCGGTTCAAAAATGTCATTGTAGATATCTGGACAGTTCTTTTCAATTATTTTTCTTGCAAGCAGCATTCCGCAGGTTTTACCTCCAACAAGTCCACTACCTACACGTCGGTCGTAAATAGTGATATAATCTTCAAAGGTGAAATATTCCTTGATTTTGGAAAGCATCTTTTCATCTTTTGTCATCATCAGCTCACAGATTTTGTCGCATTCATCATCGATGTTTTCGCCTTCATCATGTTTCCTTCGAACTTCAATCATATACCTTTCCCAGCTGTCAAGGGTTCGTCCATCCTGATACTTGTTGGAATTAATCGTTTTATAGTATTTGCTTACTTCCTGACCATCCTGAAGAACTTTAACGAAACCGGTCTGCGGATTGAACTTATGTCCAAGAAACATGGTCTGAGAATACCTGTTCCACACTTTTAGAGGGGTTACGTAAACCTCTTCAGGGGAATTTGAGTATACATTCAGAAATAGCTGTGTGGTTTCACGGATTTTAGCTATTGCATCATATGAATGTCTTCCACGAATGATTGGGAAAAATGCCACGGTATCAAGATCAAATAAGAATGGGCATGTTACCTTGAAGAAATTACCCATCATCAAATCTGTTGACCAGACTGCCTGAAGGTCGCTTAGACAGTCGAAAACATAGAATGCATCGTATCCTTCCTTTTCTATGATTCTGTGAACTTCCAGAGTGAATGTTTCAAACTGGTTATATGGATTTACCATATAAATTTTAATCCCGTCACGTTCAATCATGCAAAACTCAGTGTCCGGATTATTCTCTTCTTTTTTAAGCAATATTAAATCTTCTTCTGTCATTTCTATTAATGGGGGGTGAGTTGCAAACCTGATATATATTAAGTTCCTGTTATCTTTTTTGGCCTGTTTCACATAGGGATTGACAAAGTAGGAAAATTCGTTTAGATTTGTAACGTTCCACACTACATTGTCCCCTAAACGAATATTGTCTAAAGCTTTATCAAGTCCCGGAATTCCTGATTTCACTCTATCAAATGCTGCCATATTGATATCTCCTAATTGTTATTTAATTTTTAAAACTATTTTAAGCAAATTTTAATATTTTTTACTCACCATTGGTACTCCTGTCAGTTGTGAAGCTTCCATAGTCAATGCAACAAGATCCTGACGTTCAAGATTTTCTATATCTGTGTTTCCAGCTTGCTGTGTCAGAGCGGTTACTTCCTGCGTCATTGCTTCAATATAGTTTGCAACCTGCTGGCCTTTCCTTATAGGATCCAGTCTTCTTCTGAGCACCCTGTCCTGTGTTGCAATTCCTTTCGGACAGATGCCTTCAGAACAGCTTTGACAGACTTTACACCCTATTGAGATTAATGCGGAGGTAGCAATATACACTGCATCTGCACCTAAAGCTATTGCTTTTGCAACATCTGCTCCAGACCTTATTCCACCAGCCGCCACAAGGCTGACTTCACTTCTTAAGTTTATCTCTTTAAGTGCATCATCAGCTTTAACTATGGCTTCGATTGTAGGAATTCCCGCATGTTCCGTGACCACTTCAGGTCCGGCCCCGGTTCCTCCCTGCATGCCGTCAACCACAATTATGTCAGCACCAGCCTTTGCGGCGATTTTCACATCCTGTTCCACTCTTCCTGATGCGAATTTCACAATGATTGGTATTTTCCAGTCTGTAATTTCCCTTAACTGATTGATTTTCATGCCTAAATCCTCCGGTCCGACAATGTCCATATGTCTTGCAGGACTTAAGGCAGATGTTCCTTCAGGAATATTTCTGACTCTTGCAACTTCTGCAGTTACCTTGTGGGAAAGCAGATGTCCTCCCATACCTGATTTTGCACCTTGACCTATTTTTATTTCAACAGCTTCTGCGCTGTTTAAGTATTCGGCGGATACGCCAAAACGGCCTGATGCATATTGTGCAATCAGTTTGTCTGCATGTTGCCTTTCTTCCGGAAGCATTCCTCCTTCACCAGTATTGGCTATTGAGCCCACTTTGCTGCTTCCTATGGCCAATGCAATTTTAGCTTCCTTACTTAATGCACCAAATGACATTGCCCCAATCATGATTGGAGTATCAATTTCAATTGGATTTTCTGCAAATCTGTCTCCAAGTACTACTGAGGTCTTGCAGGTTTCCCGGTATGAGTCTATTGGTGGCCTTGACACTTGTGCAGGCAATATGCTCAAATCGTCAAATGTAGGGATTTTTCTTGTCAGTCCGCAACCTCTAACCTTATATGATCCTGACTGGCTTTTCCGTTTGATTTCAACCATTGTTGAATTTGACCAGACTCCTCTTCCCTCGTCAACGAGAGGCCTGACATATATTGCATGTGTCGGACACATTTCCTCACAGATTTTGCACCCTACACAGTTTTCCTGATGAATTGGAAGTGGTTCGTCATTAATTACTTCATAAACATTGTGAGGGCAGTTTGAATAGCAGCTGTAACAGTTTTTACATGCGGTTTTGTTTGGATTGTCACATAAATACCAGCAGCAGCCTGGCCTGTCATTACTCTGTTTACAAATTTCTATTTTTCTCTCAACAGTAAATGACACTTAATTCACCTCCTCTTTAAGGTCTTTCAGTGGTTTAAATACTGGACAAACTGAATATTTTGTCCCTCCGGATTTGATGATTTCATCAATTTTTCCAGTTAGTTTAGCATAAGGTTTCCATGCCAGATAGTCCTCCTTATCCACAATAAGTGCTTCTGTCACAATATTATTTGTCAGCAGATAATCCAGGATTGTTGTAACGATGGATCCGTCCTGACCCTGTGTGTGTTTTAAGGATTTCACTGTCATTACTTTTATGTAATCGCCAATTGCTTTTGAATTGTCGTTTCGCAGATCTTCCGGTATGAAAGTCCTGGGGCAGACTGTAAAGCATGTATTACAGTTTTGTGGACATTCTCCTTTCGTTATAGGTTTTGTATCATCAATTTTTATCAGATTGTCTTGACATGCATATTCACATGCTCCGCAAAGCACACATGCCCCAATGTCAATAACATTGGATTTCAAATCTATGAACTGTGCCTCTGCGAGTTCTTTGGCGATAGAATCGTCTGATTTGTTTCTTTGGTACAGCACAGGACGTGCCAGGAATTCCCTTCTTTCAATGTTTTCCAGATTCTTTTTTATTTTGCTTTCTGCAATTTTGTTCAATAATTTGAATTGTGGCTCTTCAAGCTCTTTTGATTCTATGAATTTCTCTTCTATTGCACCATTAATTATTTCCTCGCCTTTTTCGGTTCTGATTATTACAGTTGACCATCCGTCCTGTGATCCGATGGAACCTATTGAGATATCTGATGTTTCTGAGGTTAGCTCAACACAGATATTACAATTTTTCCTTATTATCCTTTTTGCTATGGACAATGGTATTTTAACTGTTTCTTTTGTTTTTAATAATAGGAATATGAATCCTTTCTCGATTTGGAATTTTTCAATGTCTTCCATTTTCAAATCATACTCTTTCAAGAGGTTTTCAAAGTATTTATATGAAAAATTCTCCATACAGAATAAGCCCAGCTTAACATCAATAGGGCTATTGATATAGTGCTGCAGTTTTGATGCAGCCATAATTTCACACGGTGTTCCAACCATGGCTATTTTATGTTCGCTCATTTTTTTAGCTCCTATTGCATATTAACGATTTTTTTAAAATTCGCATAATCGTCATCACTTAAATCAAAATCATATTCTTCTAAAATCTCTTTTAAATCGTTTTGGTCTTCAAGTGTGATTTCCTCAATAACTGCATTTTTTCCAAGGCTTTTAACATCTCCAAGAACATATATGCTTCCTCTCATAATAGATTCGCCGACATCATCGGTCACATCACCAAGTATTATGAGTCTTCCTCCCATCATAAGCAATCCTGTCATATATCCGCTGTTTCCGCCGATTATTACAGTTCCTCCTTTCATGATTTCTCCAGTTCTTGAACCGGTGTTTCCTTTCACAATTACTGTTCCGCCATAAATTCCTTGTCCGGCACCGTCACCTGCAGTGCCTTCAATAATCAGTTCTCCTTGGGTCATATTGTCTCCGGCGAACCACCCTGAATTTCCGTTGATGTGTATTTTTGGTCCGTTGACCATTGTTCCAACGAAGTAACCTGCAGAGCCGTTGATTTCTATATCTGCATCTTCGGTTAATCCTGCACAGATATTATGTCTTGAATCGGGATTGTTAATAACGAGCTTGTCATGAGATGCTGCCATTTCTTTTATGGTACGGTTCAACTGTTTTTCATCCATATAATTTGCATCAATAACATATTCTTTCATGATAAAAACTCCTTATTAGATAGTGTAGGCTCTTGTTTCGCCAGGAGCAATCTGCTCTATTTCATCTGAATCAACAACATCATGCAATGCCATTTCCTCTGAAGCTATTGCAAAAACATCTTCATTTTCCACCATTACTCCTGGCCTAAGTCCAAGTTTGTCTTTTGCTATGCCTATTCCATTTGGTGTTCCAACTAATATTGAAAACGGACCGTCCAGGTCAATCACTGCTTGGTCTAGTGCTTCCTCTAATTTATAGCCCTGATCAAGTTTATCCGCCATATAATGCACAATGCATTCTGTATCATTGAATGATTCGAAAGTATGTCCTTTTCTCTCTAAAGGATCTCTTATTTTCCAGTAATTGGTAATTTGCCCATTGTGCACGACGGTTATGTCAGGTATGATGTAGCTTTGGTATGGGTGTGCATGATAGCGATCCACGCCACTTTCTGTTGCAAAACGGGTATGTCCTATCCCATGTGTTCCCATTCTGCTTGAAACATCAAATCTCTCTGCAATGTCTTTTACTTTTCCGATGTCCTTTATCATTTCAAATGAGTGTGAACCGTTGATGACATTCACGTTTTCCAGCTCATCAATTTCTCTGATGCATGGATGGAGGAGAGAATATTCATCCAATGCTATTTTACATTTGTATACGTCGGAATCCCCAACGGAACCTACCAATTGTTCCTTATAGATGGGGCTTATCTGGTTTAATAATGATTTTAAATTGTCTAATGTGCCTTTTCTTCTTTTCACTTCAATATTTAATTGATAATAATTTTCAGGAAAATTTAAACTACCGTAGATTGCATATCCTGCTGAATCAGGTCCCCTATGCTGCAGGGATTCCAACATTGATGTTAGTGCATCTCCTACGGGGTGTGTTTTTTTATCCTTATAAATTACACCTGCTATTCCACACATCTTATGCCTCCAAATAAAATAAATGTATTTCCGTTTCAATTCATCATATGCTTAATGATTAGATAATTCTAAAGTTACGATATGCCTTATTTCACTTTAACTTTACATATGCCTTTGAATAACAATTCAAATTTTTTTTGCTTAAAACCTCCAAAAATTAAAGGTGGTTGGATCAAAGGAAATGAATTCATTATTTCAACCAATAATCAGTTTCACACATTCAGATATTCATCCCTTTCAAAATCGAATACCTGTATCCTGTAAGCATCCCATTCAGCTCTTTTGATATTGTAGAACTGATTGAATACTTTTTCTCCAAGAGCGTTTTTAACCACATCATCTTCTTCTAATGCATGGTATGCTTCCCAGAGACTTGTTGGCAAGCTGCTGATTCCTTTTTCTACAATTTCCTCTTCAGTATATGCAAAGAGGTTTTCTTCAGTCGGTTCGCCAGGGTCTATTTTGTTGTTCATACCGTCAAGACCTGCTTCAAGTAATACTGCAAACGCCAAGTATGGATTACATGATGGGTCAGCGGATCTGCATTCGATTCTTGTACCTAATCCACGTGATGCAGGAATTCTTAATAATGTTGACCTGTTTTTAAATCCGTAAGCTATGTAGCATGGTGCTTCATAACCTGGCACTAGACGTTTGTAGGAGTTGACTGTTGGGGATAATATTGATGACAATGCAGGTGCATGTTTTAATAATCCTCCGATGAAGTACAACGCTTCCTGTGATATTTGATTTTCAGTATCAGGGTCATAAAAGATGTTTTTTCCATCTTTGAATAGGCTCTGATTACAGTGCATTCCGCTTCCGTTAATTCCTATGAATGGTTTTGGCATGAATGTTGCCTTAAATCCTAAATTATGCACTACTGCTTTTACAGCTTCTTTAAATGTTATTACTGCATCAGCAGTTTTTAAAGCATCTGCATATTTAAAGTCAACTTCGTGCTGTCCTTCTGCTACTTCGTGGTGACTTACTTCAACATCGAAACCTAACTCTTCTAAACCGAACACGATTTCCCTTCTGATGTCGGTACCTTGGTCTAATGGTTCAACATCAAAATAATCAGCTTCGTCTGCCGGCATGTAATTGCCATTTTCATCTTTTTTTATAATGAAAAATTCCGGTTCAGGGCCCATGTTAAACTCGTATCCTTTTTTCTCAGCTAATTTCAATGATTTTTTAAGTACTCCCCTAGGGTCTCCATCATATGGTTTTCCGTCTGTTGTGTAAATGTCGCATATGAATCTGCTGGTTCCTTTTGATTCAGGTCTCCATGGAATTGTGGAAAATGTGTTGATATCAGGTTTTGCAAGTAAGTCACTGTCATTAATTGAAGCTAATCCTGCTATTGATGATCCGTCAAACAATAATCCGTCATTTACAATATCTTCAACATCATCAGCTTTTTTAAGTGGCACTGCCATGCTTTTCGGCAATCCATGTATATCCCTTAATTCTAATTTCAAAAATTTTACATCGTTTTCTTCAATTGTTTTAATGATTTGGTCTAATTTGCTATCTTTTTCGGACATTATAACACCTTTTTTTAATGATTTTTGGAGTAGTTTTAAAAATAATCAATAATATAAAAATTTATTAGGCGGATATCAAATGATATTCCGCCTGTGATTGGTTTTAAGCAGGGAAATGGGACTACACGGCACCATCCCCCTCTTCGCCGGTTCTGATTCTTATTACATTATCCACAGATTGGATGAATATTTTCCCATCACCTATGTTTCCTGTGAATGCGCCTTTTTTAATAGCATCAATAATCAAATCAAGCCCTTCATCTTTTACAACAACTTCTACTCGTGTTTTTGGAATCAAGTCAATACAATAATTTGACCCCCTATAGGATTCCCTAATTCCTCTTTGTGATCCTCTTCCTTTGACTTCAGAGACTGTCATTCCTTCGCATCCAACCTCAACTAATGATTTTTTAACATCTTCAAATTTTTCCTGTCTTATGATTGCAATAACTCGTTTCAATCTCATTCCTCCTAGTTAAAGTTATATGCGGATTCTTTGTGAAGATTTGAATCCAGACCTCCAATTTCTTCACTTTCTTCAACTCTTATACTGTTTAAGGATTTATCTAATATTTTAGCTATGATATAACTCACTGCAAATGCATAAATCATTGTTGCAATTACACTTATAATTTGAATCAATACTTGGTTTGGGTTTCCTGCAATAAGACCTGCAACTCCTCCTACTGATGGAACTGCAAAAATACCTGTTGCTATTGCTCCCCATACTCCGGACATTCCATGTATTCCCCATACATCCAATGCATCATCATAACCAAGTTTAGGTTTTAGATAATTAATTGAATAATATGAGATTATTGGAGCTACTGCACCAATGAACAATGCGCCGAATACATCAACAAAACCTGCTGCGGGTGTAATTCCAACAAGACCTGCCACCGCACCGGAAATTGCACCTAAAACTGTTGGTTTTCCAATTTTGAATGTATCAATTATAGTCCAGACAATCAATCCCATTGCCGCTGCAACATTGGACACGATTATCGCATTCGCTGCAAGTCCGTCAGCGGCAAGTCCTGATCCTCCATTGAATCCCATCCATCCAAACCAAAGTAATGCAGCACCAAGCACTGCATAACCTAAGTTATGAGGAATTAATGAAGAATTTTTTCTTTTTCCAAGTACTAGAGCAACTGCTAGAGCAGATATTCCTGAATTAATGTGAACGACTGCACCTCCTGCAAAATCAAGTGCACCCATCTGCATCAGCCATCCTCCTCCCCATACCCAGTGGGCAATGGGAACATATACAAGACACGCCCAAAGCGGAACAAAAATAACCCAGGCTTTTGTCTTCATCCTTCCAACCAATGCTCCAGACATTATTGCGCATGTAAGTCCTGCAAATGCGCATTGGAACATTACAAACAGTAATGTTGGAATTGTACCATTTAAATCATCTAAGCCAATGCCTTGCAAAAAGAAATTCGCCGGCTGGCCTATAAAACCATAAATATCGCTTCCAAATGCAAATTGATAACCGAAGATTACCCATATCACACTAATGATGGAAAATGCGATGAAAGTTAAAAAAATTGTATTTAAAACATTCTTTCTTTTACTTAATCCTCCGTAAAAAAATGCTACTGCTGGAATACTCATCAATAATACAAGTAATGTACAAATAAGAACCCAAGCAGTATCACCTGCACTAAATAAAACCATTGTATCTTATCTCTATTATTTTTTTTATTTTTCGGAAATATATTACCGGAA
>Ga0256405_10012748_pt1 | contig 10317 bp, 8 predicted proteins | sample RumenRJG_02DNA_FD_189096 | JGI IMG/M metagenome (GOLD analysis project Ga0256405, IMG submission 189096) | Bovine rumen microbial communities from Lethbridge, Alberta, Canada - RJG_02 | ecosystem: Host-associated > Mammals > Digestive system > Stomach > Rumen | place: Canada: Alberta | collected... | reverse complement strand
CTTTTTTTACCCTCTTTCCTCCTTTTGATATATTTCACTAATTATTTATGATATAATTGTTAGTGAAGAAAGTGAGGTGAACCTAATGGAAATGCAAGTTACAATTAAAGTCAAACTAAAGATTCCTAATTCTGAAACTGCTTTGAGCTTTTCCAAAACAATGGAACAATATCGTCAAGCGTGCAACTATGTATCTGAATACATCTTTAATCATGATTTTGATATGAAACAAAGCAGATTGAATAAAGAACTCTACGCTAAATTGCGTAATCTGTTCAGTCTTAAATCTCAAATGGCTCAATCCGTAATCAGAACTGTTATTGCACGTTATAAAACCATCAAAACCCAAATGTTACGCAGACCTTATAAGTATCAAGACCAAAATACTGGTGAATGGCATCGTGAAGTACGGAATTTGAATTGGTTGTGCAAACCGATTTCTTTTAATCGTCCGCAAGTTGACCTTCAACGCAATCGTGACTGGTCTTATTTGAGTAACGGTCAATTATCAATCAACACTCTTGATGGTCGTGTTAAAGTAATCCCTGTTTGTCATGGATTCAGTCAGTACTTTGACGGCACTTGGAAATTCGGTTTGGCTAAGTTGCTTAAATCTGGCAACAAGTGGTATTTGCATATTTCAGCTACTAAAGAAGTTGCTGATTTTGATAAACAGACCGTAAAACACGTTGTTGGTATTGACCGTGGTTTGCGTTTTTTAACAACAACTTATGATGAAAAAGGTAAAACAACCTTTTTCAATGGACAATCCATTGTGCGTAAACGAGCTAAATATCAAAAACTTCGTGCCATCTTACAAGCCAAAGGTACAAAATCAGCAAAAAGACGTTTAAAGAAACTGTCTGGGCGAGAGAACCGTTGGATGACTGATATTAACCATCAGTTAGCTAAGACACTCGTCCAAAATTATGGTGAAAATACGCTATTTGTATTAGAAAATCTAAGTGGAGTTTCGTTTGAACGTACTGACTTGCCTAAATCTTTACGAAATCAAAATAAGTCATGGGCTTTTTATCAGTTGGAACAATTTTTAACTTATAAAGCGCATTTAAACAATAGTGAAGTGGTTGAAGTTTCTGCCAAATATACATCTCAACGCTGTCCTAAATGCGGAGTTATCAAAAAAGACAATCGTAATCATGGAAAGCATGAATATCACTGCGCCAATTGTGGTTATCGTTCCAATGACGACCGCATCGGCGCTATGAATATCCAATTATTGGGAACCCAGTATATCAGCGGACAAGAACAGCCTAAATTTGAATTAACAACTAATGCGTAAACGTGTTAGTTAAGTGGGTGTCGTCAACCACCCAATGATGTAGCCACATTGTGAAGAAGCACGTTAGTGCGTTACTACTTCTAAGCCGTCAGGCTTGTGAGCTACAAGCCACCGATTTTAATCGGTGGTAGTTGACTGTAACCGCCTTTGATGATTGCTTCGATGATTTTATAATCATCCATGTATGCAAAAGCACAATCTCCGTTCGTAACGTCGGCTACTACGTCCGATACCATCTTTCTTTTGTCCCCTTTTTCCGATTCCTTTATTTCGTCGTAATATTTTTGTTCTCTTTGACTGAGTTCAGGAAGCTTGACTGTTTCAAATTCCTCTTTAGTCAGCCTAGTTTCCTCTTCTCCTTTGTCAACAATATAGAAATCACCTAAATAACCCACTGTTTTGCCAATTACTGTATTGACTTCCTTGCTCATGTTTGTCCTTCTTTCAGTTTTATATATTTATTATATCATGAAACCTACTTGATATCAATAAGAAAAGCCCTACCCTTCAAGGATAAGGCTTGCCTAGGCTATTCTTCGCGACAGTCCTCGTAAGGTTTCTGTTGCTCTTAACTATATTATATCGCAACATACTTTTTTGTCAAAAAAACAAAGCCTTGCGGTTATTTACGCAAGGCTTTGTTCGACGTCATCAAAGAAGAAAATCCGTTCTGGAAAACAGAACAACAACCACATTGTTCTTACAATGAGTTAATTTCTTGTTTTGAAATTAACTTTAGTATCAATCATAACATACAAAATGTTTTTTGTCAACGTTCCATGTATCCGTGTATCCACGCTTCAACAAGTGTTTCAAGCGTTGCTTCGGATTCGTTTGAATACTGTTTGATAAATTCGGCTAATCCGTAGCCTTTTCTTCTCGCCGTTTCGACCGTATGTGAATCTTTTGCGCTGATTGTCGGCAAAACGATTTTGCCTACGGCATCTTCCCAAAGCCACATCATTTCCTTGTTTTCGTTTTGAATTCCGTAAGCTGGTTGAGTCATGCTGTTTTGAGAATCGATAGCTTCTATCGTTCCCAAAAGCGTTCTTGTTCCTTTTAGATACTTTGTCATCTGTTTTTTTACCTCTATTCTTCAAGCCCTAAAGCGTTCTTGATTGCGCCCGAATTTCCGCTTGCGACGTATTCAACCACCGTGTTCAACGGCAACTGCATTACGCCTTTGACGTCCTTTTTCTTGAATCCTTCATCTGCAAGCATATCCACCGCATAGTTGCGCACCGTTTTTTCAAGCTCTTTGAAATGCTTGCTGAAACTGATGCTTGGGTTGTTCGTGCAATAGTCCATTCCGTATTGGTCGGCATAAAACTTTTGAACGTCATGCTTGTAAAGTTCCGCACGGTCATCGTTGAGCCCTTGAATGCCTTCGTATAATGCTTCGACGTTTTCGAGATTTTCGCAAATCTTTACGGCTTGTTCCTGAGGCTTTCCACAGGCTTTCTCCGTGGCTTTTTCCCAGTCCGCTGTAATTCCTTGGTCTGCTACGTAATCGTTCCATAAGTGCTTGAAATGAGCCTCATATGTCGAAGCAATGGATGTCATTGCGTTTTGCTTGTTGGTGCCGTAACGACTGCCCTCAAAATCAGAAATTGCCTTTTTGCGTGCATTTTCGACCGTTGAATCAAAGTCGTCTTGGAATTCTTCTTCTTTTTCGTGACGACGGGCAAGTTCTTTGAACGCTTCAATGAATTCTTCTTTATGATGATTAATCCAATTCGTAAGAACGTTTTGAGCAGGAGAGTCTTCACCGTAAACGTCGTTGAACGTTTCTTCCGCAATTTCTGCGATTTTTGCGGGAAGTTCTTTTGCCATTTCGTTGATGCGGTCTTCTTTTTCTTCGTCTGGAGCTTCATCAAGCAATACCATTAAAAGTTTTCGAGCGGTTTTTTTCATCGACTTGATGAATGCAAGCTTGATTGTGCTTTCGGGATTGCATTCTTCCGCAAGTTCGCACGGGTCAGCATTCAGATTGTGAGTTTCATGCCAGTGCTTGCGAACGATTCTGCTGAACGTTTCTTTGGAATTTGCACTGAAAAACTGTACAAAATTGTTGCAATACGATTCAAACCCGTTGTTTTCGTCGAAATATGCGCTCAAACGCTCCTTAAGCTTTTGAGAAAGCTTTTCGTTTTTGATTGTCAGACTTTCAATCACCTTATCGGTCAGCTTGTCGAAGCCTTCTAATTGAAGCGATTGATTTGCGAGTTTTGCAAATTCATTCATGACTTGAATGGTCAGCTCACCCAATTGCACGTAATTGGCAGATTGAAGCACGTCGTCCGCAACGTCACTGAAATTCATGAGACACTTGCAGATTTTTGAAACGTAATCTCCGTTGTCGATTGCGGATTTTACGTTCAATTCTTCTGCACTGAAACCTAATTTGGCAATTTCTTTCTTGGCTTCCATGTTGATGATTCCGTTCAAAAACGATTTGAGTTCGCTTCGCACGTTCAACGCAAAGCTTTCGTCATCAAAGTCGTAAATGGCTTCGTCGACTTGGAAGTGCTTGGCAACGTCACCGTATTCTTTTTTGAGAGCATCGACAATTTCCTTTACGTCGTCCTTGCTTGCCAATTCATGGTCTGCTTCATAGTTCGCGATAAAATCGCTTTGATGGTCGAATTCGGAGTCTGCCACCTCATAGCTTTCAGTGGTTACAAATCGAGAATAAGCCTTGTTGAATTTTTCGGTAATTGCATCGACTGCCGATGAATTTTCACAGAAGTTGCCGAAATGTTGGCTGAGAACCCATGTCAAACACTTTTGGCGCTTGTCATTGAGTGCCTGTTCCACTTCGTCTTTAAGCCATTCGCTGATTTCGTCAAGAGCATTTGAGCGAACGTCGATGTCTGAAAGTTCTTCTTCAGTCGAATTCGATTGAATGATTTCATTTGCGACATCCTCAATCGTATATCCGCTTCCATTGACGATTTCTGACACGTAGTCTTTTTCGGAAAGATGTTCTTTCAAGTCTTCAACAACAATTCCTTTTGAGGAAAGGATTTCTCTGACTTTTCGAACGAGCAGTTCTTGAAGACTGGCTTTCGATTTCAATACGATTTCGTGTGCAAATTCTTTGTCGTCAAATTTCGACATTTGCTCCTGCCCATATTGAACATAATTGCCGTTGCTGAACATTTTGTCTACAAGAGGCTTGATTTTTTCACCATCGTATTCCCTTGAAAGAGGTCTTACGCATTCGTTCCAGTCTGTCGGGTTTTCGCCCGACGGGTCATAATCGGCAACGATTGCTTCGATTTTTGGAGCGAATTCGTGGGCGATTTTTTTGGATTCGTTCTGATAGAATTCCGCATATTTTTCAACGAACGATTCCTTGACTGCTTCCGCCGTTTCATCGGGATAGTTTTTGAAGTCTCCCCAACAAGCAATGACGGCATTCAGACGAGGCACCCAGTTCGAAGAATCGGTAAATCCTTTGAGAAGTTCTGTTGCAACGAGCAATTCCAATGCATAGGCAATGATTTCTTTGTTTTTCTTGCGAATGTTTTGAGCATCTGCAATTTCTTGAGTCATTTCAAGAAATTCTTTGCGAGTGACTTCTTTGAAATTGTGGCTGAAAATGGCACGGATATCGTCTTCATCCCATTCAAAGTTTTCGGCAACGTATTCGGCAGTCGGCACCTTTCCTTCCTTGACGAGAAGGTCAGCAAAATTATGAAGAGCTTTGCGGGCGTTTTCCGCATTTTTTGAAGCCAATCCGTTGACGTATTGTTCGAGTCCGCCGAAAGAATCGAGGTAAACGTTCAAACGTCGTGAAAGTTCTTTTCGGGCTACAGGTTTTAGAGAATCGGAATCGGCTTTCAGCTCGTCTTCAAGCATTTTTTCATATCCGTATGCCGAGGCGTTTTGAATCAAAAGTGCCTTTCTGATTTCGACTGCTTCGTCTACGATTTCGTCGATGTTTTCCACGTTTTCGGATGTCTGTTTCGGCAATTCCTTTTCAGCTTTTGCCAAGATTTCCTTATATAACGTTTCAACGTTTTCCTTGTCTGCTCGCTTGCCGAATTCTTCGAGATAATCATTCAGATGTTCATTCAGCCATTTGTCGCCTTCACTCTTGGAACGGGCAAATGTCTTTTGAACGATTTTTGAAATTTCGGAAGAAAGAAGTTTTCTGAATTTGTTCTTTTCTTCGTTCGGGTCATAAACCTTCCATTCATCCAAATGCTCGCGAGCGTATGCAAGCACGTTGTCAATGATGGCTGTATCGTGATTTTGATTGAGAGAACGATACGTTTCGAAAAGTTCGACCGCATCCCCCGAAGCAGTGATTGTATCAACGTATTTGTGAATTGCCTTTGAAACGGCGCTGTTGACCTTGCCTTGCAGATGTGCGGGCGCAATTCCCGCCTTTTCGCTTCTTTCCAAAGCATCGATTACGCGGTTGGTGTAGGTATCGAACACGTCTTCATCAATAAAACGCTTTTCAATGGCTTTCACAAATAAGCGGGCAAACTTATCGTTGTTTTCACGCAATACGCCGACGGCATCGATTTCACCGTCATTATAGCGCTCAAGCGATTCTTTCGTACATGTGGCACTCGTGATGCGGATTTCGCTTTTGGCAACGTTGAGTTCGTTGATTAAATGAACGAGAACCGTTGCAGTGTTGACCGTCGGAATTTCAGAAACGCCGAGGTCTTCGGCTTCAAATTTGTTTGCCCATTCTTGAAATTCGCGAACGACTTCATTTCTGATTCGACTGATGAAGTCGTGATAGTTGCCGATGTTGCGACGGAATTCAATACCCGTTTTAGGCACTTCGATTTTTTCTTTGCGAATTTCGCTTTTCCCCGTGATGTTCGGAAAGTTCTTTTCGCTCAAAATGCGCTTGTAGCTTTGCAGAACACGTCGTTCGTTGCCAGAAGCGCTTGCGTTCGTTCCGAGAACATTTGCGCTCAGAATGGCACAGTTGGCTTGAATATAGTCCTTTCCGAAAGAACAGCTTTTGATTACCGTAATCACTTCAAATTCAAGCCCGTTGGCTTCAACGATTGACGTTTTTTTCAGCCCTTGACCGACGAATTCGTGTTTCAAAGCGTCTTTGACCGCTTGCTTGTCGTCGTGTCCTTCAGCAATTTCTTTTTTGGCTTCCTCATCGGAATACAAGTCAAGAAAAGCTTTCGCAAGCACTTCGCCTTGAGCGTCGTTCAGCGAATCAACGTTTGACATCGGCATGATTCTTGAAAACTTGGCTCTGAGTTCCGACAAGCGATTTTTCTTAAGAAAATAGTACACGAATTTGAAACTGTCGATATCCAAAACGTGCTTTTTGAAAAATTCCACTTCATCGACGCGATTCATTTCGCTTGCGTCAACGTAAACGGCTCCGTTGTTCGAACTGGCTTCGTCTGGGAAAAGCTCAACCATGGCAACCTTGCCATTGCTTGACATTTTTGCGTTTTTATTGAGTCCTCGTTGAGCATGAAAAATCAATGCGACTTCCATATCGTCCGTGACGCCTTCCGTATGTCGCAATTGTCCCGTTTTACTGTCTGTTTTGTGAGTAAGCTCACCTGTGTAAATTGGCATGTTATGCACCTGCATTTCGTGATAATTTGCCTTTGTCAGCGTAAAAAAAGACTTTGCCCGTTTAAGAAACGAAAGTGAACAAATATTCAAATTCGCCTTAAACAAGCAAAGACTTTTTCTATCGCTATGTACAGGAGGATATGGAGTAAACGCTAGATTACCCGTGCCTCATCCTCCCATAAGGCTGATTCAATTATAACTCTTTTGGAAAGATTTTAAAACCTTTTTGGTTTAGAAATTTTAATTGTTTTCAACCTATACCGTTTGATATAGGTAAGATACAATCACTGGTAAATTGGTGGTAAATCGCTAGGTTCCGACCCGTGCCATTCAACATAGGTCAGACACACGCATCAGTAGTTGATTTGTATCTTTATCGGTTTCGACCTATGTCATTTAACATAGGCAAGATACACTTCTTGATAATCTTCAAGTTTTTTGCTTGGTTTCGACCTATGTCATTTAACATAGGCAAGATACCGTTGTATTTTAACCCTATTTTAATGACATAGACTGTTGAGCCGACTAAATCAGTCAGACCAACATTAGACTGGATACGGCGGTTGCGAGCCTTATTCATAGAACAAGGTTTTCGTCTTACATGCTAATTAGGAGTCCTTTTAAGTCCATACGAAACCAACGGACTGAAAGTTTTTTAACTTACAAAGCATATTATATATTAAAAATCGAATTTTGTCAAATTATCGTTTGTTTCTCATGGCTTCTTTGATTATTCCACATTCAGTTCGTTTTCAATTGCCGTCATTCCGAAACTTTCGTTGTTTTCAACTGCATATTCTGCAATGGATTGCGCAATCTGCATAAACGGCTCATATTCGCAGTCTATTTCTGAAAAGCTTTCCAGATAGTTGTACGCTCTGTTAAAAGCAAACCATTCGTCATACGGCTTGAAATCGGGCGAATCGAAAAAGATGTTTGCCAATTCGTATGGCGAAAAACCTTTCATTGTGTCCGAGAATTCCGTCATCGGCTGAATTACGCTGTATGCTTTTGCTTGATTGCTTGCACGAACGAAATCTTTAACGGATGCCAAGTCCAAAAGTTCCGCAATATGTGATACTTTTTCTTGTTTGCTTGTCATTTTTCGTCTTCCTTTCAGCCTTCTTCAACTATTCGTTTCAGTTCGGGATAATCAGACAACCCCCAAGAATGCGAAATGCGTTCGACCATTTCTTTCAAGTGAGTCTTAATCAAGGGATGCTCTGCTGAAATTTCGTTTTGTTCGGCACTGTGGATGATTCCTTTGTCAACGTATACGTAAGAGGCGTTGTAATCGAAATCGTCGGCAAGACTGTCGAATACGTCCGAAAACGAATGAAACTCGTAAAGCGCATCGTCGATGTAGCACATTTCGTAAATCTGTTCGTATTCTCCGTAAACGTTGAAAAGATTAACCATGTCTTCACCGTGCATTGTTTTGATAACTTGCATAATTTTTCGTTCCGTATTCCTTTGCCTGTTTTCCCAGTCATTCAAAGCTTCTTCAATCGTTGAATTGCCAAGAGAATCTTTGCAGTTAACAACGTAACAGGCTATTATTCTCGGATTGTCGAAAGAAGAAAGTTCATAGTCCCTAAAAGTGGCACGGTATGCCTCACACAAAGCGGAAAATTCGCTCTGTGTCATATTTTGGATTATTTCAGTCAATTTCTGCGTTAAAAATGTATCATCAATCAAGCTCATTCCCCCGTTCTGACTTCAAAATAGCACATTCAATTTTTTTGTTGCCAAAGGTTCTTGTTTTAAAAACTGCGTCGTTGACCATATCGCAAAAAGATGCTTCTGAAACTCCGTGCCATCTGCAATAATCATCGAAATATTTTTCAAATTCGTCTCGGCTCATCGAACGCAAAGCTTCCGCCACGTTCTCTTTGGCAATCTTCGTGTCGATTTGGTCGGCAAGGCTGACCCATTGTTGCTTTTCATCGTCGTAAACGCAACCTTCGACTGACGTGACGATATCAAAATGACTAATCAAACAAAAAACCTCTTTTTCTTTTTTATTTAATTATATCATCTAAGACACATTTTGTCAATAATAGTATTGGCTTCCATTGTCAAAAAATTAAAATGACATATCAATAACGGCGTTCTCAATCTTTGTGAGGAGCATATCCATATTTTTTGTTTTTATCCAAAATCTCTCTGATGCCCGCAATTCCTAAATCATCATCAGTTTGAATTATATAGTTCATGACTTCTGGAAGATATTCGAAATACCCAAGGTCATAAACGATATCTTCGTTCCAATCCGTGAAACTGCAATATTGATCTGTTTTTCTGTTCCAGTAAAACCAGTCGTCTTGAAAATTAAAACGGTCACTGACCTCATTTGTATAATATCCTTTATGGTATATGCTCCCATCTTCGTCTACCCAAGAATCTGTTTCTACCCAGTAGTCTTCCAAAATATCAGATTCTTCCATTGGAAATAGTCCGTTTTTGCCGTCGTATCCGACTTTTTTGCATCCTTCGACGTATTTCCCCCATTCCTGGTTTTCGTCGTCTAAGCTTTCAAAAAAACGTTCCAATTCATAATCAAGTGGCATCATGGTTTCGGAAAAATCTTCTTCGGTAAACGCTTCTTTCAGTCTTTTTGAACCCAAGGTAAGCTTTTTATCAGCAATTAATTCAGATGCTCGCTCACGCATCTCAAGCCCAATTACCTTATGATTAGTAGTCAAATCAGATGTGCTATACAGTTGACCGTCATAAATTGAAAAATACAAATCGTTTTCGTCAAAATCTGCTGATTTTTCAACAAGTTCGGTAAGTTTTTCTTCGGGCATACGTTCGATAAGTTCGTCAAATTCCGTTTTATTATAAACAACGGGAAAATCTCCGCCCAATGTGTCTGTTAGGTTTCGCCATGTCTCAAAAAATTCTTCTGAACTCATGCAGTCTAACGCAATGTCAATGTTTTCTAAGATATCGTCTTCCCTAAGCATTATCCTCATTCCTTTCGGTTAAAACTTTTCGTCGTATTCTATGTGTTTGTGCAAAATGTCTCTGACTTCGGGAATTCCGCAGTCGTCATTCATGTCCCAGATGTAGCACGCAAGGTCGTTGAAGGAAATATCGGTCGTCCACTCATCTTCGCTTAAATCTGAAAAGCTTTCGTATTCGTAATATTCCTTGTCAATGCAACGAAACCAGTCGTCAGCAGTGCTGAAACGAGAATTTTCAACGATTTTTTCAACCGTTTCCGCAAGCGATTCGTTCCCGTAACATGCCACGTCCGAAAGCTCATCCATCGGATAGACCAATTCCTTGCTTTTTCCATAGTGAGTGGCGTATTGGTTGTGGATTTTGACAATTTGTTCCATGTCCAACTCTGCAAGTACCCGTTCGATGTCTTCGACAGCACCAAGGAACGTGCCTTCGTCTGCTTTTCCGTCAAGAACCTGTTTCAATCT
>Ga0256405_10012745_pt1 | contig 10319 bp, 13 predicted proteins | sample RumenRJG_02DNA_FD_189096 | JGI IMG/M metagenome (GOLD analysis project Ga0256405, IMG submission 189096) | Bovine rumen microbial communities from Lethbridge, Alberta, Canada - RJG_02 | ecosystem: Host-associated > Mammals > Digestive system > Stomach > Rumen | place: Canada: Alberta... | reverse complement strand
ATCACATCCTGATTATTGATGATTTCCTTGCGAACGGCTGTGCTGTGGACGGACTGATCGAACTGATCAGGTCTGCCGGGGCAACCGTTGAAGGCGTCGGCATCGTCATCGAGAAGGGACAGCAGTCAGGAGGCAAACTGATCCGGGATAAGGGGATCCGCGTTGAATCTCTGGCGATCATCGAGAGCATGGATCCTTCTACCGGAGAGATCGTATTCAGAGAGCAGAAAGACGCTGAGGACAGATAACAACCGGATACTGACACAGACATAAATATAGAAATAAAAATGGCTGGCACCCTTTGTGGGCGTCAGCCATTTTAACTTCTTGCCTATCCGGTTCAGGATACCGGCCTGTTATTTCAATTCGCTGGTACAGAATCCGCATCTTGTAGCTTCGAGCGGGACTTCGTTCTTGCAGAACGGGCAGACCTTGGTGGTCGGAGCTGCTTCCGGTTCCGGCTTGCGCAGCTTGTTGACACCCTTGACCATCAGGAAGATGCAGAGTGCGATGATCAGGAATTCAATAACTGCCTGAATGAAGTTGCCGTATGCGAATACGGATCCGCCTGCTTCCTGTGCTTCTGCAAGGGTAGCATATTTGGTGCCATCCAGAGAGACGAACAGGTTGGAGAAATCAACCTTGCCGGTCGCAAGAGAGATGACAGGCATGATGACATCATTGACCAGTGAATTGACGATTGCGCCGAAAGCTCCGCCGACGATGACACCGACTGCCATATCCATCACGTTTCCGCGCATGATAAACTCTTTAAACTCTTTTACCATTCCCATAACGAAGAAGCCTCCCTCCTTGAAGAGTGATTAGATATAAAATGATTATCGCAACCAGTATAACATGGAACACGGCGCTTTTCCATGCTTTCTTAACAGGTAATAACACCTGATGATGTTCAAAGCCAGTATTTATGCAGTGTTTCGGGGTTTCATTACCATGTTATTGTAACACTGCGTAACATAATATGTTGTCGTAAATCGGGGATGAATGTCGTAAATTCTGTCGTAAAAATGTCTTATCAAAATCCGAATTTTACCTTCTGTAATTCTTCCTGCACTGTCTCATCATTGGTGTGGTAGTAAGTATCCATTGTGGTGCTGATTTTTGAGTGTCCCAGAATCTTCTGGAGCTTCTCAGGCTTAACACCAGAGTCAACACACAGAGAAGCAAAAGTATGTCTGAAGCAATGAGGAGCAAACAGTTCAATCTTGATGCCGTCTTTGTTTATCCGTCTGACAATCTGCAATATGCAGGTGTTTAAGACTGTGGAGTCTACCAGACCACCTCTCGACTTTGGGAACACCAGTGCATCATCATGGAGAGCACTACCACCAAATCTCTTCATAAGCCTTTTCTTCTGGTCGGTAAGGACTTTCTGTGCGTCTTCGCTTAGTGGGACATTTCTGATCGATGCTTTGGTCTTTGGTGTTCGGTTAACCTGAACAACTCCCTTTATTCTGGTAGTGGTCTTTGTAACACTTGCAGAGTCATTGCTGATATCTCCCCATGTAAGAGCAGCAGCTTCACCCGACCGCATTCCTGTGTAAGCAAGGAATCTCATGATAGGGTAGTAGTCACTGTGCTCCGCCTCTTTAAAGAACAGAGTCAGTTCTTCTCTTGTGAGTGCTCTGTGTTTGCTGTCCGTCATCTGTGCTTCAGTACGTTTCTCGGGTGTGATACTGTCCATTGGATTGTAGGGTATCAGCCGCCGAATTGTTGCTAGGTGAAGGATACCATTTAACATGCTCAGCCGGTTATTGATACCTGTGGTGGAGAGTGTGCCTCTCTTCTTGCCGTCCCTGACAACTGACTCTTTCTTGAGTGCCTCTTTCAGGCTGTCGCAGGTCTGCGGTGTTATGTCTGTGAGTTTCATGCTTCCGATATGCTTGCTGATGCTCTGGTATCTCTTGTCATACTCAGCAAGGGTGCATTCCTTGACATCTCTGTTGCGCTTCCAGATGGTGTACATCTTATCCAGAGTCATGGCTTTATCAGCCTGTATGCCCTGTTCTGCGTCCTGACGGAGCTTTGCAGCCTTGATATCCAGTTCTTCCGTACTGTGACCGTATACAGACCTGCGCTTGCCATTGATGGTGATTTTCCGCTCTAGCAGACCGTCAGAGCGTTTTGCTGTGTTTCTCTTTGCCATACGTTGCGTCTCCTTTCGTACTTAGTCGTGATTAAAAAAATGAGTTTTTTAAATGCGTTCTCCGCAAAACTCGCAAAACCTGCAAAACCCTGTTCAGTGGGATTTCTGGTCTTTCAGTTCCCTTTTGTACTTGTAGAAGGTGTTGCGAGCGCATCCTGCAAGCTTCCGTACTTCTTCATCACTGAGAGAGCCCCCGAAGTCTTTGGAGTGCTTCAGGATGATTGCTTTTGTCGCCTCTCCCTTCTTGGTGGTGACGGTTGTTCCTGACTTGCGTCCTATCTGCTTGCCTGCCTGTCTTGCCTTCTCAACGCCTTCTCTGGTTCTCTGATGGAGATAATCAACTTCTCTCTGTGCGCTCTGGAATGCCAGTTCAAACTGCTTCTTTGCTGCAATCATGAGATACTTGTTTATGCCTTCCAGAATCACATCAACGTCTGTTCCTGTCATCTGGACTGCATCACCCTTCTGCATGACATCTTTCCATATCTGCGTATTGATATGCGGTTCTTTAATGAACACCAGATTGATACCTTCGTTATACAATCTCTGATACAGTGAGAATCCTTCTGCAGCGTTCCTGCTCATCCTGCTGACCTCATCAAATACGATGTAAACATCTGCACCTTTTGCCGCCTGCTTCTCTGCTCTGTCGATCATTGCATCAAACTTCGGTCTGGAAATCTTTGTTCCTGTGTACGCCTCTTCATAGATGATTGCATCAGGGAACTGAGAGAGAATATTGCTTACCTGCCTCTCAATCTTCTGCTTGGTGGTGGATATTCTTGCATATCCGTATACTACTCTGCTCATCTGCATCTCCTTTCAGTATCACTTTAAACGACCGTCAAAAGTTACACTCTCAGTATATCACCCTGACAGCAGATTGCAAGGGATTTTTGATACTTTTCTGCATAACGGTTAAATTGATACTGGATTTTTTCAGGGCTGGACTGTTAAATTGTGCGCAATTGAATAAAAAATGGACTGACCGACCGTCTTAACTCCCTGCTGTGGGGATGGGGGATACCAGAACTGAAAAAGGCGGGGGGATACCCCCACCAGTAAATTTTCAGTAAAAAGGCGTTACAGTTCTGATGCAATCACAATATGATTTACATCTTCCGCCGCTATCTCTTCTGCGAGCTTATCCAGATAATCCTGCGCAGGCTGTCTGTCACGGAAGGTCTTAAGGTCAACTTCCTGCAGGCAGTACGCCCTGACCTTGTAGAAAGTCCTGCCGTATTCGTCAACGGTCTTCAGTCCCTTTATCATCTGGATATGGTCTGAACTTATGGAATCAATAAACATGATTTTCTCCTGTGGTGGACGGCTACGGCACGAAGACCGCAACCGCCCAATGGCTATAGATTATTCCCTAGACTGCCATCTGTCGTTAAGTCAGACAGCAGCTATTCACTTGTCATTCAAGGCGTTTTCAGCCACTTCCTAGCCTCTCTGAGGGCTTTCTTGATATCCTGCACATCCGCAGGCTTGAGGGGGCTGTACAGCCTTGTAAACAGGTTGTATCGGTATACAGTCTGCTGCTTCACATCAATGACAGTAGTATGATTATTTTCTCCGTACCAGATACGAAGAATCTCCCCTGTCCGCCGTTGATATGTCACCCCTGTGAGTGGTTCACTTGCCGACCGTCTGCGCCTGCCCATCCGTTGCAACCTCAATCACCTTTTCTTTTGCGCTGTTGAGCTCCTCAATCTCACGGACATACTTGCCCCACTGGCTGCGCTTCAGCAGAGATATATCGTCAGGATGTTCTCGCATAATCTTATCGGTGATTCTGAGGATTGTGATATTATCCGCAGCATTTGATGGATTAAGTCCGTCCAGCTCTTTGAAGTAATGGTTTACCTGAGTTTGTTCCGCTTCAGAGAGAGCAGTGCTGATTTTGTATTCCTGCAGTTGAGCAGCCCTGTCGAATAGTTCTACAAATCGCCAGTATGTGATATCAGCATTTCCGCCAGATTTATCCTCATAATAGAATGCCCCATACCGACCGCCGTTTATTTTTGAAAGGTCTTTCAGTGCGTCTGCTGCCTGCAGAAGATAATCGCCTGCTCTGTCCAGTTCGCCGTACATATCCATCATATCGCCACTGATAGGTGTCTCGATATGATGTCCTGCTGCCGCCGCAATGGTCTCAAAAATCCGCATTGACTGATAATTTGAATAGAAAAACGGAAGCATTTTCCGCAGTTCTCCAAGACTGATATTGCCGTTTCTCAATTTGAGGACTTCAAGAAGTGTAATCTGTTCCTTTGACGGAACGGATACCAGCATCTTATCAAGCTTCTTAAGCTTAAACTCGATCAATGCACGGATATCGACTTTTGCGGACTCGATTACATTTTCTTTGGTTTTCTGAAATTCCGCATCAAGTACCCGCCGTCGGGAATCAATGTGAGAAGGGTCATAAACCTTTTCGGATGCCATCTGACTAAAGAGCTTGTCACGTTCCGCCTTCTCATTCTGCAGAAACCGTCTCATCGTTTTAAGCTCCTGCTGAATTCCAGTGAAAGAATTCTTGTTTAAAACAGATACTTTCTTTTCAGCCCATTTTTCTTCCAACTGTTCAGATGTTCTTGCTATTGCTTCAAAATCAATCATTCTGTACCTCTTTCTGCAATGCCTCACGCATTGCCATCATTAATGCCTTGCGTCTTGCTTGATACCTGCGGTTTGCCTCACGATGGATTTCTCTCCATCGCTCAGGGTTACGATCCCTGAATGTCCGCCAGTCTTTCAGCCGCTGTTTTCGTGTTGCCTCAGGATTTAACTTGCGATATGCCTGCCGATACTCCCGAAGGTGATTGCGGTTATCCCTATCCCAGTCAAATTTATATATCTTCTGTCGTTCCTGCTGATATGGCCACATTGTTTGAACACCCCTCTCTGCCATGGTATAATTAAATTGCCAGGTAAGCAGAGAGGGCATTGTGTTCTGACTGGATTAGCCGTCTGACAACCCTAAGAGGTGGGCTGTCGGATGGCTTTTCACGTTAATAAGGATGGTTCGTAATATCGCCGTCAACATTAACCTTGATTGAAACACCATCGTCATATACCAAATCATGGAAATAATCCGCCTGTCTAAAGCCCGTTCTCATCTGCAGATTTGAAAGTTCGTTTGCTTCATCTCCAATCCTCTGCAGTTCGCTTATCAAGGTCTCAAGAGACTGATTGGTGAGAAACTGCTGCGTACATAATGCGCCTACTGTATTGATAAGCCTCAGCATCAGGCTGTCTTTATTCCACTGTTCCCTGAACTGTGCCATATCAGGGGATTCCTGACCGCCTTTCAGATGTTCCTGTTCCTGTGTTGCCTGCGTATTTTTTTCTGCACTCATTTTGTGTACCTCCGTATAAATTACTGTTCAAAAAGACTCGGTCTGACAAATATATAGGGGCTTGGTCTGCCGCCGTCAGCATTCTTCAGTTCCGTCTGAGTGATGTAACCTCTCCGCTCAAGTTCGCTCAGTCCATCCTGCAGAGCTTCAACAGTCGGAAAACGTGAACAGCGGATTCTGTCAAACAGGTTTTTCCTTGTCAGCCCCATGACATGGTATTCAGGCAAGTAGAATTCATCTTTGAATGCCTGACTGGTCAACTTGCTGAGGATGTACCGTCCATCAAGGACTGACTGCGATTCTACGTTCTTAGCAAAAACATATTGCGCCTGCGTAAGAAAGTATCTCCCGATTTGTATAGCAGAGGACATAATCTCTGCATCGATCTCGTTGCCTGCCCCCCGATGCTTTGCCCCCAGAAATAGGAGAGCAGCAATCCTGACCACGTTGCCCAGAAACTTCCCTGACCATTCCTGAAGCGCATCTGACATATCAAGCCTTGTGGGCTCAATCTCATCAAATAAGGCTTTCAACAGGTCACGACTTTCCGCCGATAGCGTGAGGATTTCCCTGCATTCCGGTTCATCAGTTCCGAAGCTCAAGAAATTACCGAATATATTCTGAGAATACTGTTTGCGGACTTCATCGGGCACTGGCTGAGAATCAAATGACCGTGTTCCCACCTTATTGCTTGGGCAGGCGTAAAGAAACCTTGCACACAAGCCCCGACCGCCGAAACTGTCATTCTGAATGAAGTCATCCAGTAAATACGGCTGAGCCATCAGCATGAAAGTCAGACGGGGTCTTTTCAGACAAAAACTCTGCCTGCCGATTCTGTGGTTCGCAGTCCGCTCAACACTATACCCCTTAAGAACGATATCCAGATTTGGAGCTCCTGAACTATACCTGCCTGCAAGGTTGCCAAGGATTGCTCCGCCTTCACCACTGAGCAGGGCAGCAGTCTCTCTGTTGCTCTGAAGTGCCACTGACAGGGCTTCTGGTGTAATGTCATCCAGTAACCAGTTCTGAGCCCTTACAGCCTCATCCTCAGCCTCTCTGAGCTCCTGCTGAGCCGCCTTGATGCTTGCCTCAGTGAATCTGCTGTTGTCCTTCGCAATTCCTGCGGTTGCGGTCTCAATCTTTTTACGCAGGATTTCAATCTTCCGCCTGTTCCACTCGATCAATTCCCTATTCTTCTCATTCCAATAATCGATGACTTCAAGCAGCGGTCTCTGACAGTCATTCAAGGTTGGAGACTTGCGTTCTGAAGGAGCTGCCGTGCAAATCAGATAAAGGTTGACAGGTTCTCGCCAGTCTCCACCGCAATCAACCTGAAAGTCAGCACGTTGAAAGATTGCTGATAAGACAGCAAGTATGCAGCAGGCAGGCATTGCAGGGTCAACCTGATAGCTCTTTGCAACCGCAACACAGTAGCCCTTAAACGGTTCAGGGAGAGCCTCAACAGGGAACTTGATATCAGGCTTGTCAGGCTCGGAGAAAGGGTCAAAAAGCTCAAACTCACCGATGACATCAGGGTTGAGGAGTACCTTCCTTCCGTCCTGCTGCTGAACGGAGAAAGTTGTCTTCTCTATAATCAAGTCGCATCACCCCTTCTGAGAGCCGCATCAATAACAGCACGGTCATTCAGCACCCGCCGTCCGATTTTTTTCCTGCAGCCGATTTCCCGAGCAAACTCCCTGAAGGCGGTCCTGCCGATAGACAGATAAGCTGCTGCCTCAAAATCGGTCAGGAAGGCTTTGTTGCTGAGGTCTGAAGCCCGAGCCTGCTTTAGCTTCTCTTGATAAATACTCATTTTTACCTCCTTGTGGATAAAATTGTTGAAAAGTTGTTGAGAACTACTGATATAAATGTGATAAAATATATATTTTTATATCACTTCTCGTTTCTCGGCGTTATCATATATCAGAATGAAGATGTGTTCAACTCTCACCCATATACATTAAAAATATGCATATGCATATAAATACAATGCATTCATACTTTTTTTTAGTCCGTGTAGGTGCGTATAGGGGTGTATAGGGGCGTATGATTCGTCTAAAAAAATTTTTCGGAAATTTTGCCAGATGCCTATAGACGAGTTTTGCGAGTTCTGCGAGTTCTGCGTTTAGCGTGTTTCAAAAAACAAAAAAAGACCGCTCCCATTTCTGAGAGCGGTTATGATGTTCCAGAATCATTTTGTCATCCATGATTCAAGTGGAAAATGTATTATCAGGTGAGTATCAGAAAAACCATTTCTACTATCAAGCCTTTCACAAGTTTGTCCATGCTCAATGGCTGTTTTCTTGAAGTACTTGTTATGATATCCTAGCACGGTAAATTTACCATCTTTAAAAACTGTATTAACATCATGTATGCCATGGATACTATTAAACAGATGTACCATTTCATGAGATATAGTATCTTCAAGAAAGGACACCCATACATCATGATGAGAAAACGGTTTTTTGCAAATAATTAGTTCGTTAAACTCGATGCGATGCTGTGATGCAGCCGGATCATATATATCAGGTTTTTTATAACGTGCTGCTGTGTTGGATGACATAATATGAATGCGTATGTCTGTATCATATGGTAACTGCGTATTAAAGTATTTACAGTTTATGAAATCATACATATATCGGAGAATGCGGATTTGTTCTTTATCTGAGAATTTATCAAAATCTCTGTTTACTTTAATATCAGGCATTACCTATCCCTCTATGTTGTATCCTGCGTATCTTATCGAGTTCCTGTGTTGTTGGTATGTTGTACCCTCTGCAAACTGTGTTCCATGCATCATCTGGACGGATGCTCTTGTCATTGCATAAGGTCAGCACCTCTGTTATAAACTGTTGCTGTTCTTCCGAAAGGGTCATTGCAAGTTTCATAAAATCGATGACTTCTGCTCTGTGGTTCATGTTCCCTTCTCCTTTAGGGGTTTATTGTTGCTTTCAATGGCATGATAAACTCTTTTTGCTTGCTTGTGTAAAAGTTCAGTGCACTTCCGTGCAGCTTTTTTTACATCATCTGCACAAGATAAAATTGCAAAACTGGAATTCTGTTGATTTCTTCGTTGCATGAGTAAAAATTAATTTTGTTAATTATTACCAGATAATCCGCTCATTATCATTGAGGTATCATCCTGCGCAGTTATCGTTTCCCATACGTTCTGAGTTTCTACTTTCAGCGGTCTTGATGCTGACGGGGTCAGGACATACGCAAAACCGATTAATGGCAGTGCGCCTGCTGATGGCATCTTGCCGAGCAGATATCTGTATTTCTGGTCATCACGTTGCTTCAGACACACAATGTTTACCATGTTGTCTCTGATCGTTGCAGGAATGACATCCTGAGTGCTTACCTGCGTACAGAGTATCAGGTGAATCCTTGCTGCCCTGCCAAGTAAACAAATACGGCTGAACAACTGCACATATTCTTTCTTGCGCCTGCTCTGCATCAGGAACGCCATCTCATCAACAAATACAAATACCTGCGGTTCACTTGATACCTTCAAGCCTGCTGCTTTCATCCGATTAAAACGGAGTTCCATCAGGTCACCCACACGCAGCAGGACATCATGTATATCATCCTCATCATCTGCATACCATAAGGTATGAGGGTTACTTTTCCATTCCTGCAGTTCTACCTTCTTGGGGTCAATGAGTACCATGTACGCCTTTTCAGGCAGGTTGAGCATGTGTTCTATAATCTGGTTTTCGGTGAAGCTCTTACCACTTCCAACAACGCCTGCAATCAATGTGTTATAGCTCTGATTCTTCATATATAAATACTCCTTTCCTGTCGTATGTCGTAAAAACTGTCGTAGTAGAGTGTTGCAATCCCCTGAACACCGCATAAATAAAGGAAAAAAGACTCGTTACAATGGAACACGGCGCTTTTCCATGTTAAAATGGTGATGCATCAAAAAATGGTTATGTATTTGTAAATGAACTGTATGATCCGGACAATTCCGGAATCTGAGTAAAAAACTATGAGATTTATGCATATTGCGGATGTGCATCTGGGATGCACGCCGGACGGAAGAACCGAATGGGCCGGTGAACGGAAAAGGGAGCTGTGGGAGACTTTCCGGGACACTGTATCTGACGCCGCGAAGATGAAGATGGATCTGGTGCTGATCGCCGGCGACCTGTTTCACCATACTCCCGATGAAACGCAGCTGCGGGAGGTAAATTATCTCCTTGGGTCATACCCGGAGATCTGTTTCGCGGTCATAGCGGGCAATCATGACTGCTGCAGTCCGGGAAGTGCGTGGGAGACATTTGAATTCGCCCCGAACATTGCTTTTCTGGGAAGAGAGGGCGTGGAGTGCATCCGTTTTGCGGCGATCGGCTGTGAGGTATACGGCTTCTCCTATGACCGTCCCCAGATCACGAAGGCAAGGTATGACAGCCTGCATCCTGAGAAGAATGAATTCTTCCACATTCTTCTGGCTCACGGCGGTGACAGAGAGCACATTCCGATTGACGCCGGAGCGCTGGAGAAGTCTGGATTTGATTATATTGCGCTGGGGCATATCCACAAACCCACGGTCATACTGCCGCAGAAAGCTGTCTATCCCGGGGCGCTGTCGCCCATTGATGCAGCGGATGAAGGCCCTCACGGATATCTGGTCTGTGAGACGCATGGAAGCCAGGTGAGCGTACGGTTTGTCCGCAAGGCGGCGAGAGAGTATGTGACGATGACCGTCACCGCAACCGAAGGAGACACCGTGTTCTCCATGCGTGACAAAGTGGAGAATGCTGTCATGAGCCGGGGGGCAGAGA
>Ga0256405_10012744_pt1 | contig 10319 bp, 8 predicted proteins | sample RumenRJG_02DNA_FD_189096 | JGI IMG/M metagenome (GOLD analysis project Ga0256405, IMG submission 189096) | Bovine rumen microbial communities from Lethbridge, Alberta, Canada - RJG_02 | ecosystem: Host-associated > Mammals > Digestive system > Stomach > Rumen | place: Canada: Alberta | collected... | reverse complement strand
CTCTGGAGGATGCCCGTAAGGCTCTGGAGCCCGATTATGATGATATGGAAATAAGGCTCGTGAGGATCAAGTTCCTCTGCGAGGTCGCATCCTAAATCGTCACCATCTTCTGGCGGCGGTTCTCGAAATGCCCCAGGCGACGGAAGCCGAACATCTTGACATACTGCGCGAAATAGTCGAACCGGGCTCCCACCTGGTCGGCCTTGTGCGAATCGGAGCCTAAGCAGATTATGTCTCCGCCAAGTTCCATGTACCTTATCAGGATGTCACGGTCAAGCTCTGGAGTCCTGAGACCGTACTGCCTGTACGTCTTTGTGTTGATCTCAAGTCCTTTCCCGTTCTCTATCAAGTACTTCAGTATCTCATCGATAAGACCAGGGAAATCCCTGTACTGAATACTCTCTTTAGGGTAAGGGGCATATCGGACGATATAGTCGAAATGTCCCATTATGTCGAAATCCTCCAGTTTCCTCATCTCGCGGAGAAGGGTCTCCAGATAACGTCCGTAAGCCTCCTTCCAGTTCTTTCCTTTATAATAAGGCCCGAAATAAGGATCGGTGTCCTCCAGATAATGAACCGACGCTATGACCTGGTCAAAATTCTGGGCGGCGAGAATATTCTTGTTCAGCTCGCGGCTGTCTTCATAAAGGCCGACCTCTATACCCTTGAGCACCTTGAATTTCTTGGCCGCGGCCCTGCCGAATGCTCCTTCCGCGACAAGGTCGTTCACACGGTCAATCTCAGATTGCTGGGCTTTCACATCGAAGACCTCGCAGACTATAGGCTCGAATTCCTCCTTCATCTTGGGGACAAAGTAATCGCAATGGTCGGTGAAGCAAATGCCACCGAACCCTTTGTCCACCGCGGCTTTGACGCTCTGCTCGACTGTGGTCGCTCCCCCGTCAAAAGAAAATTGGCTATGGTTGTGTGTGTCGAAAAACATATTCACGAATATAGCGTTTTTTTATTAATTTTGTGTCTATGATTACTCTGGGATATAAAACTAAGTTCGACAGCGTCACCAGAGCCATAGCGGCTATAGGGATTGGACTGGTGATGGCATTCGGGGGCAACGCTCCCACACTGGTTGTGAAGATCATAGCCGGGCTGCTCGTCGCGGCAGGCATCGCGTCTTTAATATATGGTCTCATAAAAAGCAAGGAGACAGGGTTCTACCGGCTTCTCATGATCAACGCCGGCCTGGACATAGCCCTCGGCCTTCTGCTGTTTTTCAATCCTCAATGGATAGCCGGGGTGATCGTCTATGCCATTGGCATAATCCTTATCCTTTTCGGAGGTTTGCAGCTCATCGCCCTCGCTGGAGCGATGAGCCTTCTGGGAGCCGGATTCTCATCCTTGTTGCTCTCGATCCTGGCCGTGGTCGGAGGCGCTTTCCTGCTATTCAATCCATTCACCATCAATGTGATGAGCATAGTGGCCGGCTGTCTTCTGATCGTATATGGAATAGCTGAGCTGATCTCCGCTTTCCGGATGGAAAAAGCCCGGGAGGAGTTTGAGATCAGGCGTACGGAATATTCCGTAAATCCTAACGCAAGGACAACCACCCCCTCAAGCCTCGAGGACGCCAAGGAAGTCAGTTTCGAGAAAATAGAGGAACCTGAAGACCAGGACGACATGAATTAATATGATCCCGAGGGACACAGTTCAGAAAATCCTGGACACTGCCCAAGTCGAGGAGGTAGTGGCCGATTTCGTCTCTTTGAGGAAACGAGGGGCGGAATGGTGGGGTTGTTGTCCATTCCATAATGAGAAGACTCCCTCGTTCCATGTGGTTCCAGCGAGAGGAATATATTATTGCTTCGGCTGCCATAAGGGAGGATCCGCCGTCGGGTTCGTGATGGACCATGAGCACATGTCCTACCCGGACGCGCTTAGATATCTCGCCAAGAAATACAACATCGAGGTGGTTGAGGAAGAGGAGAGCGCGGAGGACATCGCGGCCCGCCAGAGGAATGAGAGCCTCTATCTCGTCTCCGAGTTCGCTGAAGGATTCTTCACGGAGCAGCTCACCAAAGGAGAAGGTAAAGCCATAGGTCTCAATTATTTCCACACAAGGGGCCTCGAGGATTCGACCATTACTAAATATGGTCTCGGATGGGCTCCTTCCGACCGGCATTCTTTCACCGACGCCGCCAAGACGAAAGGATTCAAGGACGAGTACCTGCTTGAGACCGGCCTTTGCGCCAAATATGATGACAAGCCGGACCTCCATGATCGCTTTGTCGAGAGGGTCACCTTCCCTATCCACTCCGTAAGCGGAAGAGTGATCGGCTTCGGCGCCAGGACACTCAAGTCAAAAGAAGAAGGGAAACCGTACGCCAAATACGTCAACTCCAAGGAAAGCGCGATCTACGTGAAGAACCAATCCCTTTATGGAATATGGTTCGCGAAGGCCGAGATGGCGAGGAAGGACAAGTGCTTCCTTGTGGAGGGATATCTGGATGTCCTTTCGATGCACCAATTAGGCATCACGAATGTGGTGGCTTCCAGTGGCACAGCCTTGACTGACGGGCAGATCCGGCTGATCGGACGCTTCACGAAGAACGTCACGATCATGTACGACGGTGACGAGGCCGGTCAGAAGGCCGCCCTGAGGGGAATCGACATGTTTCTCCGCCAGGGAATGAATGTGAAGGTGGTTCTGATTCCGGACGGGGACGATCCGGATTCATATTCCAGAAAGCACACACTTGAGGAAGTCGAGGACTTCATTTCAAGTAACGAGCAGGATTTCGTGGATTTCAAGAGCTCGTTGCTGCTGAAGGGAACCGACAGGGATCCTCTGGGTAGGGCCAACGCTATCAATGAGATCGCTGACACGGTGGCGGACATCCCGGACGCGGTCAAACGGGAAACATACATCGATTTCCTCGCCCGCAAGTTCGACATTCGCCGTACCGCCCTCGAAGAACGTGTCAGCTCCACCCGGGCGAGATTATTAACTAGGGCCGGACAGCCGCTCGAGCCCGGACGAGTTAATTCTCATTCCGCCGCGGATAATTCCGATCAGGCCGGACAGCCGCTCGAGCCCGGCCGCGTCCATTCTCGCTACGCTGCGGCTGAGTACGGCCTAAGCCCGACGGCTGCTCCGGCCACTGATAACGACCTTTCGGCATTGGAGGAAAACAAGATCATGGCGAAGGCGGAGCGGGATCTTCTGAACTTCATCCTGGCTAACGGCACCACCCCTCTTGAGTTCCAAAGCGACTCCGAATTCTACAGCGAGGACGAGGAGGAAGTCCAGACTGTCTTTGACTTCATCAGCCAGGCTATTGAGGCTGACGGTATCGTATTCGCCAATTCGGCCTACAAGACCACCTACGACGCTTATTCAGAGGCCTATTACGAGGGATTGTCGCAAGACGAGATTGTCAAGCGACTTCTGGACGGGCCTGACCGGGATGTGGCCCTTGTGGCCGCCCAGCTCTCTATCGACGAGCGCTACGACCTGTCTATCAAAGGCTTGAGGGACGCAATGATGTCTAAGGGATCCTGGCTTACCAAATATGTTCCCAAGGCCATTCTGGTTTTTCACGCATGCCGCCTCGAGGACAAGGAACACTCCCTGAGGGAAGACTTGAAAAATGCCCAGACCGAAGGCAACCAAGACCGCGAGGTGGAGATCATGAAAGACCTCATGCGCGTAAGGAAAGCCATCAAAGCCGTGAAAGTCCGTCTCGGACGTGAGAAATAAAAAGGAATTCGCTATTTTCGCGACTTGAATTTGATTTATACATATTTTCAGATAATTAGGTAAATGGAGAAGAATTTCAAGAGAACTCTTGTGACATGCGCGCTGCCGTACGCTAACGGCCCCGTGCACATCGGCCACTTGGCCGGAGTCTATGTGCCAGCTGACATATTCGTGAGGTATAAGAGGATGAGGGGCGAAGACATCCTGTTCATCTGCGGCTCCGACGAGCACGGAGTGCCGATCACCATCAAGGCGAGGGCCAACGGGGTCACCCCGCAGGACATCGTGGACAAGTACCATGGCATCATAAAGGACTCTTTCATGAGGCTCGGGATCAATTTCGACATATATTCCCGGACCACCTCGGCCGTCCACCACAAGAACGCCTCCGAGTTCTTCCGCGAGTTGTACGACAAGGGAAAGTTCATCACCAAGGAGAGCGAGCAGTACTACGATCCCGAGGCGAAGACCTTCCTGGCCGACAGGTACATAGTCGGGACCTGCCCCAAGTGCGGCAACCCGAACGCGTACGGGGATCAGTGCGAGAAGTGCGGAAGCACCCTCAGCCCTGAAGAGCTCCTGAACCCCAAGTCCAAGCTCAGCGGCGCTGAGCCTATTAAGAAAAAGACCACCCACTGGTATCTTCCTCTGGACCAGTACGAGCCTTGGCTACGGGACTGGATCCTCGAGAACCACAAGGAGTGGAGGAGCAATGTCTATGGCCAGTGCAAGTCCTGGCTGGACGGCGGACTTCAGCCCAGGGCTGTCAGCCGCGACCTTGACTGGGGAGTTCCCGTGCCGGTCGAAGGAGCTGAAGGCAAGGTCCTTTATGTCTGGTTCGACGCTCCGATAGGTTATATTTCTAATACTCAGGAACTTCTGCCCCAGAGCTGGGAGAAATGGTGGAAGAGCGAGGACACCCGTCTCATCCATTTCATCGGCAAAGACAACATCGTCTTCCACTGTATAGTCTTCCCTTCTATGCTGAAGGCCCGTGGCGGTTACATCCTTCCGGACAATGTCCCTTCAAATGAGTTCCTCAACCTTGAGAGCGACAAGATCTCTACCTCCCGCAACTGGGCGGTCTGGCTCAATGAATATGTCGATGAGTTCCCCGGTCAGGAGGACACGCTTCGCTACGTGCTTTGCGCCAACGCTCCCGAGACCAAGGATAATGACTTCACCTGGAAGGATTTCCAGCAGAGAAACAACAGTGAGTTGGTGGCCATCCTGGGAAATTTCGTCAACAGGGCGGTTGTCCTGACCCAGAAGTATTTCGAAGGCAAAGTCCCCGCCAATCTAAAGCCGGAAGCCATTGACGCAGAGACTCTTGGGCAGATTCCAGAGCTTCGTCGCAGCCTTGAGGCCAACCTTGAGGGTTTCCATTTCAGGGAGGCTCTTAAGGATGCCATGAGCATAGCCCGAATCGGTAACAAATACATTTCTGACACCGAGCCTTGGAAGGTCGCGAAGACTGACATGGACCGCACCGCCTCGATTCTTTACACCTCGCTTCAGATTTGCGCCAATCTCGCTATCGCCTTCGAGCCGTTCACTCCGTTCTCCGCTGAGAAGCTGAGGGGAATCCTGAAGGTCGGCCTGAACGCAGGATTCGATCACAGGACCGGCGAGGGTGAGCCGACGGTGAACTTCTTCAAGCCCGGTGAAAGCCGCGCGCTGCATACACTCAATGCCGAGCAGGCGCTCGAGCCCGGCCGCGTCCATTCTCGCTTCGCTGCGGCTGAGTACGGCCTAAGCTCGACGCCTGCTCCGGCCATCACAGTCGATGCCACTGTGCTGACTTGGGACGACCTTGGTCGGGGAGACATCCTGCCGGTTGGACATGAGCTTGGTGAGGCGGTCTTGCTGTTCAGCAAGATCGAGGACAGCGTCATCGACGCCCAGATCGCCAAACTGAACGCCACCAAGGAGGCTAATGAGGCTGCCGCAGCTGCGGCGGCCGCCCAGCAGGCCACCCCTGCCAAAGTCGAGGAGCAGAAACCCGAAGTGACGTTTGAAGAGTTCGGAGCGATGGACATCCGTGTCGCAAAAGTCATTGAAGCTGAGCGGGTTCCGAAGACCGACAAGCTCCTCAAACTCACGATCGACACAGGAATCGACCAAAGGACCATCGTCTCCGGAATAGCCGAATACTATTCCCCCGAGGACATGCTCGGAAAGCAGATCTGCATTCTGGCCAACCTGAAGCCGAGAATGATCCGCGGCATCGAGTCCAAGGGAATGATCCTGATGGCCAAGCAGCCTGACGGCAAGATGAGACTTGTAAGCCCCGCTGAAGGAATCTCCAACGGGGCTGTGATAGGGTAATATATTACCTGAATATTATTTCTCGATCAACGACTTCACATAGTCGTAGAACTCAGGATCCTCACCCACGACGGTCTTATTGATAGTACCATCTGGGTTGAGGATTATCTTAGTGGGATAACCCTGGATGGCATAGGTCTTAGAGACATCAACCTTCTCATCTCCAGGATTATACACATGGAGCCAAGGGAGTTCATGCTCCTTGATGGCCTTTTTCCAGACCTCTTCCGTGTCCCTGCAGTCGATACTCAGGATCTCGATCTTGCCTTTGGCGTCTTTGTAGAGCTGTTTCATGTCCGGAATACCCTTCTTGCACCAGTAGCACCACTCGCCCCAGAAGTCGAGGACGATGTACTTGCCCTGGTTGTAGAGAGAAGACAGGGTGAAGTCCTCGCCCTTCTCGTTCTTGAGAGTGAAGTCAGGAGCGGCCATGTTGTCCTTGACCTTCTCGGCGGCCTCAGCCCTCTGAAATGCCTGGGTGGCTCTCTGCTCAGTCTGGTCGATTATAGGCTTGAGAGGTCCATTCTTGATCTCGTCCGGGATGAGTTTGAGAAGCTCAAGAGCGTCTTTACCATCCTCGCCAACAGTCTTATTGATAATAACAGCGGAATACAGGCTTGATGGATTAGCCTTGATGAAATCTTTAGCGATGTCGTTGATATGCTCGTTAATGTCATTGAACACCTCAGCCAAAGAGTCGGCCTTCTCCTGATTACTGTCGCCTACAGCAGCGCGATACTCTTCACCAAGAGCGTCCAGTTTGGCAAGGTCCTCAGCGCACATGGCATCATAACGATGCCTGTCTTTATAGAATTTACTGCCAGTGAAAACGGGCTTGTCAAGAGTACCGCTGATCTTGGCGTACTCACCGGGAGCGTGGATAAAGGAGGTCGTGCCGTACTGCTGGCCTCTCGCATCGTCCGGAAGGTAAATCAATATTCCGCGAACTTCAGGCTCATCCAAATCAAATGAGAATTTTCCGTCCTTCGCTGGAATAGTCATCGAGGACAAGGGCTTCCTCATGTTAAAAACGTCAAGCACCTCAACGAGCAACGAATCTCCTGGCAAATCTTTGAAATGACCAGTGACCGTGTGTTTTTGGCCACATGAGGCGAAAAGGAGCGGCAATATGGCCGCGACAAGATAAATGATGTTCTTTTTCATATTTGATAATTGTTAAAGTTCGTCAAAAAATCATTCAGCGAAACCACTGAGAATACTCTTGACAGGGGAGAAAGTCGTTCCTGAACTGGAAAACGCTCCCATGTCATAGGCGCTCCAGCCACTGCAGACAAGACCGGACTTGCTGTAGATGGCCGGTTTCCACTTGCCGTCAACTTCTGGCTCCCAGTAGAACACTCCGGCACAGACATCTTTCCCAAGCGCTTTGACTGAATTCATAAAGTCGTTCATACAAGCGGCGGCATCAGGGGAAGAGGGCTTAACGCCGACCTCGCATACCATGACCTTGAGACCCTGTTTGGAGGCCAGCGTCTTTATGCTCGACACCGCCTGGGTGTTCACCTGGCTCCAAGTCTTTCCGGAGACCCCCATGGGATAATGGGAGAGACCTATGATGTCGAACTTGCCTCCCGCCTCTTTGAACTCCTTGAAGAACCACCCGTCATAGTCACCGGCACTATATGCGTTGGCGATGTGGACGATGACAGGAGTATTCGGAAACACTTGTTTCACAGCGTTATAGCCAGCATTACTAACCTGGACGTAACCAGAATAACGAGCAGGGCCGCTCTTGCTCTCCCAGTCTATCTTACCTGCCGGCCAGACCATACCGTTGTTGGTCTCGTTGCCAACCTGGACCCATGCTGGGGTCACTCCAGCGGATTTCAGAGTGTTCAGAACCGTAAGAGTGTGTGAAGAGATGGCCGAAGCGACCTTGCTGACATCTCCCGAATAAGAGCCCCAAGCCGCGGGAATCGTCTGACGTCCAGGATCAGCGAATATGTCGCTGTAGTGAAAGTCAATCATCACAGCCAGACCCTTTTCCTTGGCTCTTTTGGCCATATTCACGACATCAGCCTGTCCGCTCCACGAGGTCCCGCCGATGGGATCGACCCACACCCGCAGGCGGATCGAATTCATTCCCAAGTTCTTTAGGACCTGGAAGATTCCCTGGCCACCCTTATCATCTTTGAATGTGATCCCTTCCGATTCCATCTCCGAGGCCCAACTGATGTCAGCGCCTCTGGCGAAAGAGACGTCAGTGACAGGGGCCACAGGCTCATCGGGTTCGATGGGATCCGGATCTCCATCGCAACCGCAGCCAGTCAAAACCACGAGTGCGAAGGAAATGAGAAAATATGCGAGTTTCCTACTCATCTACGGGATGCACTTCTGGGAAAAGGCCGAAGAGCTCGGCGTCGATCCTGTCCGTAATGATCTGGAAGTCCTCCGGACGATTCTCGAACTTGATCTCGTCAACATTGACGATCAGAAGGTGACCGTCATATTCCTTGATCCAGTCCTCGTAACGCTTGTTAAGGCCGGTCAGGTAGTCGATCCTGATGCTGCTCTCATAGTCCCTGCCCCTTTTCTGGATCTGGGCGACGAGATTGGGAATCGAGGAACGGAGATAAATCAGAAGGTCCGGCTTGCTGACAAGCGACATCATCAAATCGAAGAGATCGGAATAATTCTCGAAATCCCTGGTGCTCATAAGCCCCATCGAGTGGAGGTTGGGAGCAAAAATCCTGGCGTCCTCATAGATCGTCCTGTCCTGGATGATCACGTCGTCGCAACGGGAGATGTCAACCACATCCTTGAACCTCTTGTTCAGGAAATATATCTGGAGATTGAATGACCAGCGTTCCATGTCGGCATAAAAATCCGCCAGATAGGGATTGAAGTCAACAGACTCGAATTTGGGTGTCCAGCCATAATGGGCGGCCAGCATCTTGGTCAGGGTAGTTTTGCCACTGCCTATATTTCCGGCTATCGCTATATGCATATCTTATTAATTTTTAATTATTTCTCCATCGGGAAAAGGCCGTAAAGCCCGGCATCTAACTTATCGGTGATATATTCGAAATCCTCAGGGCGATTCTCGAAATCGAGATTGTCGGTCTCGATTGTGAGCACCTTGCCTTTATATTCAGCTATCCATTTGTCGTACCGCTCGTTAAGGCCGGCGAGGTAATCAAGCCCTATGGTCTGCTCGTAATCCCTTCCCCTTTTCTGGATCTGGGCGACAAGGTGGGGTATTGAGCACTTGAGGTAGATCAGCAGATCAGGCATCCCCGCCATGGAGGACATCACGCCGAAGAGATCCATGTAAGTCTCGTAGTCGCGCTTAGAGAGGTTTCCCATGGCGTAATTGTTAGCGACAAAGATGTAAACTCCCTCATACAGAGTCCTGTCCTGGATGATCACGTCCTTGCTTTTGGATATCTCCAGCACATCTTTGAAGCGCTGCGCGAGGAAATATGTCTCGAGATTGTACGACCAGCGCGGAATGTCTTTATAGTAATCCTCAAGATATGGGTTATACGTGACAGACTCGTATTTTGGAGTCCATCCGTAATGCTTGGCAAGCATCCGGGTCAGAGTGGTCTTGCCGCTGCCGATATTTCCCGCTATACCTATGTGCATATTCTTATCTAAATAATGTCTGTCTCGCTTTCCCAGGGCTCGTTAAACGGCTGGAGGAAAGGGTTGGATGTCCTCTCAACGGCAATTGATGTCGCCGGACCGTGACCGGGATACACTTCCACGTCACCGGGGAGCTCCATAAGCTTCTCCATTATGCTCACGATCTCCTTGTCGTAGTCTCCCCCATCCACGTCGGTCCGCCCTATCGAGCCGGCGAAAAGGGTGTCCCCGCTGAAAAGGACCTTGGCCTGTTCGCTGTAAAAGCAAACGCAACCGGGAGTGTGGCCCGGGGTGGCGATGACCCGAAAAGAAGGAGATTCTTCACTGGCGTTCAGAATGACAGTCTGTCCGTCAACCAGTTCCCTCGTCTCAAACGACATGTCCGGCCGCCTTAGCCCGAAGCCGAGCGTGAGGTCATTATTGCTCCTGATGGTTATCCCGTCAAGAGGAGAGAGGTACACCGGGACGGAATATTCCCTACTCAGGTCGGCCACTCCGAAAATATGGTCAAAATGGCCATGGGTCAGCCAGATGGCTTTAGGCGTCAAACCCTCGGCGGCGATGAACCCTTTCAAGTCAGAGACTTCCGAAGGCTCATAACAACCGGGATCTATTATGGCACAATCCTTTCCCTGATCCCAGACGAGATAGCAATTCTCCCGAAAAG
>Ga0256405_10012743_pt1 | contig 10320 bp, 10 predicted proteins | sample RumenRJG_02DNA_FD_189096 | JGI IMG/M metagenome (GOLD analysis project Ga0256405, IMG submission 189096) | Bovine rumen microbial communities from Lethbridge, Alberta, Canada - RJG_02 | ecosystem: Host-associated > Mammals > Digestive system > Stomach > Rumen | place: Canada: Alberta... | reverse complement strand
AGCAGGCACTCAGCGTCGACGACGCCGCCAGCGCCTGCACGTTTTCCGTCAGGTGCCCGAGCAGACGTCCCCAATCATGTCGCGCCCTTTCACCTGAGCGGCGCATCTCCTCCGCATGGAAGGAGACCGTATCGACACAGCCTCCCGTATCAAACAGCGCCAACGGCAGGGACGGCAACTCGCCATACCTCCGGAAAACCCGTCCCGTGACCTGGTTGAGCGCTACCACGCCCGGAAAAAACGTCGCATCCGTCGGCTCGATCTGCACAGCGATGTGCAGAATCTCCTCTGGAGAGAACGATCTGCCAAGTGACGCGCTCGCAGCAGCAACGACCGCGGCGATATCAGCACTCGATGATCCCATGCCCTTCCCCCTCGGCAGCTCGCTTGTCAGTTCCATCCCCCAAGGGAAGGTCCCCTGCCCCAAGGTATTCAGCGTGAGTTCCAACGCACGCCGCGCCTTTTCACCGAGCCCCCGTAGCCCCTGCAACTCTCCTGATACGCGCACTCTGGTATAGCGGTCGATCGGACACGTCACGAGGAACGGCTCGCCGCGCAGCCAGCCCTGAACGAGCTCGCCGCAGGAGCCGGGAACGCGTGCGGTCAGTTCCATAGAAGCAGCCATCCTTTCAGGAATGGTGCGCTCCCCCAGAACACAGCCGCGCCCCAGAAGAGCAGCAACAGCAGCGTCTCCGTGAGCTTTTCCGTCGCGCCGTAGACATCTCCCGTCAAACCACCGAGCTTTGATGCCGCGTAGCGGTCAAAGAGCGTCGCCACGAAAAGCGCCGCCAAGCTGAGCAGGAGTGGCAGCGGCCCCCACGGCAGGATGCAGAGCGCCGCCGTAACCGCCGCGATGCCCCGCGTCCGCCCGTCCGCCGCTGCGGCAAATGCCTTTCCCATACCCTCTGGCCGCGCATACGGGAAACAAGCAATGGCGCGCACCATCGCCATGCGACCGACAACAGGCATGAGAAAAAGGGCCGGCAGGAGCACCGCCGACGCCGCCAGCAGATCCAACATGAGCGACCAATCGAGGAGCAGACAGACACCGAAGGCAACGACGCCGAAGGATCCCGTGCGGCTGTCCTTCATGATCTCGAGCATACGCGTACGGCTGCGACCGGAAAAAAGCCCGTCCACCGTATCCATAAAGCCATCGCAGTGCAGACCGCCCGTCAAAAAGATCGGCAACAGGACGAGCACAGCGGCTCCCGTATGGGATACCCCGCCGTGCCAGGCACCAAGGAGCCATGCCGCCAGCAGATAGAGCGCGCCGAGTACAGCGCCGACGAGCGGGAAACAGCGCGTCGACCTGCCGAAGTCAGCCGCCGTCAGATCACGCTGCTCCACCAGATGGATGCGCGTGAGAAATTGCAGCGCGGTGAAAAATGAACGCAAACGTCTCCCTCCCATAGGTTCCTGAGCGATACGCAAAAGCCACAGCATAAAGTTCAATATTTCATGATCTCGAACACGAGGTACGCGGTGATGAGGAACAGCACTGTCGCCGTATACATCATGCGGATGCTCTCCATGATGTGATGCGGCGCCAGCTGTTCAATGGCATCCCCCATGTAAGCGCGAAACGTCTTTTTGCCGAAATACGTATTGAAGCCGCCGAGGCGGATGTGCAGCGCTCCGGCCATCGATGCCTCCGCATAGCCGCCGTTTGGGCTCGGGTGCTTCGCCGCGTCCCGCCGCATGACGGCGAGCGCGTGACGAACGTCAAAACCGAGGAATCCGGCACTCACGACGAAAAGGAGTCCCGTGATGCGAGCGGGGATATAGCTCAACACATCATCGAGACGGGCAGCCGCCCTGCCAAAATAAAGATATTTCTCGTTCTTGTAACCAAGCATCGAGTCCATCGTATTCGCAGCGCGGTACAAAACCGCGAGCGGCATGCCGCCGATGGCAAAAAAGAACAGCGGCGCGATGATGCCGTCTGTCGTATTCTCAGCGATGGTCTCGACGGTCGCGCGGGAAATCTCACCCGCATCAAGCTGCGCTGTCTCGCGCCCAACAATCCAGCCAACGCGCCTGCGCGCGCCTGCAATATCGTCATGCGCAAGCAACACATAAATCTCCCTGCCCGCTTTCGCGAGACTTTTCGGAGAAATCGTAAACGAGAGCAAGAACGCGGAGACCAAGCTGCTACCCCAGGCAAACGGCAGCTGATAGGAAAGATACAGCACGAATGCCGCCGCCTCGTAGGAAATCAACAACACGAGCAGTACGAGCAGCGCCCCGCAGGCGAATTTCCGCGCGTCCGAGTCCTCTTTGCGGTACAGCAGGCGTTCGAAACCGCTGATGAGTTTCCCGATGAGGACGACCGGATGGAACCGCGACTGCGGATCGCCGATGATGGCGTCGATAAGGAAAGCGAGGATGGCAATCTTCATGCCCTTCCCTCCATGATGGCGGCCAGCTTCTCCATATCGAGGCTCTTGCGCACGGTCTCCGCCAGACGATCATAGGCGCGCTCCTTTTCCAAATGACGGTTGCGCTGGACGGGCAGCGGCCGCAGTCCCCTGTGCAGCCGCAGCACATTGAGGAACTGGCGGCGGAAGCCGTCGTGATCAAAAACGCCGTGCAGATAAGTGCCAAAGATCCGCCCATCCTCGCTGAGCGCTCCATCCCAGATATTCACAGCATTCTCTCCCTGACGCGTCAGATGGAACGGATGACGCACCGGAGCGGTAAACACCGTGCGCCCCATATGGATTTCATAGCCGCTGAGGCCTTTCCCCATCAGCACGCCATCATAGAACTCCATGCCGGGGCAGTCCGCTGCCACCTGTACCGTGCGCTTTTCTTCCGCGAAAACCGTCTTCATCGGCAGATACCCGAGTCCCTTGACCACATCGTGCGACGACTCCGTATGATGCGGATCGGCAATCTCCTCGCCAAGCATCTGATAGCCGCCGCAGATGCCGACGAGCGGCGTACCGCCGTCTACGAGCCGACGGATGGCCTGCTCGAGACCGCTCTCGCGCACGTGGAGGAGATCCTCCGTCGTATTCTTCGAGCCTGGCAGCAGTATGACATCCGGCGCGGCCGCGAGCAGTTCCTCCGCGTCGCGCACGTAAAGCACCTCGGCATCCGGCTCATCCGCGAGTGCGTCGAAATCCGTAAAATTCGATATCTTCGGCGTTTCGACAACCGCGAGACGAAGTTCCTTCGTCTGCTTCTGCCGCTCTGCCTCATGCTCTTTCTCCTCCAGGGAGACCGAGTCCTCATCGTCAATGCCGAGATGCTCGAGATAAGGCACGATGCCGAGCACCGGCTTGCCCGTCTTTTGCTCAAGAAAATCGACGGCGGGCGTCATGAGCGTGACATCGCCGCGAAACTTATTGATGACGAGTCCTTTGACGAGCGCGCGCTCCTCTTCATCGAGCAGCTCGAGCGTCCCGACAAGCGCGGCGAGCGAGCCCCCGCGGTCGATATCGGCAATGAGGAGCACGGGCGCCTGCAGGTATTTGGCGACGCGCATGTTGACGATGTCATCCTCCTTGAGGTTGATCTCCGCCGGGCTGCCCGCCCCCTCGATGACGATGGTATCGAACTGTTGCTGGAGCCGGGTGAGTGCTGCTGTCACATGGCCGAAAAGCTGCACGGACTTCCCTTTGTGATACTCTCTCGCGCTCATGTTTCCGATGGGCTTCCCATCGACAATGACCTGCGAGCAGGAATTCCCCGTCGGTTTCAAGAGGACGGGATTCATATCCACCATAGGCGCGAGTCCTGCCGCCTCCGCCTGTGCGACTTGGGCGCGTCCCATCTCGCCGCCGTCCTTCGTCACATAGGAGTTGAGCGCCATGTTCTGCGCTTTGAACGGCACGACGCGACGGCCCGCCTGATAAAAGATGCGGCAGAGCGCTGTCGCGAGAATGCTTTTGCCGACATGGGAGCTTGTGCCCATGAGCATGATGGTTTCCGTCATTGCTGTTCCTCCGCCAATTTTCGAAGATTCACGGGAATTCCCGCTACCGTGAGATATACGGCCTCTGCCTCCTGGGCAAGTCTCTGGTTTGCCCGCCCTGCCGCGTCGCGGTAGAGACGTGAGAGCCTGTGCTCCGGCACGATACCGGCGCCAACCTCGTTCGTCACGAAGACGCAGCGGACGCCGCCTGCGCGGACAGCGGCGATGAGGCGGTCGATTGCCGCATCCGCCTGCGCGTGAACCAAGGCCTCATCTGCGAGCTGTTCCTCAGAAAACGAACAGAGCAGATTGCTCAGGTAGATCGTCACACAGTCGAAAAGAATCGTATCACGGTCCGACGCAGCCTTCGCGATGGCCTGTTCCGCGGCAAAAGGCGCCTCGTAGGTCCGCCATGTCTCAGGTCGCCGTCTCTTGTGCAGCTCCACGCGATAGCGCATTTCGTCATCGAGCACCTGCGCCGTCGCGATGTAGGCGATTCGCCTCCCATGCGTGGCCACATAGCGCTCAGCGAATGCCGACTTGCCGCTGCGCGCGCCGCCGGTCACAAGTATGATTTCTCCCCGCTCCTGCTTCATCTGCCTGCCTCCTCCGCATACGCATGGCACTGCATAAGAAAATGCCGCGCCTCCTCCGGGCAGCCGGCGAAATGGATGTGCAAATAGCTGCCGAGCGACCTATATCGCTGCTGCCCCGCCTCATACTGTTCGCCGTTGCGCAGCTTCGTAAACACAAAGGGACGCGCTATCGCCGCCTGGCCGCTCTCTTTTGAGAAATGGAACTCATGGCCATGCAGAACCGTGCCCGCAGGGCCGAGGACGCTCTCCTGGCGCAGGCAGGCCTCCACATAGCCGACCATCTGCAGCCGCTGCTGCATTGCGGCGCGGCCTGGAAAGACGCCGCACATCGCATGAGCCGTGCCGGCAAAGTCGACAAGCTCATCCATGAGATACATATAGCCGCCACATTCGGCGTAGATGGGCATACCAGCAGCCGCTGCCTGCCGGATGCTTTGTCGCATGGAAGCGTTCGCCGCGAGCTGCGCGGCAAACATCTCGGGGAACCCGCCGCCGATCAGCACGCCGTCTACCGCAGGCAGCGCCTCGTCATGCAGCGGACGGAAGGGAACGAGCGTCGCCCCCAGCTCTTCGAGCACACGCAGACTCGTCGGATAGTAAAAACTGAACGCCTCATCACGCGCTATGCCGATGCGCAGCCCGCGTCCCGGTTGCGCCGCGCGAATCGCAGCGGAAAGCACCTTCTCCGTCCCGCTGACGTCAAGGGGGGCCGCGGCCTCTGCCAAATGCTGGATGGCAGGCAGATCCAGAGAAGACGCGACCACCTCTCCCATGCGCCGCACCTTGGCCGCAGCCTCGAGCTCCGTCGTCGGCGTGAGGCCGAGATGACGTTCTGGCAGCACCAGGCCCGCATCGCGATGCACCGCGCCGTAGACAGGCAGATGGGCGCCCGACATCGCCGTGCGGATCATCGCCTCATGCGTTGCAGAACCAAGGCGGTTGAGCAGTACGCCCGCGAGCGTCACCTCCGCATCATACACACGAAAACCGAGCGCAGTCGCCGCTGCCGAAGCTCCCATAGACTTCGCGTCGATGACGAGGAGCACCGGCGCATCGAGTTCCTTGGCAATCTCTGCCGTAGAACTCACGCCCTGCCGCCCGCCGTCGTAGAGTCCCATGACGCCTTCAATGACAGCGATATCCGCATCTCCTGCTGTTGCCGCAAAGAGCGCGCGCAGGCGGGTTCTTGGAACGAGCCATGTATCGAGATTATGCGCCGGCCTGCCGCTCGCGAGCGCATGGAATCCCGTATCGATGTAGTCCGGTCCCACCTTGTAAGACTGCACCTTGAGCCCCTGCGCCCGCAGCGCTGCCAAAAGACCTGTGACCAGCGTCGTCTTGCCCGCGCCGCTCTGCGTCGCCGCGATGACGAGACGCGGAATCTTCCGCTTCATTTCCTCACTCCTCCGCCGCCGTCAAAAGCGCATGTCATCGATATCGTACATGAGCGCATTGATTGCCGCCGCTGCGATGGGGCTGCCGCCCTTCGTGCCTTCCACCGTGATGTAGGGCACCAGCGTATTTTTACGCAATGCCTCCTTGGAATCTGCTGCGCCGACAAAGCCGACAGGGATGCCGACGATGCAGGCTGGCCGCACATCCTCCTCCGCCACGAGGCGCAGCACCTCGAAAAGCGCTGTCGGCGCGTTGCCAATGGCGACGATGTTGCCATCGAGCGCCCGACCGAACTGACGCATCGCCGCCATCGAGCGCGTGATGCCCTGCTGCTTGGCAGCGGCTGCAATATCCGCATCTGCAATCAGGCAATGCACTTCTCCGCCGAAAGATGCGAGTTTCCGCTTGTTGATGCCCGTGCGGACCATTTCCACATCTGTGAAAATCGACGCGCCGCCGCGCAGTGCCTCCTGAGCAGCGGCAATGGCCTGCGGGTGGATATGGATGAGCGGCGCGTACTCCACATCGCCCGCAGCATGGATGATGCGCGAATAGATTTTCGTCTCGACAGGCCCGAGATGATAGGGCGCTAGGTGCGGCGCAATGATCTCCATACTGCGCTGCTCGATTGCCATCGGCTTCTTGATATATTCCATCAGATTGCCTCCTGTTGCTTGAGGAAAGACAAGACCTCTCCATACGTATGTGCCAGATGCGGATAGGCGAGCTGCGGGCGGTCGATGAGCACGACGGGCAGGCCAAGTTCCTTCGCCGCGGCGAGCTTCGTGTCTGTGCCGCCGACCTGACCGCTGTTCTTCGTCACGATGACCTCCGCCTGATAGCGCCGGAAAAGCTCCCGGTTGAGCGCCGTGCTGAACGGCCCTTGCAATGCGACGATCTGCGCCGGCGTGAGACCGAGCGCCTCACATAGAGCGAGCACCTCCGCTGTCGGCAGGACGCGCGCGATGAGCACCGCATCCGCAAGGGCCGGTGCTGTCGTGAACGCCTTCAGATTATGACTGCCCGTCGTGAGAAAGATGCGTCTGCCGAGCGCAGATGACTGCGAGGCAGCCTCCTCGTAGCTATGGACGATATGGATCTCGCCAGATAGCTCCGTGAGACTGCGCTCATAACGCAGATAAGGAATGCCCAATTTCTTCGCTGCCATCATTGCGTTTTTCGATACATTGACCGCATAGGGATGGCTGGCATCCACGATGACCTGCACGTCATGTGACGCGGCATAGCGGATGAGCGCCGCCTCGTCGAGCGGCTCTTCATTGATGACAAGCTTTCCGTCGCATGCGGCGAGGAGTTCCGCTCCGTAGCGGCTCGTAACAGAGGCCGCCACCTGATACCCCGCCGCCAGGAGCTCCTGCGCGAGTGCGCGGCCGTCCGCCGTACCCGCCGCAAGGAAAATCATAGTCCGGCCTCCTTGGCGCCGTAACCGCGCGGCGTGATCATCCAGCCTTCGCGCACATACGTCTGCGAGTTGCCGATGATGACGAGCGAGAACATATTGATTTCCTCGTCGACGAAATCGCGCAGGGTGGAAAGCTGCTTCGCCTCTTCCTGCCGCGTTGCCGCCGTCACGATACCAACCGGCGTCGCGGGATCGCGATAGCGGAGCAGGATGTCGCGCACGATCTCGATATTCTTCACACGCTTGCGGCTTTTCGGGTTGTAGAGCGCGATGACGAAATCGCCCTCTCCCGCCATCCGCACGCGCTTCTCGATCAGCTCCCACGGTGTCAGGAGATCCGACAGGCTGATGACGGCGAAATCGTGCATGAGTGGCGCGCCGAGCAACGACGCCGCCGCATTGACCGCCGATACGCCCGCAATCGTGCCGCCGTATTCTGGACGCCGTTCCCTCGGAAGCTGCAGGATCAGCTCGAGTACGAGACCGGCCATGCCGTAGACACCGGCATCACCGCTTGAGATGACCACGGTCTCCCGCCCGTCCGTCGCCGAGCCGACAGCCATGCGGCAGCGGTCGATCTCCTGCATCATGCCCGTGCCGATGACATCCTTGCCGCCGAGCAGCGGCTGGATCAGCTTGATATATGTATGATACCCCGCGACAACCTGCGCGTGCTCGATAGCCGCGCGCGCGCGCGGTGTCATATCGAGAAGACTGCCCGGCCCGATGCCGATTACTGTGATTTTTGCCATACCAATGCCACCGTCACTTTCTCAAATTTCGTTTTTCCGAGCGCCATGCTGCCGCCGGACGCTCCCGCCGCCGCCAGGGCGGCCGCCTCCGCGACATTGCCGACGCCGATGGTCTTCCTCACAAAGGGCGACTCCCTGAGCTGGTAGCGATCCACCATCGACTGCAAGGCACCCCGCTCGTAAAACCGCAGGGGAATCCGACGCTTCTCCGCGACCTCCCGCAACCCAGCCTCATCTTTCTTCACCGTCGTCGTCGCGATGAGTTCCGGTGCCTCCGGCGGCAGTTCGATGCGCGCGAGCGCAGCGCACAGCGCCTGCTCGATTTCGCCCGCCTTCGTGCCTCTGCGGCAGCCGATACCTGCAATCAGGCGGCGCGGACACAGGCAAAGGTGTCGTCCATCCTGCACCGGCACAGAGGTGACCAGAACCGGTACCTGCCCTCCGGCCTCCGCACGCGCTGCGACCTGCGCGATATCCCCAGCACACATCTGGACGAAAAGACCGAGCCGCCTCAGAGCGGAACGATAAAATGGCGCGAGACGAAGATGCGACTCCACACAATAAATGATCTCCCGTCCGGCAAGCAACGCGCGATTGACCGCGACAATGGCATCATGCGGCGTCGGCGAGAGTCCCAGGCACCCTGCCACGGCATCCGGCGCGAGCATGCCCTCGACATCCGTCGCCGTCGTGATGACAGCATCGCTGCCGAGCGCCAAGGCCAGCTGCCGCGTGAGCATATTCGCGCCGCCGACATGACCGGAAAGCAAGCTGATGACATGGCGCGCGCGTTCATCAAGCACGAGCACCGCAGGATCGACGAGCTTCCCCCGCAGGAGCGGGGCCACCGTGCGCACGACGATTCCCGTCGCCATGAGAAAGATCAACGCATCATAGCGAGAGAAATTCTCCCGCACGACCTCTGCAAGCCGCAAAAAGCCCCGCGCCTCAGGATAAGATACGCGGCAACGACTGCTCACAAAGACATCTGCCTCCGGCAGAACCGCTTGCACGTGCCGCGCCGTCAGCGCTCCCTGTGCTGTCAGTGCAAAAACTGCTGCCCTCATTGCTGCTGCGCCTTGCGGAACATGTGCGAGAACTCCGGTGCGTATAGACGGGAAAGCTCATAGTCTGCGTCAAGGCAGCGACTCACGACGATCATCGCCTGACGGTCGATGCCCGCATCCTTCACCTGTTGTGCGATGGTCGTGAGCGTACCACGCACCGTTTTCTCATCAGGCCATGAGGCGCGCTGGACGACAGCGACCGGCGTCTCCGGCGCATAGCCGCCGGCGATGAGCTCCGCCGCGACCTTATCAAGCATAGACACCGAGAGGTAGATGCACATCGTCGCCTGATGCACCGCAAGTCGCCGCAGGCTCTCCGCCTCCGGCACAGGCGTACGCCCCGCACCGCGCGTGATAATAAGCGTCTGGCTGATGCCTGGCAGCGTGTACTCCTGCCGGAGCGCCGCCGCTGCCGCGAAACACGAGCTCACTCCCGGCGTCACATCGAACGCGACACCGCGCTTCGCAAGCGCGTCCATCTGTTCCTGGATCGCGCCGTAGACAGACGGATCTCCCGTATGCAGACGGACCGTCGTCTTCCCCGCGTGCTCCGCTGCCTCGATAACAGCGAGCACCTCATCAAGTGTCATACTCGCCGAATCATGGACCTCCGCATCCTTCCTGCAGAGCTTCAGCATCCCCGCGCTCACGAGCGATCCCGCATAGATGACGACATCCGCCTCCCCTAACAGACGTGCGCCGCGCACCGTAATCAGATCTGTCGCACCGGGACCGGCACCAACGATATGAACCATAGTGCAGTGACCTCCTTATCATTCCTTTTGGCTATCCCTATTATACTAATCTGCCAAGAAGAAGTCTATAAAAAGGTTCCGGTGCAATGAATCAAGCGCGCTCAACACTCTGAGCCTTTTCCCAGCGGCGCGCGGCAAGGCCGACGAGCACGACGCCTGCGGCGAGCGCAAGTTGCAGTACAGACACCACCCAGCCGCCTACACTGCTCGAGAGCGCTGCACCAATGATTTTATCATGCACAATCATCGAGCCTGCAGTCCAGCCGAGAAGTCCCGCACCCGCATAAAGGATGATGGGACACCGATCCATAAGTCTCCCAATCAGCGTACTGCCCCCCACGATGATGGGAATGCTGATGAGGAAGCCCAGAACAACCAGTAGAAAACTCCCATGCGACGCACCAGCGATA
>Ga0256405_10012742_pt1 | contig 10320 bp, 8 predicted proteins | sample RumenRJG_02DNA_FD_189096 | JGI IMG/M metagenome (GOLD analysis project Ga0256405, IMG submission 189096) | Bovine rumen microbial communities from Lethbridge, Alberta, Canada - RJG_02 | ecosystem: Host-associated > Mammals > Digestive system > Stomach > Rumen | place: Canada: Alberta | collected... | reverse complement strand
CAAATATTGGAGATACTGTGAATTCAATCACATTGAAATTTTAAAGAACTCATCAACCGTAAAGGTTGACAGGTTAATGCTTGCCAGAATTTATTTCTGACCATTTACAAAAAAAGATAAAGTCATGGATTAGATGATTAATAGTCACATGGTACCAAATAAGAATAATACACTACCAGACAACTCAAAAGAATCAACAGATACCGCATTAGGATAACCACAAGCTTTAGCAACTCCGACAACATCAAAATCAGCTGCAACTGTGGGCATACCACCAACGGTTTCATGAGCTCCGTTATTTATAACGATGTGAATAAGATTCTTGGGCTTGTTTGCCCAAGATGAAAGCCATTACTCCCATCCCCCTAGGCTTATATCATTGAGATGTCATCATTCAATTTATTAAAAAAGAAATTTAACATCTAGAAACAAAAGGTATTTCAGATTCTTTAAACTGAATTTTATTAACATCATAACCTTTTGAAAACAGATATGATTTTAAACTATGTATAACTAAATTAGCTTCTGAACAGCCTGGAGATAGTGTCAAAGAAACAATTGGAATTTTATATGAATATCGACGCTCAGTTTCATACTTATCTTCCATATAATTACTTGGTAATTTTGGAAATTCAATATATGGCACAATAAAATTATTCTTGACTCTGAACTTTATATCATCCTTCTCAAAATTAGAGGATATAAACCTTGTTTCCTTTTCAAATTGAAAATTAGAATCTTTTATGTAAATTGATAAATCAAGAAAATTTAAGTAACAGTTCGAGGAAAAATATTCATTAAAATTGTCTATGCTATATTTATCCGCTTTTTTTAACTTCATCAAATCTAAGAGATAAACCTCACGGATATTTTCTAAAAGCTCACCTATTTTATTTTCTAGAACTGGCTTGTCAAAATACTTGATATCATAAAATGCCCCCTTTGGTAACTGGTTAAAGGGAGAAACCTTTTCCCTAAAGTCTGCGGAATTTAACTCTATAAAGTAGTCCTCTTTGGAAAAATCAAGCCCGATAGAAACTCCGGTATTATTGCTTATATAGCTATTCCACATTGCCAAAGAGTCCCCTTCAGAGGAAAAACATATTAAAAAGGATTGATTGTTATAATCCAGTTCTTTCTCTCTATTTTCAAAGTAATTAGAAAACCTTGAAAGCATGTCATTCAACATATTGTAGAAACAGGATTCATCTTTTGACACTTTAGTTTTAACTAAACTTTCCTTATATTTGGCAATATTCTCAAAAAAAATTTTTTGAGAGTATTTAAATTCTGTTAAGTCATTAAGATATGTTGGACAAGATAGCCAAAAACAATTTGATTTTATAATGTTATAAAAAGCATCTATTGTACAGTAATGATAAAGAATTTTATTTTGAGTAAAAGGAACAAGCATTCCTTTGTATGAAACAAATTCTTGCTTTACCATCTCAAAACAACTTCTAAGGTCAAAATAACAATCAAGTAAAAAATCTTTTGAATTTTTATCATTCATAGGAATAGATCTCAAAAAAAATTTCTGTAAATCATAGAGAATTACAGTCAACCGATAATACTTTTTCTCTGAAGTCTAAAGACACCTTAAAAAAATAATCCTAATAATCGTAATTAAACAGCATAGAGTACTCTTAACACAAACTGTTACCACTAAAATCTTATTCAAAAATTCAACTGTCAAATGTCTAATAAAAAGTATCGAAACATAATACTAAAATACATTAAGAATCTGCCGAACTCTTCTAAAAACCAAAAGTAATTTTCCAATACTAGACAGCTTAATATCGGGGTCATCAAGATTAACCTCTAGATGAGATATTTTTCCGTCCTCAGCTGTTGCACTAATTAAAGCTATATCAGGCTTAATATTAAGTCCAACAAGTTTTCTTGCCCCTATATCTTTTAGTAATAAAGGAATATCAGCCATTAGTTGCCTGAGAAAAAAGAAAATGTAAACTGGAGTTTTAGACGTACTATACGAAGGAGACATAAAAACATTTTCCGTCACAGAATCGACAAAAGAAGTATTTATACCTCGATTGCGAAGTGTTTTAAATTCTTTGTCATTTAGAACAGAATCTTCTGGTGGGAATGGAGTTTTATAAAAATACTTCCCCAAAATTTCTTCTGGAAATATTTTAAACATTGAGTCACGAATATGATTACTTTTACTTTGCATCAGAATATCATCATGATTGCCGATACCAAGCAATATATTTTGTTCTGTCAGCCAATCTCTCCAAACATAGACCAATGTCTTATCAGTGTTTTTATCATACCCCACATGATAATGCTGAATACCGAACAGCTCTAACAAAAAATCACAACAGTAATCCCCATTCTTAAAAAACTTATCCATTGATCGGGGCGCAACGCTGTGTTCTATATCAAGGGAGGTATCATTCAATATAGGATCACCGCATGACAATGCAGTAATAAGATCATCAATCTTCTTTTTTATACGTTTGTCTGTAATCTTTGCTAAATCCTGATTGAATTCATTAGTAAGAGTGACTTTTTGTTTTTGCCATGGTACTACTCTTGAATTAACAAACCTGAATAATATAGAGAGGCCTTTAATATAATCTGTATTCTTAATAAAAGATAAGTTCTCAGGCTTAGACTTAAATACAAGTTTTATATGCTCGTAAATCTGATTTGACAAAAACTCAAGATTTTCATTCATAAAAAAATATCACTTGTAAGAAGCTGCTGTTACCTAACAAGAAATATATAATAATCACCTCCTGTTTAGGCAATGTTGTAGGTTAAAACTAGCGAGCCAGCTCATTATTCTTTTACGTTAACAAAATAATACAAACAATTCCAAATCCTTCCCAATATATTCATTCCTTATTTAAGTTTTTTTATAATTTGTCTCATCAAGTCAATCGAAGTTTTCAATTCAATCTCAGAATATGTTCTGCCTGAATCAGGATGATCTATTGCATTCCGAATATAAGTTGGTAAAGTCTTATAATTAGAATTCTTATAACTATCAATCTTCTCGTGAGCCGTTTGAGAATAATTACTATCCTTGGAAATGAATTCATCACAATCTTGAATTCTTGATGAGCCACAATTACTCTGGATATAACCATAAAGAGATATGTGATAATCAATAGAAACAATATTAAACGCTAAGTAATTTATTTCTGCAGCTGTAATAGAAGGTAATGCATCTGGAGCAGTTATTCTTCTAGGTTGAATTGAACCGTGATCTTCTGACATTGAAATGACCAATACGTTTTCTAAATCAGATACTGCTGATTTAATCACGTACTCAGAATGGGTTGCGATAATCAATTGCACTGTTTGTTGACCATTGACAGTAAACAATTTCCGATAATAATTGAGAATTCTTTCTTGCCATCTTGGATGTAAACTTAGTTCCGGTTCATCAATTAAAACGATTCCATCTGTTATGTTATTTAGATTTTTAAGTAATTGAGTCCCACGAAAAACAATTTGCTTTTCCCCTGTACTCAGTTGATCTATAGAAATACTCTTCCAATATTTTTTAAATAGTACGATTTTTTCAGATGGAGAATTGTTATCAACACCAACATACTCTAGTGAATTATCAAAAAAAGAATTAAAAGCATTCTTAAATCTAAATGACTTTGAATTCTCTTTCTCGAACTTTTCGTATGAAGAATCGTCAATATTTCCTTCTCTTGATAGATTTCTCCAATTTGCATCATCTTGCTGTTCTATATCAATCAAAAGTTGTTTAACTTTGGTAAAGTCGTCTTCTTTGTCTAACTCAAACTTTTCATCATCGAGTTGAGAAGTAGTGATTGCTTTAACAGGTTGGGTATTAAATCCAGCTCTTGCTTTTGAATAAACAAATCCATAGGACCGCTGATCTAAATTATCTTTCAGCATTACAGCCTGATTACAAATACCTGTTTGAATATTTGCCTTTTTTTGAGAAGATTTAGTGATTCGGATATGATAGCCTCTATCCTGATATGATGTATCTGGAATTATACAAAAAAGTTCTTCATTTACAATGTAATCTATCTCCTTAAAAGGGGTAATCGTTGATCCATGCAAATAATTTGCAAGTGTTTCAAGAATTGTTGTTTTACCAATTCCATTTTCGCCTGCCAAAATTATGGTTTTATATATAGAACCATCATTTTTAGAGAAATCTAAATCAAGATTACCTAACGTTGCATAATTATTCCATTTTATACGTTTAAACATGTTAAAAACTCACTCGCTTTCAAAATGATTTATAAAATGAACAAATAGTATTTATTTCCGTCTTTTGAAACTATTCAGAACCAAACCAGCTCAGAATTTCTCTCCACAGCATCAATTATGTCTTTACCTCGTAAATCTGATATCGCTTTAACCAGATAAGTCAATTCGTTCTTTAGTTCTTCAGCTGTTGTGTATTTCATGGTAAATGGAGCATCCGTTTCTAAAAGTAAAGATTCTTCTGGAATTGATCTTATAGTATCTTGACCTGACTTCGTTCTCAGCATTTTATGATTTATGGAAAACAAAGCTCCATTCTCAATTGCCCTTTTGCGCTCTGAAACAGTTCCAGTAAACCAATGGAAGATACACTTACATGTATGAAAGGCCCCAGTGGTCTCAAGCACGTCTAAAACAGCTCCTGCTGCTTTAACAGAATGAATGGACAGCACTTTATCACCTTGCTCTACACAGGCATTCACTATTGCTCGAAAACATTTAATTTGCTCATTCTTGGATGACATATATGAAGAATTAAAATCAAGTCCAATCTCGCCAATGTATCGGGTCTTTGACATTAGACTCAAAAATTCGACAATCTCATGAGATCGCTCCATTATCAACTGCGGATGAAATCCAAGCCCAACCCTAATATTCTTCGCATCTGAACAGAATTTTAGTTCACGTTCAAAAGCCTTTGGAGTCGTACCTACAGCTATGATTCCAATATCTGAAAAACTAAGTTCGTGTATCAACGATTGCATGTTTTCCATCAGATCCAGATGGAAGTGAGTATCAATTAACATGTCTCTTTCTCCAGACTATCCTGAATCCACCGATCTACTTCCATCAGACCACGATAATAAGTATCGGCCAACTGCCTCAAATAGTTTTCATCCAAATCTAGTGGTCCAGGTTTATGAATAAGAGACCACTTGGCACTTGGATTTTTCTTTAATCTTTCTATTGCGTACAGAAAAGAACGAATCTGTTCCCCTTTTGACTCTCGATTATTCACCAATACCTTAACATTCGAATCCATATACACTGATGGATCAAAATCATCAAATGCCTTATGCATTGCAGCTCTCCGAATTATACATGGAAGACAATGCCCACAGTGGTTTGATTTTCCGCTTTGAATACTAACACTATTAACAGAAGAACAAGAATAAGAATGCCCCATAGCATTCTTGAGTACTTCACTGTTCAAACATTCTTCTGCCATCTCGCCTTTTGTCTTATTCCAGTACGGGTTTGATATTGAAATGCCAAAGATATCTGATACAACTTCATTCCATAATTTCAAATAAAATGGATGTGTAGTCCTTGTGCTATGAGAGCCGATCCTCAAATATTCAAGTGGAACATTGAGTGCAATCAGACCATTTTCAGGCATAAATAACTGCGTACATTTCTTAACACCGCTCATTGCAAATAATGCTGTGGTAATAAACAGGAAGGATCTGCTTCGCTGATTTAAATCTGTACCAGCTTCCGGAAATTTTACTCCATCCAGACTTGTCCAATAATATGCGTTTTCATGTGGAATATCGCCATATTTTTCATCAAGAATAGAAAGTAGCTCAGTCTGCCAATGTCTGACTCGACTTTCTCCTGCATGACTAACCAATAGCGTCGGCTGTCCCTGCTCCATATAGTTGATTGCAGCAATGAGGCTATCCATTCCACCAGAAAACAGCGAAGCAGTTCTGTACTTATCTGTTCTATTCTCAAATTTGTCTTCATTAGCAAGTGTTATTTCTCGTTTCGTAAACTCTATAGTCCACAGATCCCCAGTCAGGAATTTGAGCATACGCTCTAATGTTCCTTTATATGCAGTCCAATGATTATCAAAAACAGGAACAGAAAGAGAAATCTCCCTAGACCATGAATCCTGAGCCTGACTTGTTCTAGAGATTTTCATATCGGCCATGTATACAAGAAGGCCAAGAATAATCGTATCAAATCCAGCCTCTGACGGATATATATTATGTTTTCCCAAATCATCAATCGTCCTTTGCAGGCCATAACGAAAAGAATAGGACGATGTCAGGATAGGAATATCAATGTTTACGGTGCTGCATTCTTGGATTATATCGGCTTTAAGATCTTGTAGATCTTTATCGAAAGATGCGATTAAATGGTATCTATACATGATCATTCACCTACCCCTTCCAGAATTTCAAACGTTTTTCTGTAAACGCTATCCGTTATCTTCTTTGCCTTTTCATTAGTCAGTTCTGTATTATCACGCCGTACTTGCGCAAACGCATCCGATACACTTTGTTCTATCAACTGCTCTACTGCATCCTCAATATGTGCAATCTCATCTAATGTTTTGGAAAATCTGATGGCGTTATTTGCGATACCGTTCATTATCAGCTGCATCACAACCTTTGACATATATTTCTGAAGAATCGAATCGATTTCCTCTTGTGTAAGATTTTCTGTCGGTTTATTCATTAGCTCAGGATTATCTGCAACCGTATCAAAATAAGCTGATCTGGAAATACCTTCATCTTCTGGTCCGCCATCAGGGCAAACAAACTGCGCAACCTTGATGAAGAATTCCGCAGCTCGTAGACCTTCAAGGTTTTCTATTGATAGCAGTCTGGCTACTTCTCGCAATCCACCAGAGCCTGCAAAAGTATTCAGAACTTCATATAACCTTGCTGTGCTGGTTCTGGAAGAGCCTAAGCGTTTGGTTGCATTAGAGCTACCACCAAGAGATCTGCTGACATAATGAGAAACGCCCCTTTTCATTGAGGATCTATCTCGTCCACCACTGGATGTAAAATGAGTGAACGATGTTCTGGGCCCTCTGAATCGATTAGGATCAGCCTCTGTTGGTATAGGTTGCATTGGTTGCTGTTGAGGAGTAAATGGTGTTGGTTGTACAGGCACTGCAATTGGGGCAGGTCCTACAGGTACAGGATCACCTTCCAGCCATGTAGGAACTAATGGATTATGTCCGTTTTGACCTCTATTCCTTGTTGATGTCCCCATAGGCTATTACTCCACTTCACGACTCGCCGCACTCTTCACCAACGGGTCGGTTGCTTTCTCCGCTATTTCTTTGAGGAAAGCCTTAAGATTTATTCCTGCTTCAGAAGCTTTTGGAACACATTCTTCCCATCCATTGACTGCCCATACTCCCAACTTATTCAGCGGGAGAGTCCGCAGAAATTCCACTAAACTGTTCTGTAATTCTGACCTGAACTTTACAAATACCCTCAGTCCTCCGATAATCTTAGGTACTTTCCGGGCAGAAGGATTAGACGAGAAAACATCCTGGGTAACTACGTTAAAAATATACTTGGCGTCTGAATTCTCCAGGTTCTCAATCTGAGCTCTTTTGCTTACGGCGGTAAACTTTCCTCTGCGGACAGCATAAATCAGTTCTCTCAGTCTTTCCTCCTGGGAGCTAAAGAAGAAATCTTCCTTCTCAGTGCAGGCGAAGTAGTATGGTCTCAGATCCACTCCTGCAAGTGACGGTTCAATGTTCATCCATGCTTTCACAGCATCATCCTTCAGTGCATCACCGAATTCTTTGCTTTTAAATGTCTGTTTAGGAATTGTTGGTTTTAGTTTTGAATCTTGTTTTTTGGAGTTTTCTTTTTTGGATTCTGCAGTACCTGACTGGTCATCATTTTCACTCATCTTTTCCACAGGTTCTTGATTCTCATCAAATGCTGAACATGTTCCATCCTCATTCATTTCTGCTGCAATTGCCTTGTAGAAGTTGTAATTATACTGTTCAGCAAGCATCATCTTTGCAAGAACAGGCATTTCCAAGTCTTTCTCGTTGAAACCACGGTTATATGCTACCATGGTTCGAATAAGCAGCATATTCACAAATCGTTTGATATTTCTTGGGTTACCATCTGTATTTTCGGCGAGGATTTTGTCGATGCTCTTGGCGATCTTTACTTGCTCAATAACGTTTTCGTATTGATCACCCATAATCTTTTTTATTGTTTCTGGTGTAAGAGGTTCTAATGCCCAAGGCTTACTCAACTTTTCAATTACAGCCTCTGCAAGATGTTTAAGCTCCTTGGAATCTTCGCCAATCTGCGATTGAATCATCAGAAGCAGAACATACATCTGAGCTTCCTTGATGCCTATTCTCGGAATATGCATTGGTACCTGAATCAACTTCTCAAGATACTTTTCTGAGAATTTGGTATAGTCGATAGTCTTCAATGTCTCCTCACCTTCTTTCTCGAGCACGCGTGGGAAATATTCCTTGACGGAATATCTAATCATACTGTCGTCAGCAGCAATAATGAAAACTGTATTTTCCATAGAGAGAAACATTCTTACAGCTTCCAGAGTCTCAATTGCAACATTGGGCAAGCATCTATCCAAATCATCAATAAGTACTACCAGTTTCTCGATATGTGCCGCTTTAAAAAGGACCTTATAATTCAATCTGAATTCAGCAATATCCTTATAAGTGGATACTTCTGAAGAAGATTTTTTCAGCAATGCGCTGACCTTACTAATAAACTCATCACGTTTTGCATCATCAGTAAAGATACTTTCAGCATATTGCGTTCCAATATTAAGAAGGGCAAGTGGAGTTATCCCAGTAGCAGCAGACACGCCAATTTTTGCAACATTCTTTACCAAGCTCAGTTTATCAATATTGGTCCAAATATTCTTGCAGGTCTCTTTCAACTTTTTTAATGCACCTTTGACAGGATGCTTTATGTAATACGACTTTGCTTCTTTCTGTAGTGCCTTAACGATAGTCCCCATCAGAGCAATCTTGGCATCTTCAAAACCTTGATACTGCCAGCTGTTAAAACGGCATGTAATTATACCTGTTATAGGTTCATCCGCTTCAGTTTGTTCTGCATAATCTGGTTCTTCAAAATCCCATTGATCCCAATCCAAGTCATCATTTTCAAGATCTGTTTTTTTATCTTCAGGATTGAGAAGATTCTCCACCATGAGAAGAATACTAGACTTGCCTGCTCCCCAATCACCATGAACACCAATAGACAAAGATTCTTTACTGTTCCTGACGATAGATACTATGGTCTTAGCGATGGCCTGATTATTCAGCAAATCGAGTTTTGTTTCGTTATCTGATAATATCATTGTGTTTCACCTTATCTTCTGCCTTTTTAAAAGCATTTGATTTCTTCGAACAGCCAAATCTGTATATAAATAAGCTTTGTACACTCCAACCTCAGACAGCACTGTAACAGCACTTAAGATCGCACATCAATTGCCACCTAACTTCTAGTAACTTACGCAAGATAACAACGAGCCTCCTTCGCGCTATAACATCAATCGTAACAGTAAAAGTTGACAGTCGTTTTTTTACCAGAATCTGAGCTCAAATCATTGGTAACTATTTTTCTATTGTATCCTAGGCTCTACTGCGAATCTGCGCTTTAGACGATTTATTCAATGAAAAGTGAATGATAAAAGTAGATTTTGTGGATGGTGTAGAAGGCAACGCCTGATCGTATCGGCAGCTTTATTGGTTTTAGGGGCCAGTGTCAAGGTATCTTCAGTAATCGCATGGAGCAAGGCCTTTAACGTCGATCTTATCAAAGACTATGATATTACGCATGTCATACATGTATATAAGCTCTTTGGTCATAGTTCCATCGGATTATTCTACCATAATTTTTTTTTAGACATAGACAGCCCATTGACACGACTCGAAATTCATTTCTAGAAACGGCATAGGACACTCCTTAGCAAACTTAGCGTTGCAAGAAGTATAGTATTTTTATCAGTAAAAAATAGATTACAAAAAGGCATCAGTTACATTTAAGAGAATGAAGAGAAAATGTAACTACTCAGAACTAATGGATTCTGAGTAATATTACGAGCATTTTCGCTGCCTTTCACAGTCAGTGAGTTCTTTAGAAAATTACATTGTGAACAAACTCACAATCTTCTTTAAAAATTCTTTTTCCTTTTCTTAGTGAAAGAGGGCCTTAAACGCTAATATACGGCGATTTTAGAGGGGATGTTTTTGAGGCTTTTGTTTTGTCATTTTTGTTGTTCATCGATCTGTGGTGATCTTTTATGATCGATACAGATCATTTTGAGAGGCATCATCAAGTTGAA
>Ga0256405_10012739_pt1 | contig 10322 bp, 11 predicted proteins | sample RumenRJG_02DNA_FD_189096 | JGI IMG/M metagenome (GOLD analysis project Ga0256405, IMG submission 189096) | Bovine rumen microbial communities from Lethbridge, Alberta, Canada - RJG_02 | ecosystem: Host-associated > Mammals > Digestive system > Stomach > Rumen | place: Canada: Alberta... | reverse complement strand
CGCCGGCGGCGCGCACCGCCTCAACTATCATCGATTCTGTCATGTCAGTAGGTCCTTTGCCAATTGTGCCGCCGCAGGATCGGCGGTCTGTTCTGCCGCGACCGACAGCGGCAACGCGGCTTCTTGATTGCGTCCTAACCGTATGAGTGCCATGCCCTTGAACGCCTGGAGCATTGCAGAAGAGGGAAATTTCGGGAGGGCGATTCGGTCTATGTAGTCTACCGCCCCACCAAAGTCCAGCATACTGATGAAGAGGATGGCGTTCGCCACGGCGACGGACGCCTCCTGCGGGCGGAACCGCTCCAGCGCCGCGAGTATCTTCGCGGCGGACCTGAAGCGGTTCTGCCCGGTCGCCATCAGGGCGACGTTCAACAACAGTTTCGCCTCTTCGCTCGAGAGGTCGAAAATCAACGGAAGTTGGAGGCGATCGAGTTGAGCGCGTCGCCCATGTTCTTGTTGATGTTCGTCATCGTGGTGAGCGCGAGGTTCCACTGCTGCAGGTCGTACTGCAGCTGCTGGAGGTTAGCCTGGATATCCGGGTGCTCCTGGTAGTTCTCGAGCGACTCCTTCAGACGGGCCTCCATCGCAGACGCCGCATTCATAAGGGCGTTGTAGACAGAGTCCGTGTGGATGAACTTTCCGCCGGAGATACTGCCGTCGTCCACACGGTAGAAATGCGCCTGCTGGGTCTCGATCTTGGGGCTCTCAGGAACATTCGTGAGGGCTCCGACAAGCGGTGTTCCATCGAAGTTTGCCATTTGTTTTTTCCTTTTCTTTTTTGTTTGTTTGTTGAACGTCGCCTTTCGGCTACGCTTTTCGCGCTTCCCCGTCCACCCGGACGGTCAAGCGCAAAATCTTTCTTGCGAGGGTGTTCGCCTCCCTGAGCTCCTCGATCTTTGGAAACTCATCCGGCGACATCCCCTCTTTCATCGCGGCCTCAATCCGCCTTTCAAGGGCAACAAGAACTGCATCGTACTTCGCAAGCGCGGAATTCTTTTCAGGTCCCGCCAGCTCACGCTCGATCTCGAGAAGCTGTATTGGTTCTGTCTTTTCCATTTCCATCGACTTTTCAACTCTCCAACTTTTCAACCTTTCAACTTTTCAACCTTTCAACCTTCTCACGGCTTCCATGTGAACCTCCCCGTTGCGTTGGTCACGGTTACTGCATCTGCCTCGATCTTGACAATGACATTCCCACCAAGCGCCGCGCCTTCGAGGACACGCGACCCGTCGCGCATCACAAGGCACGGATACGGCGTCGTCAGGATTCCGCAAACCGGCAGCGACGGCTCATTTGGCTTTGTTGCGCGACGCCTGGCACGAGTCACGCCAATCGGCATTTCGCCATCATCGTTCTCGATCTCCTCGTCACCGGGGACCATGCCATACGTGACCCCTGTCGCATCGATGTCGCGCAGCTTCGGAAGATCAGCATTGAGCGACTCGAGTATACGTTTCAGCGCAAACGGAGACGATGACGTTCCAGCTATCGAGAGCACGCGGTTTGTCGCGGCAACGACCTTCATCGCCCCCTCGGTGATTGTAAAGAGCGCGTCGTCCGCTGCGGACCTGAACGACTCGTCGTCCGAAAGGTCAAGGTCGACTCCTGGCCGCGCCTCGTAGGCCTCGGCAGTGGCGCGAAGACGCTCGGCACGCGTCTTGAGGTTGCCGGAGAGCTTCGCCTGTCCGTCGTTTTCCTCAAGTTCAAGGCCATATCTCGTGGCGATTTCCGAAAGCGCCATAATCCGTGCTGCACCCGTGCCCACGCCGCCAGTACCGCCGCCAAAATGCAACGACTCCCGTGCGTACGCAAGCACCTTCTCCGCATACGGGCGCACGGTGGCGCGGAAGAGCCAAGCAAAGACGGCAAGCAGCAAAACAAGCAACACCAAAACGACAAGGCAGCCCAGGCAACCATGCTTCTTCTTCTCGGGTTCTGGAGCATCGGCCTTTTCCTCGCGCGGAGTCGCGGAGTCGCGGAGGTCTTCTTCACCATGCGCCTCTTCAGCCTGCGTCTCTTTGCCCTGCGGCTCTGCGTCTTTGCGCGAGATTTCCCCCTTCGCAGGCCACTTCAGCTCCCCCCATGGGGCGTCGGCCGGACCAACGGCGAACGACGTGGCGCCGAGCGTCTTGACTGCAAACTGCTCAAGCTGCTCGCCGTTCACAGTAACGGCGTCGCCATTCGCCTCGATGCTCAGCGGCTCCTCAGGCAACGTCGAATCGGCAAGGACGATGTCGCATTCGTCGCCTTTGCCGAGCGTCACGGCGACGCCTTCGACAAGCGCGATTTCAGCGCCCCTGTTCGGGCCTTCTACTATTTTAAGAATGAAACTCATGTTCGTTCAACCATTCGACTTTTCAACCTTTCAACCCTACAACTTCAGCCTCCCAAGCGGCTGGATGTTGATCTCGGCGCTCAGCTCCTGGAACGAGAGAACCGGCAGTTCGTAGTAGTCCTTCTCTATCATCTTGCGGAAATAGCGCCTGATGTCGACCGAAACGATGATGACCGGCTTCTGCGGAATTTTCGCGAGATCGCCGATGGTGCGCTTGACGACGGCGAGGATGGAGCGGACGGTAGCAGGATCCATAGCGAGGTAGCTGCCGCCCGAAGTCTGGCGGACGGACTTCCTGATCTTCTCCTCCAAAGACGGATCGAGAAGATAGGCAGCGACGATGTTCTGCCCGCCCGAGAACTTGTAGGAGATGTACCTGGAGAGCGCAGAACGCACGTATTCCACGAGCAGCACCGCGTCCTTTTCCTTCTGCCCCCACTCGATGAGGGTCTGCGTTATGCGCTTCAGGTCGCGGATGCAGATTCCCTCTTGCACGAGGCGCTGGAGGACGTCGGTGATCTTCTGGAGCGGGAGGACGCGCTGCACTTCCTTCACCAGTTCCGGTGCCTCATTCTCCATGTGGTCGAAGAGGATGCGCGTCTCCTGGAGCGAGAGGAACTCGTGCGCATAGCGCCTGAGGACGCCGGAGAGGTGGAACGAGAGGACGCCGCCGAGGTCGAGCGACCTCACGCCGGCCTCGTCGAGCTTCGCCTTGTCGCCCTCCTTGACCCAGCATGTCTCGTAGCCCTGGAGGAACTGCTTGCCGCCCTCGAAGCCGACGCCGGCCGCAGACAGGTTCTCGGGCTCTTCGAGCGCGAAGATAAAGCCCTTCTTGAGAGTGCCCTCCGAAACCGGCACTTCGTTCACGAAGATTCTGTAGCGGCCGTCGTGCATCGAGGGATTGAGCGACAGGTTTATGCCCGGGAACGGAACGCCGAGGTCGTGGTAGAGGGCACGCCTGACGGACATGATCTGGTCGTTCAGAGCCTCGTAGGAAAGCGCCCCGCGGATATCTGCGTCTATGTCGACGGTGAGGGGCGTCACCATCGAGAAGTCGTCGCCGTCCTTCTTCTTGGGGCGAGGCGCCGCCCCCTCGGAAGGGGCAGCTGCCGCAAGCGGGTCTTCTGCCTTCGCCGCGCGCGCGGCGGCAATCTTGGCCTTTGCGCGGAGACTCCAGCCGACAAGAGCGACAAACGCCGCGAGGCCGAAGATCTGAATCTTCGGAAAGCCGGGGATCAAACCGATAGCGACAAGCATCACCGCGCCGAGCATGATTGCCTTGGGCTGGGCGAAGAACTGGTCGATGATGTCCTGGCCGAGCGGCTTGTTGTCTACGTCGCCGACGCGGGTCACGATGACGCCTGACGTGATCGAGACGAGCAGCGCCGGGATCTGCGACACGAGGCCGTCGCCAATCGTGAGGATGCCGTACTTCGTGATCGCCCAGCCAATCTCCTTGCCGTTCATGAAGACGCCCACGCAGATGCCGCCGACGATGTTGATCGAGGTCATGATGAGTCCCGCGATCGCGTCGCCCTTCACGAACTTCATCGCACCGTCCATCGCGCCGTAGAGCTGGCTTTCCTTGGCGAGTTCCGTGCGGCGCTGCTTGGCCGTCTCCTGGTCGATCGCGCCCGCGCGCAGGTCCGCGTCGATCGACATCTGCTTGCCGGGCATCGCGTCGAGCGTGAAGCGCGCGGCGACTTCGGAGACGCGCTCCGCGCCCTTGGCGATCACGACGAACTGCACGATCGTGATGATGAGGAAGATGACCGCGCCCACGACGAAGTTGCCGCCCACGACGAAGTTGCCGAACGTGTAGATGATCTCGCCGGCGTCGGCCTTGAGAAGAATGAGGCGCGTCGTCGTCACGTTCAGCGCGAGGCGGTACAGCGTCGTGAAGAGAAGCATCGACGGGAAAGTCGAGAACGCGAGCGCGCGCGGCAGGTACAGCGAGAGCATCAGCATCACCGTCGAGATCATCAGGTTGATGGAGATCAAGAGGTCCACCACCGCCGTCGGCAGCGGTATGATCAAAAGCCCGATGATGCAGACGACAAGAATGGCCAACACCAGGTCGCCGAACCTGGAGAACACATTCGAGAAGTTTGTAAAGTTTTTCAGCATTTTGTTCGTCTGGCTTTTACGGCTTTCGACTTACGTTTCAAGAAGGGCCATCCTGTACCGGTCCAGGAGATCGGTGTCAGCAAGCATCATCTCTATCTCCTCGGCCGCCTCGTCCGCCGCCGCGCTATCGCGCTCCCTGAGCGCGCGCAACGCCGAATGGGCCGCCTGCGAGAACCCGCTTGGCGTCCTCATGACAGCCGAGTTGCCCGCCACAAGAGCGCGCATCACCTCGCCGCCGACAGACCTGTCCGTCGGAAAGATCTCGTCGATCGCCTGCGTAACCGTCGTGGAACCGGGAAGAAGCGACTTCTGCGGCTGGCCGGCTACCGGCGAATCGAGTATCTCGGCGTAACCGGCCTGGCCGATCCCAGTGTCGAACCTGAGGGGTTCCGTCGTCCTTGACACGTTTAGACTCATGAGACACCTCCAAACTCCATGGCGAGCCGCCACAGTAAGGCGAACGCCGCGTTTACTGCAGGGAGCGTCACGTCGCGGTCTGCGATCTTGATCGCGAAGACGGCGCGTCCCGATTTTGCGATATAGCCAGTCCGCAGGCGGAAGGCGAAGTGCGCGTCCGGATGCGCATAGCCAAGAAGCCGCGCGGCGGAAGCTGCGTCAAGCCGCGTAGGGACGGTCATGGTTACGAAAAGCGAGTCGAAGGCGTGCTCAAGGTGGAGGACAAGCCCGTTCTGGAACGAAAGCGCGGCAACGCCCTTGTCGCCGAGCGATATGCGCCCGAGCCCGGCCGACTGGCCGAACTCCCCGACTACGGAGTCTACCCATGATGGCGCCGTCATGCGGAGGCCTCCTCTTCTTCGTTCTCGAGCGCGACAAGCCCGTCGAGATGTTCCTGCGCGGCGTCCACGAGCCGCTGCCTGTCGCCTTCCTTCGTGAAAAGCCGCGGGGAAAGCCGCCTGAAAAGCCGCGTGAGCTCGCGCGCGAAGTCCATCCTCGCAAGGAGCTTGGCAAGACCGCAATCCCCTTCGAACGCGGCAATCGCACTGGCCGCGACAAATGCCTGCTCCGTCAAGTCCATTACGCGGCCGGTCATCTGCTCGCCGTTCATCAGGCACTTCTCGCCAAACTCCTTGCCCATGCGGGCAGCAAGCGCACTCAAGTCTTCCAAGACCGACTGCAAACTATGCACGCAGCCGAGGTCAGTGAGGATGCGTCCAAGTGACGCTGCTTCGAGCGATGGCGATGAAGACGCAAGATCCTTGCCGCAACCGGCGATGAGGAACGCAATTGCGTCGGCAAGACGCCCGGGGCCGCGGCTTGCGAGAAGCGAGCGGAAGCAGTCCTGCGGGCTCGTGAAGCCGACGACCTCGCTGCGGTACATGTCGCGCAGTTCCTGCATCTGCTCTGGCGTCGTGGCGCGCGCGTTGATCTCCTCTGCGAGATTGATGCCGGCCCTTATTTCGGGGCCCTTCTCCTGGACGAGCGCCGCCTTTGCCTGCCTGACGAGGGCCTGCAGGTCCTCCTCGCCGACGCCAAACGCCTGCTCGAGGATGTCGAGCATCGCGAACTGGTGGGACGAGTCGGTCGAGCCGCGCGCAAGCTCCTTCAGGAGTTCACGTGCGTCGGGAAGGTTCCCCGCCCCGGCAGCAGACCTAAGGCCTCGCGCGAGACGCGTGATGAAGTCGCGGCCCGGCATGTCGGGCATCATCGCCATCCAGGTCTCTATCGCCTTTACGAGCGCCCATCTCGGCCCCTGCATCTCGCCGAGCCGACGCTCGGCGACGCGCTTTGCCGTCTTCTCCTCGAACTGGAACGAAAGCTCCTCCATCGAATCCATCAGCTCGGCCATCGGGTCTTCCTGGAGGACAACGGCAGTGCCCATGAGCTCGCCGCGAGCAACCGCCTGCGGCTCGGTCTGCCTCATAAGCGAGGATATGTCGATGCGCTCTGCGCCCGACGCGTAGGTCTGCCGGAGAATCTGTGCGGCATCAAGCGCCATAGGCCCTCCGGTTTGTAGAGTTGAAAGGTGAAAGTTGGAAAGGCGAAAGGTGGGGCATCGCCCCCTCGACCCACACGAGGCAAGGCCCATGGAAATGGAGCAGCAGGTCTTTTGGCCCGCGCGGAAGAAGCACGTCGAGAAGCCCGAGCTTCGGGCAGAAGCCGGTAGGCCTGTTGCCGGTCCACGCGACAACCGCCTCGGGACGAGCTGAAACCGTGTCCCCGTCGGGCACCTGTATGCGGGAGGTGCGGCTGGCAGTCGCCATGACTACCCATTCCTCGCCAAACCGGGTGACGCAAAACGAGCCCTTGGAGGACATCGGGATCACCTTCACGGTCTGCGCCCCCGCCCAAGCAGACGCAGGCGCGACGAGCACCTTGCCCGAGGCGGCGGACACAGGCGCGGCACAGGGAATGTGAGTGAGGAACGGACGGCGTGCGTCGGCGCACTTCGAGGCTGCCGTCGTCTCGACGAGGTCGAGCCGCGAGCGGTCGCGAAGGAAAAAGCCCTTGCGCCGGCGACGGACGGCGGAGCCAAAGAAAGCCGCAGGCTGGCCGCGGCCCATCAGCCACGAACCCGCCCCGACTTCCGCGAAGCCGCCGTCTATCTTTACCGTCTCCATCTTAGTTCTCGGGCTTGCCGGCCGCCTCCTCGAACACTTCCGCAGCGGCCTTCAGCGCCTCCTCTTCCTCTTTCCACCTCTTGATGTCCGCATTCAGTATGCGAGAATTCCTCTCGCGCTCGATCTGCCGGACGTTCTTCGCATGGTCGAGCTCGGCGCTGCGACGTTCAAGAGCGTCCTCCCACTTTTCATGACGACGTTCGTTGGAGTGCTCGCGCTCCAGATCACGCCTCTTGCGGTATTCGTCGGTCACTTCCGCGTTGTCCTCGAGTTCCTCGGCAAGGGTGACGTCCCTCTGTCGCGCCGCCTGCAGACGCGCAAGCATTTCGACGTCGAGGTCGATTACGTGAGGAGTGAGCACGAAAAGCCGCTGCACGGTCTCCTTGCGCGTGGAAGCGCCGCCGAACAGCCAGCCAATCCACGGAATGTCGCGGAGATACGGAATTCCCCATCCAGCGGATTCCTCGATGTCGCGCAAATAGCCGGCGAGCACTATCGACTCGTCCTCGAAGACGGCCGTCTGCGTCTGGAGCGTCGACGAGCGGGTCATCGGCATCGCGTCGACGGATATCGACTCGAAGCCGCCATCGTCGAGTTCAAGCGAGAGCCAGACCTGGTTCGGGATGTTCGTCGAGGGCGATGGCAGTATGCGCGGCTTGAGCTGAAGGCGCGTGCCCGCCGAGACGGACTCGAGGGTCGCGACCTCGGTGCCGACGACCTTGGCATGGTAGCTCTGGGTGTCCGACATCTCCGCAGCGAGGTTATTGACGGTGAGAAGCGAAGTGCGGGAAACGGAACGCGCCTTGCCCTTCTCGCGAAGCGCGGTTAGAGAGACGGCGAGCGCATACGTCGAATGGACATGCGTAAGGGCGCCAGCAAGCCCCTTTCCCGCGATTGCGGCAGGCGAGAAGAGGTTTGCCGCGTTCTGCCCGGCGCCCATGTCGGAGTGGCCGTGGCTGCCCGAAGCGGAAAGCGACAGCTGCCAGTCGAGCGCGTCCTTGCGAGAAAGCTCGACCGTGGTGATGTCAATCTCGACAAGTCGCTGAGGGACGTCGAGCTTCTTTATGAGATCTTCGTACATCGGCATTCTCGAGACGACGTCGCGCACTATCACGGCGTTGAGCCGGTTCTCGGGGCGGATGATCGGATTATACGACGCCATCTGCGCCGCCTCGAAGTGCGAAATCTCGTTGGTGATGGAGGTATCGCGGGCATTGACGCCGATGGTGGTCGCCATTATTTCCTGGAGAATACGCGCCACGCCGCGCAACTGCAGCGTAGACTCCGGGCTGCTCGCCCTGAAGGAGACATCGTCCGCCCAAGTGTGGACAAGCGGGAAGACGCGCGCCTCGATCTCGTTGAACGTGCGCTTCTCGCGGAGACTGTCGGCTCTCGATATCATCTCGGCGACGAGCGACACGTAGCGCGGCGGACCGGAGACCATGACAAGTTCGTCGTTGGAGGTCGTCTTGAGCGGGAACCGCCGATCCTCGACGCCGAGTTCCGCGAGCATGGCGCGCACCTCGCCGGCTTTCATGTACTTCAGGTCGACGAGCATCGTCGCTATCTCTCCCGCACCGCAAATATACAGTGCGGCGCCGTCGTAGTACCACATCAGGTTGTGGGTGGTCGCGATCCTGTCGAGAAAATCGCCGGGCGGCACATCCTTGAAATCGCCCGAGAACCGGCCCACGACGGACTGGGACATTACGACCGAAAGACCCTCGGCGACCGCAAAAGTCTCAAGAGCGACGCGGAGATCCATGTCGCGCGCGACAAGCGTGTAGGAAGGCAGCTTCCATGGGATTGAAGGCGCGACGGGTTTCTCCGCAAAAGCGGACGGTTCGTCCGCCGGCGCGACGAAGGCCGCGATGCAGCACAGGAAAACCATCAGAATTCGTTTGGCCAAATCCATCTCGTTCATCTCCTCACGGTCTTATCACCATGGCATCGTCAGGGGCGCTCGAGGCGGCCGTTCCACCTCGCAGCGCATCGACCCTCTCCCGCCACCAGTCGCATGAATCCACAAATGTCTCGAAAAGCCGAACCATCTCACTCGCGCCGGAACTTGCCGGCGCGTCCTGCCAGAGGAAGGCCGAAGACTTGTCGCACGCCAACACTGCGTCTTCTCTCAGAATCCTCCCGGCGGCATACGAGCAAAGCGTCGGAACAATCGCCGAATCGTCGGAAAGCGAGCAAGAAAGGACTATGCGACCGTTCGCCTCGCTGGCGACGATCTCCATTCCATCCACCCGCATTGCGAACGAAGATGAACCATCCGAAATCCTGTCGGGATACCCTATGGATTTCAAGAAGCGCTCAAGTCGAGTTCCTGACATCTTGGCGAATTCAGCCTTCTCCTTTCTTGCTTTCGATGCTGTATCGTTTTATAATCTTTCATACAACAACCTGCCGCTACATGTTGTTGATGTTGCCGATTATCGTCGTGTTCAGGCTCTTGAGCACGTTCGAGATCATGTCGTAGCTCTGGTCGCGCTTGTTCGTGAGCGACTGGAGCTCGATCATCTTCTGCTGGCTGAACGTGTTCTTCTCGTCCATCTTCGATTCGAGCGCCGTGATGAAGTCGTCGTACATGATGTCGTTCGGGTCGGGACTGCCGCTCCAGCGGACACACTCGATTCCGTCGCCGATAATGCCCATTGAGCGGAGAACATCCATGTATGTCTTGCCATCGTAATTGGTTCCCGTGCCAGAAATCGTGTCGTGGTACAGATGCTCGTAGCCAGGGTGCGGCTGTGGGTCGGCCGTCGTCCATCCGATCACCTTCTCCTCGATCGTCGTCATGATCTTCAGCTCCGCAGAGGTTGTGTTCATCTCCTCCATGAGGGCGATGATGTCCGCCTCGAGCTTCGACGCGCGGCTGAGGCAGATCGCCATCACGAGCTGCCCTATGGAAAGCTGCCTGAGCGATCCGTCCGCGTTCGTCACGCCGTCGACGGTGTAGAAGTTCGCCGTGAGGTACCGCCCCGTGTCGGGGCTTGTCATCGAAAGGTCGAATGTGTCGATTCCGATTGCCATTTCCGTTCCTCCTTAAAAGTTCGCGGCGTTGCCGTCCTGCGAAGTGCCGAGGGCGTTCACGATGTTGGACGAGGTGGAGTACGCGACATCGCGCCGGTTGACCATCGTCTGCAGGTCGACGACGTCGCGCTGCTGCTGCTGCACGAGGACGTCCATCTTGTTCTTGAACGCCGTGGCGGCCGCCATGCGCTTCGCGTACGTGTCGATGGCGTCGGGAAGCTCGCTTTCCGCGATCCCGAGC
>Ga0256405_10012737_pt1 | contig 10324 bp, 9 predicted proteins | sample RumenRJG_02DNA_FD_189096 | JGI IMG/M metagenome (GOLD analysis project Ga0256405, IMG submission 189096) | Bovine rumen microbial communities from Lethbridge, Alberta, Canada - RJG_02 | ecosystem: Host-associated > Mammals > Digestive system > Stomach > Rumen | place: Canada: Alberta | collected... | reverse complement strand
GCCGAATGGGCCGCCGCGCCGGACGGGGAAGAGAATCTCTGGAAACGGGACGACGTTCCCCACGACGGCTGGACCTGCGTGGACGTGATCGATCTGGGAGAGCCTGTGGGCGTCTGCCGCATGTGCGGTCACCAGATCATCCGGTACGTCCACGTCATGCGCCACCCGGACTATCCCCGGACCATCGGAGCCGGATGCGTGTGCGCCGGGCGGATGGAGGGCGATCCGGAGGCGGCGAGGAACCGGGAGGCGGCCTTCAAGAACCGTCTGGCCCGGCGGGAGACCTTTACGGCGTCGAAGCTGAAGCGGAGCCGGAAGGGGAACGAATATCTGAAATACAAGGGAGAGCTTGTGACGCTCTTAGAGGACCGCTTCCGCCCGGGATGCTGGAAAACCGCCGTCCGCGGCATCTACACCGAGCCGCGACGGACCCGGGAGGAAGCTCTCGGAGACGCCTTCGACATCCTCGACCCGTGGGAGCTGTGACGGGGACGGGACCAAACCGCGACCTTGAGAAAACAAACAGGGATCAGCCGGAGCCGGTCCCTGTTTTCTTTTTTGAACAAATTTGGGAATGGGGATCCGCGTCAGATCAGCTTCGTGCCGCTCTGGGCGATCTCCGCCTCGAATTCCCGGCCGGGCACCCGGACATGAACGGTTCCGGGACGGTCCGCGTACATGGTCAGGGAGGTGACCTCGCCGTCCTTCCACTCCGCGTCCACCGTGTATCCGCCGCGGGCACGGAAGCCGCGGAAGGAGCCGTTCATCCACGCGGGAGCCGCGGGCAGGATCGTGACGGCGCCGTCGTGGCTCTGCAGGAGCATTTCGCCGATGCCGGCCGCTCCGCCGAAGTTGCCGTCGATCTGGAACGGCGGATGGGCGTCGTACAGGTTCGGGAAGGTGGATTTCGTGAAGAGCAGGCGCAGGTTGTCGTAGGCCTCGTCTCCCTTGCCCAGACGGGCGAAGAGGTTGATGAGCCAGGCCCGGGACCATCCCGTGTGGCCGCCGCCGGACGCCAGACGACGCTTCATGGTGACCTCGATGGCGCGGAAGAGCTCGGGGGTGTTCCGGCTGATCTGCGCGGAGGGATAGAGTCCGAAGGCGTGGGAGATGTGCCGGTGTCCGGGCTCCGGTTCGTCGTAGTCATGGAGCCACTCCATGAGCTGACCGTGCTTTCCGACTCTCAGCGGAGGCATCTTCGCCCTGACCTCCCGGGCGCGGCGTCCTCCCACGGGATCCAGGCACAGAATGTCCTCGCATTCCGCGTAGAAGTCCAGCAGTCCGCCGATGATCTCCAGGTCCATGGTGGGAGAGATCGCCAGGGAGACGCGCCGCCCCTGATCGTCGTAGTACACGTTTTCGGGAGACGTGGAGGGTCCGGTGTGCAGGGTTCCGTCCGGTCCCTCAAAGAGGGTGTCGATGAAGAACTCGGCGCACTTGCGGATATAGCGGTAGGCTGTATTCAGCAGGAAATCCCGGTCGCCGGTGTAGAGCCAGTGCTCCCACATGTGGTAGGCCAGCCACGCGCCGCCCAGAGGCCAGAGCCCCCAGAGCCCGTCCGCTGCCGCCGCAAAGCCGTAAATATCCGACAGATGGTGGACCACCATGCCGCGGACGCCGTAGTTCTCCCGGGCCACCTTCTCGCCTCCGGGCAGGAGATAGCGGTTCATATAGTCGAACAGGGCGGAGGTGCATTCGCCCAGGTTCGCCTCCTCAGCCTGCCAGTAGTTCATCTGCAGGTTGATGTTGGTGTGGTAGTCGCTGTTCCAGGGAGGAGTCAGGCCGTCCGCCCATACGCCCTGCAGGTTGGCGGGAAGGGTGCCGGGACGGGAGGAGCCGATCAGAAGATACTTGCCGAAGGCGAAATACAGATTGATCAGACCGTTGTCCCGGGCGTCGGGATCGTTCTTCAGCCGCTCCAGCCTCTCAGACACGGGAAGAGCCTCCACCGCGGGATCGTCGACGGCAAGCTCGAGGGCGGAACGGTTCATCAGGGCGCGGTGGTCGGCCACGTGCTCCTCGTACAGGGCGTCCCAGCCCTTCAGGGCGATTTCCAGCCGGTCTTCCGCCGCGTCCGCCAGATCGTAGGATTTGAAGGCGGTGACGATGACGGTGTACAGCTCGATTTTCGTGGCGTCCTTCACGGAGATGCCCGCGTCGGAAACCGAGCAGACGCCGTCGGACACGATCTTCGTCTTCACAAGGAACCGGTTTTCCGTGGTGGCTGTCGCGGCCAGGGCGGAGAGGGAGTCCGAGGTGACGATGAGCCGGTTCACGTTTTCGCGGCGGTACCGGATGACGGCGGAGAAGGGAGCCGACGCCTCGTAGCGTCCCGCGATGAGACGGGCGGGATAGGAGGCGAAGAAGGTCCTCTTGTAGGAGACGCCGTCCTTCGCGTAGGATACGGTGCAGACGCCGTCCGTCAGATCCAGATCCCGGCGGTAGTCCTCCGCTTCGTCGTCCTCATGGAGCTTCACCAGCAGCTCGCCCGCGTATTCGTAGGCGCGGATGCGGTTGAAGCAGTTCTTCATGTTCTCCGACGCCCAGCAGTCCGCCTCGTACTCCTTGCCCTCCAGAAACAGGGAACGGATGTGGTCCAGCATCTCCGGGAAGCCGTCCACCTTGGTGTCCATGGGACCGCCGTCCCAGATCGACTCCTCGTTGAGGGTCAGTCTGTCCTCGGCGACGCCTCCCCATACGGAAAGACCGGCGGATCCGCAGCCGACCGGGGACGTGTTGTCCCACCGGGGCGCGGCGTTGACAAGATGAAGGATGGTGTTCTTCATATGGGAAATCTCCTCCTTGAGAAATTCGCTGCGGAAGGGTTCAGCCGTTTCAGACGGGCTCGCCCTCATCGTTCTCATCCGGCCCGTCGGCCTTCGGAACCCGCTTTACGGCTGTCGGCTTGATTGCGGAGAGAGGGTTGTTCATCATGGCCTCCTCCATTTGCTCGTTGGACACGTGGGTGTAGATCTGGGTGGTGTTCAGCTGTTCGTGGCCGAGAATGTCCTTCAGGACCCGGATGTCCACCTCCCCGGACTGGTACATGAGGGTGGCGGCGGTGTGGCGGAGCTTGTGGGTGGAATAGTTCTTGTAGCCGAGCCCCGCTTCCCCCAGGTATTTCTTGACCATCCACTGGACCGTCTTCACGGAGATGCGGTTCCCCTGTCCGGAGAGGAACAGCGCGCTCTCTCCCTTTTTCTTCGCCGGCGTCCGGGTCCGGACCGGGATATAGGCGGCGAGCGCGGCCCGGCAGGCGTCGTTCAGATAGACGATCCGCTCCTTGGAGCCCTTGCCGGTGACCCGCATGGACCGGAGCTCCGGATCGAGGTCCGGCAAGGAGATCCCCGCCAGCTCGGACAGACGGATCCCGCAGTTGAGAAAGAGCGTCAGGATGCAGTAGTCCCGCTCCCGGGTTTTCGATTCCGCGTCCCCGTTCACGGCGTCCAGAAGGCTCACGCTCTCCTCCACCGACAGATATTTCGGCAGGGTTTTCTTGGCTTTCGGGGTCTCGATGTCCGACGCCGGGTTGTTCTCGAAGAGATGCTGACGGGACACGCAGTATTTGTAGAACTGCTTGATGGCCGACAGCTTGCGGGCCATGGACCGGCTCTCGTTGCCGCGGCCGTTCCGGACGTAGGACAGGAAATCGTAGATCTCGGAGGTGCTCACCCCCGCGAAGAAATCCGTGTCCAGACCGGTCAGGTCCGCCGCTTCGAATTCCTCTCCCTCGGCGGGACGCCCCTCCCTCACGGCCAGAAGCCAGCGGCAGAAGGTGCGCAGGTCCGTCAGATATTCGGTGACGGTTTTTGGGGAACAGCCCTGCACCACGTCCTTGAACCGGGCGAAATCCCGGATCAGGGGCGGAAACGAAGCGCGGAATTCGGAATCGGTCATGGAAACCTCGGCGTCAGAAATTACTCCTTTATTATACAACAAACTTTATGTTTTGAATGGATAAACTGTAAATTTTCACAGAATCGGCTTGTAATTTACCCGGAAAACAGATACAATAGACCACGAAGGAATACGAAGCCCGGGCCTGGCCCCCGGCGTCGGAAGAACGCAGGCCGGCACGGACTTTTTCGTTCCATTTATTCGGAGCGGATTTTGCGGTTTATGAAGGATTTCTGGAAGGAAAACGGTCTGTATATCGGGAAAATGACGCTGAACCAGTTCGGCGCCACGTTCTTCGGCGTCATGCTGGTGCTGGCGGCGTCCGCGGCACAGAGTCAGAGGACCTGGCTGACCCTGTTCGCCAGCGCGTTCGCCACGATCTTCTATCTGTTTCTGGTATATACGGTGCTGTGGGAAAAGGGAGGTCAGGACAGGATCCGGGTGGATTCCGGACGGCAGGCGCGCCAGCCGTTCAAGGGGCTTCTCATCACCGTCTGCGCCAACATCCCCAACATTCTGCTGGGCGTTCTGGACATCGGCACGCGCCTTTTGATGAATCCCCAGGACCCGGATCGTCTGGCGGGGAAGATCAACTCGGTGGTGCGGGCCATCGTCCTGCTGTGGGAGGGCATGTACGCCGGATTCGTCAGCTATGCCCATTCGGTTATCCCGAACCATCCCTATCTCCTGTCCCTGACGCGGCTGGTCATCGTGATTCCCGCCCTGCTGGTGGGAGGCGCGGCCTACTGGATGGGGCTGAACAACAAGAGGCTGATGCAGCCTTTTGAGCTGAAGCAGCCCGACAAATCCCGCACGGACAACGGCGGAGAGGGAAGAGGCTGAAAAAACAAAAGCAAAACGGGCTGTCGCAAAACAATTTCAAAGTTTTGATCGACCTTTTACAAAATGATCGCCGGGGATGCGCAGCTCCCCAGTTCTTAGGGCGGAGCCCTGATGCCGACTGGGTTTCATCTTTGATGAAACCCGGCAGAGGTCGGAACACCCAGGACGTCAAAAGAGTTCCTCTTTTTGCTTCTTTTTCTCCTCGATAAAGGAGAAAAAGAAGGACAAAACCGTTTGAATCACAAAAAGGCTGTCGCATTTCTCCATTTTCAGGAGTTAATGCGACAGCCCCTTTTCACGTTCCGATTTCTTCACACCGTCACGCGGAGATTGTCACGGGCGCACTCCAGTCCGAATTTCTCAAGGACCTTCGCCGTTTCGGCATGGGTGGCGGGATGGAGGGTGCGGGCCAGGTGGCTCACCATGAAACGGGAGCAGATCCCGGAGAAGGTCGCGGCCATTTCGGACACCATCACGGCGTTGTTGTGCTCGAAGATCCGGTAGTCCCCCCGGATGTCTCCGATGGTGCAGTCGAAGATCATGAGGTCCAGATGCCCGTATTCCAGGAGGGCGCGGTAGGTCTCGTAGAACATCCACGCGCCGTCGCAGCCGTAGAAGAAGCGCTTTCCGTCCTCCTTCGACTCCACGGTGAAGTGGACGGGATTCTCCGCGGTCCTGTGATTGGCGGCATATGCGCGGATCACGTACCGGTCCAGCTCCAGCGTCTCGCCGGCCTTCATCGGGTGGAAGACCGCGCCGTCCGATTCCAGCCGGCTGAGGGTCTCCCGGGAGAAGTGATCGCCGTGGGGATGGGTCAGGATCACGTCCTTTACGTTCCGGTACAGTCCTTCGTAGCCGAAGGTCCTTTCAAATTCATAGACGCAGGGACCGGGATCGATCAGCAGTCCGCCGTCCACCAGCAGGGAGGAGAAGCGGCGGAAATCGGGGGACGCGTCGGCCTTGCGGATGTCCCAGTCAGCCGCGCCGGTTCCGAGAAACAGAAGTTCCACAGCAGCTCACTCCTCCACTGTCATGTCGAAGGTCACCAGATAATTGTCGATGGACACGGAGAAGGTGTAGCTTCCCGGCGGGATGGGCTCGGACGCGACGATGGCGGCTCCCCGGCAGCTGTCTCCGTCGAACATGTCCGGATAGGAGGTCATGTCCAGGGTCCCGGAGATGGAATCGGCGACCTCGGAGGAGATCAGACCGATGCTGCAGGCCGCGTCCTCCGGATACCACAGCTCCTCGTCGGTGAAATACAGGACCAGGGTGTTCCCTTCGATCACGGCGGGCTTCGCCAGCTCCAGATCGATGATGGAGGAGACTTTCACGTTTTCGGGCACCTCCGCGGGACCCTCCTCGGGCGCTTCCGTCTCCGGGCTTTCCTCAGCAGGTGATTCGTCTGCGGCGGCGGATACGGAGGGCTCGGGATCGGCCGCGGTCGTTTCTGATTCCTCTCCGGAACGGCTGCGGGAGCAGGAGACGCTCATGGCAAGCAGCGCGCACAGGAGGAGCATTGTGATTCTTTTCATGGCGTGAAAAACTCCTTCGTGTGGTTGTAACAAGGTGAACATGTTTATTTTACCATGTTTCGGGGGAAAATCATAGCACTATTTATGAATTTTTTTCGTCCTCCCGATTCCGCGGAAGGCGCGCTCCGGAGAAGGGCCGAAAAACAAAAGCCCGCCCGGGCGAAATCTTCCCGCAACCCATTGACAAAAAGGTGCGCCTCTGTTATAATAACGCTGTTAAACCATCCGGAAAAGGAGATATATCATCATGAAGAGAATCCGTACCCTGACCAACCGTACCCTGAAGTCCTCCGCGAAGAACGGCGGCTGCGGCGAATGCCAGACCTCCTGCCAGTCCGCGTGCAAGACGTCCTGCGGTGTTGCCAACCAGAAGTGCGAGAACAAGAACAACAAATAAGCTGTCTTGCTTTCCGATAAAATACCGCTTGCCCCGGACCGGCAGGCGGGTTTTATTTGTAAGCCCGGATTTTTCCGGACAGGACGGCGGACGGGAGTCTGACCATGATCCATCGATATGAACTGAACGGCTACCGGATCGTGCTGGACGTCTGCAGCGGCAGCGTTCACGTGGTGGACGAGGTGGCCTACGAGATGATCGGGCTGTACGAGAACCACAGTCCCGAGGAAACCGTCGCTCTGACTCTGGAGCGGTTTCCCGGACTGACGGAGGAGGAGGCCCGCGAGTGCCTTTCCGACATCGATGAGCTGAAGGCGGAGGGTACCCTGTACTCCGAGGACGAATACCGGGACCGGGCCTTCGACTTCAAGGCGAGATATACGAATGTAAAGGCTCTGTGCCTCCACGTGGCCCACACCTGCAACCTCAACTGCGAGTACTGCTTCGCCGCCCAGGGACGGTTCCACGGCGAGGAGGCCCTCATGTCCTTTGAGGTGGGCAAGGCCGCGCTGGACTTCCTGGTGAAGAATTCCGGACGGCACCGGAATCTGGAGGTGGACTTCTTCGGCGGCGAGCCCCTTGTGAACTTCGGCGTGGTGAAGCAGCTGGTGGCCTACGCCCGCTCCATCGAGAAGGAGGCGGGGAAGAACTTCCGCTTCACCCTGACCACCAACGGCGTCAACATCGACGACGACGTCATTGAGTTCGCCAACCGGGAATGCCACAACGTGGTGCTGTCCCTGGACGGACGGCGCGAGATTCACGACGCCTCCCGGAAGGACTACGCCGGAAACGGCTCCTACGACCGGATCGTGCCGAAATTCAAACGGCTGGTGGAGGCCCGCGGCGGTCAGGGCTACTACATGAGAGGCACCTTCACCCACCGCAATCCCGATTTCACGAAGGACGTGTTCCACATGGCGGACCTGGGCTTCACGGAGCTGTCCATGGAGCCGGTGGTCTCTCCTCCCGGAACGCCCTGGGCCCTGACGGAGGAGGACAAGGCCGTCGTCATGGAGCAGTACGAGATCCTGGCGGAGGAAATGCTGAAGCGGGAGCGGGAGGGAAGACCCTTTACCTTCTATCATTATATGCTGGACCTGAACCACGGCCCGTGTGTCTACAAGCGCATCGCCGGCTGCGGCTCGGGGACGGAGTATTTCGCGGTGACGCCCTCCGGCGACCTCTATCCCTGCCATCAGTTCGTGGGAGACGAGCGGTACCGCATGGGAAACGTGTGGGACGGGATCACCAACACCGGTCTGCGGGATGAGTTCAAGCTCTGCAACGTCTACGCCCGGCCGGAATGCGCGGACTGCTGGGCCCGCTTCTACTGCTCCGGCGGATGCGCGGCCAACGCCATGCACGCGACGGGCTCCATCCGGGGCGTGTATGAATACGGATGCGACCTGTTCCGGAAGCGGATCGAATGCGCCCTCATGCTCAAGGCCGCGGAGGCGGAGGAGGGACTGGGCGGCGAGGAAGGCGAGGCTTGCGGAGGAGACTGCGCGGCCTGTCTGGACGAGGCGAACCTGACATGACCTTCCGTCAGAAATACATCGGCGACCGGGCCTTTTATCGGATGCTGTTCGTGCTGGTGCTTCCCCTCATCATCCAGCAGGGTATCACCAATTTCGTGTCCCTCTTGGACAATCTGATGGTGGGAGGCCTGGGCACCCTGCCCATGAGCGCGGTGTCCATCGTCAACCAGCTGATCTTCGTCTTCAATCTGGCCATCTTCGGAGGTCTGTCCGGCGCGGCCATCTTCGGCACCCAGTTCTACGGACTGGGCGACTGGGAGGGCATGCGGGCAGCGTTCCGGTTCAAGCTGCTGTTTTCCGTTATCGTTTCCGCCGCGGCGGTGACCGTGTTCCTGCTGTTCGGCGATCAGCTGATGATGCTCTTTCTCCGGGGTGAGTCCAACACGCCGGAGGAGATCGAACTGACGGTGCGGGAGGCCCGGTCCTATCTGCGGGTGGCCGTGATCGGTCTGCTCCCCTTCGCGCTGGTTCAGACCTACGCCGGGACCATGCGGGAGACCGGGGAGACCGTAGGCCCCATGACTGCCGGGATCATCGCCATTTTCGTCAATCTGATCTTCAACTATCTGCTGATCTACGGCAAATTCGGCTTTCCCATGCTGGGCGTGACCGGAGCCGCCGTGGCCACGGTGCTGTCCCGGTTCGTGGAGACGGCCTACGTGGTGATCGAATGCCACCGGAAGCACGACCGGTTCCGCTTCATCGAGGGAGCCTACCGGAGCATGCGGATTCCATCCGGTCTGGTCAGACGCATCGCCGTGACGGGGACGCCGCTCTTGGTAAACGAGATCCTCTGGTCCCTCGGCATGACCTTCATCAACCGGAACTACTCTCTGAGAGGCATCACGGTCATCGCCGCCACCAACATCGCCGCCACGGTCTGGAACCTGTTCTGCGTCATCATGTTCGCCATGGGCTCCGCCGTGTCCATTCTGGTGGGACAGCGGCTGGGAGCCGGAGACCGGGAAGGAGCCATTGACGTCAACAACAAGCTGATCTTCTTCACCCTGGTCTCCCACGTGGGGGTGGGACTGCTCCTGGCGGCGGCGGCTCCCTATATCCCGCTTCTGTACAACGTGGAACCCGAGGTGCGGACCATGGCGTCCCGGTTCCTGATCATCGCGGGGGCGGCGGCTCCCATCCACGCCTTTATCCACGTCATCTACTTCGCCATCCGCTCGGGCGGCAAGACCTTCGTGACCTTCCTCTTCGACTCGGTGTACACGTGGGTGGTGCCCGCCATGCTGTCCCTCGTCCTCTGCCGGTTTACGGAGCTTGACATTGTCACGATCTATTTCGCGGTGCAGTTCATCGACATCGTGAAGATCTTCATCGGCGTGCCCCTGCTCCGCTCAGGCTTCTGGGCCAACCGGATCGTGGACGTGAAGGACGGGGAGGAAGACGGCGTATGATCCTCGTGGGACGGTTCGGGAGGGACGGTGTCCTCCGCCTGCACAGACCTCTCTCCCCGGCCTGCGTCTATTCGGTTTCGGAGGAAAAGGGCTTCGCCCTCTGCCACGTGAGGAAGGGAGACGGGGAGTATCTCGCCACCCTGGAGCGGGACCGGAGGATTCGGGAGAGCCTGGTGTTCAACGCCTACAAGGGAGCGGTGCGCACGGGAACGCTGGCCGCCGCTCCGAGATTCCGGAAAGCCGTCCTTCCCGTCGTGTCCTTCTCCTGGGGAAAGAGGGAATTCGACGGAGCCTTCCTGACCGCTCCCCTGTGGGAGTCCGACGGAGGCCGCCGTCATACCCTGGCCGCGCTCCGGAGAGGACCGGGAGGCTGGCGGATCCGCATGACCTCCGGAGCGTCTCCGGGCGACGAGTGCGACGCGGTTCTGGCTCTGGCGGCGGCTGAGGTCTGGATCCGCATGAAGCAGAAGCAGGGAGGAGGCTTGCCGTGACCCTGATCATCGGAAGACGTCCCTCCGCCGGATCCTTCTTCCGCGTGACGGAGGGATGGGCCGGGCGCCTGGCCTTCACCGCTCAGTACGGGGAGGACGGACGGGTGCTCCACGTGCGGGACGGAGACGGCGCCTATCTGGCGACCCTCGAGCGGACCAACGTCAACGAGCACCGGCTGGCGGCCTTCACCGTGTACACGGCTGCGGC
>Ga0256405_10012736_pt1 | contig 10324 bp, 9 predicted proteins | sample RumenRJG_02DNA_FD_189096 | JGI IMG/M metagenome (GOLD analysis project Ga0256405, IMG submission 189096) | Bovine rumen microbial communities from Lethbridge, Alberta, Canada - RJG_02 | ecosystem: Host-associated > Mammals > Digestive system > Stomach > Rumen | place: Canada: Alberta | collected... | reverse complement strand
CGGCGCTGATCATTGCCGGGCTCATGGCCCGGGGGGTTACGGAAATATACGAGCCCGGATACATCGACCGGGGTTATGAGCACATTGAGGACAAGCTTCGCTCCCTCGGGGCGGTCATCAGCCGCGAGACGGAGCTTTGAAAGGGGACGGAGGCGGGATGAGCACCCCTTTTGAGGAGCTGGGCCTGAAGCCCTGGGCGGATCCGGAGGAGATCCGGGGCGCCTACCGGGCCCTGGTGAAGAAATGCCACCCGGACATGGTGCAGGACCCGGTCAAGAAAAGCGAGGCCCAGGAGCGGATGATCCGGCTGAACCTGGCCTACGAGGAAGCGCTTCGGCTGACGTCGGCACGGCAGCCTGCTTTCCTGCGGGAAATTACCACGGAGGAGGCTATCTCCCTGGCGGAGCGGATGCTGCAGAAGGGCAAGCCGGAGAACGCGCTGTTCCAGCTGCTGCGGGCGGAAAGCCGGGACGCCCTGTGGTATTTTACCCACGGGAAGGCCCTGATGGGGATGGAACGGTATCATGAGGCGCATCAGGCCTTCCGGGAGGCGGTGCGCCTGGATCCGGACAACAACGAGTATCACACCGGGGCTCTGGAGGCGGCGGTGCGGGAAAAGAAGGAAAAGACCGTATCCGGAAAGATGCAGAAATTTTTCAGAGGACTGAAAAAGAAATAAACCGGCTGTGCCGGTTTCGTACGGGCGCCCATGGCGGCGCCCTTTTATCAGATCGCCGGCGGGGCTGGCGGAAGGAAAGGACGGAGCTGCTTTGAAAAAAAGGTTTCGGGCCATGGTGCTGGCCCTGCTGGCGCTGATGCCGGCTCTGGCCGGCGGGGAAGAAGCCCGGCCGGAAACCGCCCGGGAGATTACGGCGGAGTGCATCATGACGCCCGGCTCCAAGAAAAAGGAGTTTAAAAAAGCCCTGGACGGAAGCTACCGGACATTCTGGAATTCCACAGCCGGAAACGGGGCCCAGGTGACGGTGAAGGTGCCGGCGGGGGAGGAGGCCGGCGGCGTCTGGTTCCAGTGGTATGAGCATGAGCATGCCATCGCCGTGCAGGTAAAGGACGCCGGCGGGGAATGGCAGGAATACGCCTGCTCCCAGGGGCAGTTTCTCTCCGACTACCTGCCCCTGCCGGAGGGAACCACGGAATTCCGGATCGCCAATCCGAAGAAGGCGAAGAAATCCACCCCGATTCCCCTGGCGGAGCTCCACGTGTACAGCAGGGGAGAGCTGCCTCCGGAGGTGCAGGTCTGGGATCCTCCGGCGGAGAAGGCGGACCTGATGCTGGTGGCGGGGCATCCGGATGACGAGCTGCTGTGGTTCGGCGGGGTGCTGCCGGTCTACGCGGGGGTGGAAAAGATGAAGGTGCAGGTGTGCATCATGGTGCCGACCCTGCCCCGGCGCAGGCTGGAGGAGCTGGACGGGCTGTGGACCTGCGGGGTGCGGAACTATCCGGTCTTCGGCCATTTCCGGGACAGCTTTACCCTCTCCCTGCGGGACCAGTACAGCCGGTGGGACAAGGGGGCGGTTCAGAAGGTGGTGACCCGCTGGGTCCGCTGCTTCAAGCCGGATGTGATCATCACCCATGATCTGAAGGGAGAATACGGCCACGGAGCCCATCAGGCCTGCGCCGACGCGGTGATCCAGGCCCTGGACCTGGCGGACAATCCGAAGAAGTTCCGGGATTCCTACAAGGAATACGGCGGGTGGAAGGTGCCCAAATGCTATATTCACCTTTACGGAGAGAACGTCATCGACTTCGACTGGCGGGTGCCGCTGGCGGAGTTCGGGGGCAGGACGGCCCTGGAGGTGGCGCAGGAAGCCTTCCACCATCACGTATCCCAGCGGGATACGGAGTATAAGGTGGAGGACTTCGGCCCCTGTGACTGCAGCCTCTTCGGGCTTTACCGGAGCCTGGTGGGCCCGGACACGGAGCACAATGATCTTTTTGAGAACCTGCGGCCTCTGGTGCAGGACGAGGAATAAGCGCATAAAAATCAAAGGGGAAGCCGGATCGGCAATGTCATTCAGATAAGGATGACGGAAAGAGAACTGGAACTGAAATAGGTTCCGGTCTCTTTTTTTGTTAAGAAAATTGCAGAAAAGGGTTGACAGAACGGGCAAAATGTGCGGCCGCTTTCGCTACTGAATTTAAAGAAAGTCGGTAGCGAAAGCGGCCCTTGAAAGCAGGTATAGACCTGATTTCAAGGAGGGCACAGGATGAACTATTCCACATTTATCAAAGAAAAACTGGTATCCCTCATCAACGAGATGGATCAATATCATTGGTTATTTACTCGTAATGCAGAAAAAGATTTCAGTCGCATCAAGAAATGGTCATTTGGAGAGATCATGAGATTTATCATCTCCATGGAAGGAAAGTCACTAAAGGATGAACTTCTGGAGCATTTCAACTTCAGTGTGGATACTCCAACGAATTCATCCTTCAACCAGAGGCGTGCACAAATATTGCCTGAAGCCTTTGAATTTCTGTTTCGGGAGTTTACCGCCGTTGCATCTGGAGAAAAACTGTTTCGTGGATATCGTTTGCTGGCCTGTGACGGATCAGATCTGTGTATTGCACACAATCCGCAGGATGAAACAACATATTTTCAATCTACACCAGACTCAAAAGGCTTTAATCTAATGCATCTGAACGCTTTGTATGATTTACTGTCTAGGACATATGTGAATGCCATTATTCAGCCTGCACGACAGGAAAACGAGAATAGAGCCATGTGCGATATGATTGACAGGTATCCCGGACATTCGAAGACATTATTTATCGCTGACAGAGGTTATGAAAACTACAACATTTTTGCTCATGTTCAGGAAAATGGGATGTTCTACTTGATTCGCGCCAAGGATATTACCAGCAATGGAATTGTTTCATCACTGAAAAATCATTTGCCAGACGATCGGGAATCCTTCGATACTTCTGTTTCCATCACGCTGACAAAGAAGCAGATTAAAGAGGTCAAGGCCAACAAAGAGAAATATCGAATCATAATGAAAGACACACCGTTTGACTTTGTAGACTTACACATCAATTGGTTTTATGAAATAAAGATGCGAATCGTTCGTTTTCCAATCGCTGACGATTCTTATGAATGTATAATCACAAATCTTCCGCTAGAAGAATTCTCTCCCGAAGATATAAAAGCGCTTTATCATATGCGATGGGGTATTGAAACATCCTTTCGGGAATTGAAGTATTCCATAGGATTAACTCATTTTCATTCGAAAAAGCCAGATTATATCAGGCAGGAAATATGGGCTCGTTTGATTCTCTACAACTTTTGCGAAGCAATCACTACAAAAACCATTATGCGCCAAAGCAATCGGATACGAAAACATTGTTATCAATTGAACTTTACCCGCGCAATTCACATTTGCCGTTTCTTCCTTTCCATACGAAAAGGAGCCCCTCCTGATGTGGAATCCCTCATCAGTCGGGAGCTCCTCCCTGTCAGACCTGGACGAACAGACCCTCGCAAAGTCAAACCCCAGGCGGCAGTAAGCTTCCTCTACAGAGTAGCCTAACAACTATATTATACACGGTTTTGCAACAGATGAAATCATCTGTTTTGTTTCGTATTCCTATATTGCTGTCTGCCCTCTATAAAAGAAGAACTGACTACCATTTCTTTGATAGTCAGTCTCCTGTGTCTTTTTTCCCAATGTCATTATCTAAATGACATTGGCCGGATCGGCTTCCCCCTTTTTTCGGGCTTTTCAGTGATTTCGGAACAGCTTCAGCTCTCCGGCGCGGCGTCGGCGGTGATCAGGGGCTCCGTCAGGGTGACGAATTTGGACAGCATCCAGCAGTGGTACCCGTCCACCTCGATTTCGCTCCACTCCCCTTCCTGGGAGAAGACGGCGATGGAGGTGCCCACGGGATATTCCTTGGCGGACTGCTTGGCCTTGCTGGAGGGGGAGCACCGGAAATGGACGTAGTTCCCCCGGGGGGTCTTGCCCTTGACGGTGATGATCGCGTTGACCCAGTTCCGGGGCTCGTTGGCGTAGAAGGTGAGCCCCGAGGTCAGCACATAGGCCCGGACTCCGCCGTCATCCACAAAGGTCCAGGTTTTGCCGGTGCTGATGACCCGGACCACCCTGCATTTCTCACAGTGGCCCATGACGAAGGACTTCTGGCTCTTCTTGGCCCGAAGGGTCAGATAGGTCTGCTTGGAGGGGGTGGCTACGGCCAGCACCTTGTCCTCCGGGGCTTCCGTATCCCATTTCAGGGCCACGGTGGGCACAGTCATCGTCTTTCCCTCCACCAGGATGGTGCTGCGGGCGAGGCCCAGCTCCAGAATCTCCGCCGGAAGGACATTGCCGAGGCCGTCCATGAAGACGGTGCCGGTGGTGACGCCGTTCTTCGCGGCATACTTGGCCCAGCGGGCAGCCCATTCCTCCTGGGTGAGATGGGGGGAGCTCTCCTCCTCATCCGGCGCCGAAACCTGGCCGGACTGGACGGTGACGCTGCCGTCGGGATTCTTCTGCAGGCCGGCGGTGGGATCCGTCGCGCCGTCGGAGGAATTCACCGTGATGGCTCCGGAGGAGGATCCGGAGGAGGGCTGAGAGGAGGAAGAGGAGGCTCCGCTGTCGGAATTCTCGATGGGATATCCGACGCCGTTGACGATATAGAGCCCCGCGGCGTCATCCCACAGATCGGCGATGACCTGGCCGCTTGCGTCCACATAGAGCCCCTGGCCGTTTTTGCTGTAGGCGGCCGCGGAAGCGCACAGACAGACCAGCGCCAGCGCGGCAGCAGCGGAAAGAATTCGTTTCATGGCTACCTCACGGTCTTTTTCCGGATCCGGCGGATCCGGTCTATGGGCATCATACCAAAAAAACGCCATTCCGTCAACAAAAGCGTAATTATTCTGTAACAAAAATGCCCAAAGAAAACAAAGCCTGCGGAGAAAGCATCTCCGCAGGAGAAAACCGGGAAAGGGATCAGACGGCCGGGATGAAAACATACTCCTTCAGCCGGCGGAAGGCCTCCTCCACCCGGGAGCGGGGGAGGGCCAGGTTCATGCGGATGCCCCAGGGATCCCCGAAGGGCCGGCCGTCCTGCCAGGCCACGCCCACGTCCGTTCCCCGGCGCATCAGCTGCTCCAGGGACAGGCCGTGGGCCCGGCACCAGTCCTCGCAGTGGAGGAAGAGCATGTAGGTGCCCTCCGGCTTCTGCAGCGTGACGCCGGGGAAGTGATCCCGGATGAAGCCGAAGGCGAAGCTCACGTTTCCGGAGAGCACCTGCAGCAGCTGATCCAGCCATTCCTCCCCCTCGGGCCGGTAGGCGCCGATCAGGGCGTGCATGGACAGGACGTTCATGGCATTGTAGACGGAGAGGGAGGATTCCTTGGCCTGCCGGTCCCGGAGCCAGTCGTCATAGATGATATGATAGCTTCCCACCAGGCCGGCCAGGTTGAAGGTTTTGGAGGGGGCATAGAAGGCGGCGGTATGGGTGCGGGCATATTCGGAGACGGACTGAGTGGGGGTGTGCCGGCGGCCGTCCAGCAGCAGGTCGGACCAGATCTCGTCGGAAACGACCCAGACCCGGTTCCGCTCAAAGATTTCCATGGCCTTCCGGATCTCCTCCTCCGTCCAGACCCGGCCGCAGGGATTGTGAGGATTGCAGAAAACGGCGGCATGGATATGATGCTCCCGGATCTTTCGCTCCATATCCTCATAATCCAGGCGCCAGATGCCACCGGCATCCCGCTGCATGGGATTGTGGACGATCCGGTATCCGTTGTTCTCCAGGGCGTGGGTGAAGCCGATATAGGTGGGGCTCTGGAGCAGCACCGCGTCCCCCCGGGAGCAGAGCACGTTCAGGGTGGAGACCACGCCGCCCAGCACGCCGTTTTCATACCCGATATGCCGGGGCTCCAGGCCGGAAACCCGGTTCCGCTTCTCCTGCCAGCGGATGATGGCGCGGAAGTATTCCTCCGAGGGCTCAAAATAGCCGAAGGCCGGATGGTGGACCCGGTCGATCACCGCCTGCTGGATGGCAGGGCAGGTGGCGAAATTCATGTCCGCCACCCACATGGGAATGGCGTCGAAGCCCTCCTTCGGCCCCGCGGGGGCGAAGCCTCCCGGCTGACCGATGGCATCCACGGCGATGGCGTCCTTTCCGTGCCTTTCCAGCAGGGTTTCAAAATCGTATTTCACGGCGAGTCCTCCTTATTTCAGTTCCTTCGGAGCGGATTCCTTCCCGGGCGCTTCCCCGCGGCGGAAGCCGGGCAGCTGGATCACGAGCATGCCGATGACGAAGAGCAGCCATTTTCAGCCCCGGCGGAGGGAGGCGCGGAAATCCTTCCGGAAGCGCTTCCGGCGGACCGCCTTCAGCCCCAGGAGCCACAGGACGCCCACGAAGAAGCGGAAAAAGGTGATCATGGAGGGGGAATAGAAGGGACGGATCAGCTTGACGCAGGTTCCGCCCAGGCTGAACATCAGCGCCACCAGCAGCTCATAGAAATATCCCATGGGAATCATCCTTTCCGGACGCCCCGGCCCGCGCCGGACCGGAGATTTCTTCCGGGGAAAAATATAGCCCGGCGAAGGCCCTTTGTCAATCGGAAAGAGAAAGGCCCCGGAAGCGGGAGCAGCCTGGGAGGCAGATTCCGCTGCAGACGGTCCGGCTCACCCGTGAACGGGAACAAAAGGCCGGCGGGCGTCAAAGCTGCCCCTTCATCCGGGAAGCAAAAGATGCTATAATGGGATCCGCAAAGTCCGCCGGGGGAAAGCCTCCGGCCGGAGCTCCGGAAAGGGGACGGCGGGGCCGCACCGCCGGAGCGGAAAGGAAGGAAGCAGATGAAGATTTCCAAGGCCGACGCGCTGCGCTGGTTCACCTTTTTTGCCTCCCTGCCGGAGGATCAGCCCCTGGGGCCCCGGCAGCAGGAAATCGCCCTGGCGGTTTTCAGCCAGATCGAGCTGGCGGCGGAGGACCGGTTCCGCCGGCTGAAGGAGCAGATTCCCGGCCTGAAGGGGCTGGGGGAGGGGCCCAGCACCCTGTATGTGGGGCCGGAGGAGCACTTCCCCCGGGGATGCCGCTCCTGCCTGCTGGGCACGGGGCTTTCCGCGGTGCGGAAGACCAACCGGTGCAACGCGGCCTGCCCCTTCTGCTATGACTTCGGGGTGCTGGACGCGATTCCCCCCATCGGGGAGGGGCTGTGGGAGATCGGCGGTGGCCGGTACCGGGAGGAGGACCTGGACCTGCTCTTTGCCCTGCAGGGGAAGCCCACGGGGATCGCCTACGTCTATCTGGAGCCCTTCATGGAGATCGAGAAGTATTACGGGATCATCCGCCGCTTCCATGAGGCGGGGGTGCATCAGCATCTGTACACCAACGGGCTGAACGCCACGGAGGAGCGGCTGGCGGCCCTGGGAGAGGCGGGGCTGGATGAGATCCGCTTCAACCTGGGGGCCTCCGGGGCGGCGGATTCCGTGATCCGGGCCATGGCGGCGGCGAAGAAGCATATTCCCCAGGTGGGGATCGAGACCCCCATGACCCGGGAGTTCCAGGCCCAGTTCCGGAAAAAGAAGGAGCAGATCCTGAAGACGGGCATCGACTTCATGAACTGCGCCGAGCTGCATCTGAACGCCAACAACCTGGGCAACTACCTGGGGGAGAACCTGTACTTCTACCGCATGGGCTATCTGAGCCCGGTGTTCAGCCGGGAGATCTCCATGGGGATGCTGCGGGAGGCGGCGGAGGAGAAATGGCCCCTGGTGGTGCACGACTGCTCCAACCGGACCAAGTTTGCCCGGGACCTGAACCAGAAGAAGAAGGAGGGCGGCTGGTTCGGCCAGACCAGCTACGGCTGCGAGCTGGACAGCTATCCCTGGGAGGCCTTCCTGCCGGTGCTGGAGGACCCGGAGTTCCTCTTCCTGGAGGAAGAGGAGCTGCCGAAGGGATACCGGCCCGGGGATATCGTGCTCTGAGAAGGGCGGACGAAAGCAAAGAGATTTCCGGCGCTGGGGAAGGGGCCCGGGGCCCGCGGCTGCGGCGGCCGGTAAAGAGAAAAGGAAAGGCGGAGGAAAACCATGGAGGGAAGCATTCTGGAACAGCTGTCCTCGGGACCGTTCTATCTGATCTGCGGCGGGATCATCGCCTTTGTGGCGGCGGCCTGCGTTGTGTTCTGGGTCCGGGCCTGGAGGGCCGGGCTGGCCATCGGCATGGACAAGGCCAAGATGAAGCGGGCGGTGACGGCCTCCGCCTCCTTCTCCCTGCTGCCCAGCGTCGGGATCCTGCTGGGGGTCATCGCCCTGAGCGGCTCCCTGGGGGTGCCGTGGCCCTGGCTGCGGCTGAGCGTGATCGGCGCCCTGCACTATGAGACCCAGGTGGCCGCGGCCGCCGCGGAGGCGGTGGGCCTGCCGGGGCTCAGCGGCAGCGACATGACGGCCTCCGCCTTTGCCACCATCGCGCTTCTGATGAGCGTGTGCATCATGTGGGGCATGGTGCTCTCCGCCCTGTTCAACAAAAAATACCTGCATCGGCTTCACGGCCAGGGGGAGAAGCAGCCGGGAGAGAAGAAGGGCGGCTTCGGGGACCTGGCCATGGGCGCCATGTTCGTGGGCATGGTCAGCGCCTATCTGGGCAGCTACCTGGGAGACTTCGTTTCCGGGGAAGGGCTTTTCACCTTCCGGGGAAGCTGGACGCCCCTGGCGGTGGCCGGGGTTTCCGCCCTGGCCATGGCGGGCTTCACCTGGCTGTCGGAAAAGAAGAAAATGCAGTGGCTGGAAAACTTCTCCATCGCAGCCAGCATGCTGATCGGCATGGTGGCGGCGGTGCTGATCGGAAGGTAAGGGGGCGGAGAGAATGCAGGAAAGAGAAAAGATTCTGGACCGCTACATGCAGCGGACCCATGTGCTGGGACGGGTGGTTTCTGTCGTGACCCTGATCCTGCTGCTGGTGGCGCCGTTTCTGCTGGGAGCGACCCTGGGGGCCATGCCGGACCTGGGAGCCGCGGCCCGGGGCTTTGTGTCCGTGGGCCTGGTGTGGACCGTGTCCAGCGTGGTGGAATTCCTGGTGTACACCCCCATGCTGGGGGCCGGAGGCAGCTATCTGGCCTTCATCACCGGGAACCTGATCAACATGAAGATTCCCTGCGCCATCAACGCCAAGGACATGGTGGGCGCCAAATCCGGTACGAGGGAGAATGAGATCATCTCCACCCTGTCCATCGCCACCTCCAGCCTGGTGACCATCCTGGTGCTGGCGGCGGGGGTGGCGCTGCTGACGCCGCTGCGGCCCGTGCTGCAGAGCCCCCGGCTGGCCCCTGCCTTCGCCAACGTGGTGCCGGCCCTCTTCGGGGCCATGGGATACAAGTATTACCGGCAGAACATCCGGCTGGCGGCGGCGCCGCTGCTGGTGATGAGCATCCTATTCATCCTGGCGCCGGGGCTGACGGGATCCACCAGCATGATGATCATCCCCAGCGGAGCTCTGGCCATCGGCCTGGCCTGGATGGATTACCGGCGGCACCGGAAGGAGGGGCGGGTATGATCGCGCTGTATATACTCCTGGGGCTGGCGGGGCTGATCCTGTGCCTTCTGGGAATCGCCCTGGTGCGGACGCTGCTGACGCCCTCCCGGGTTTCCGGATACAGGCCGGATCCGGATCCGGAGCGGGCGATGGCCTATGCGAAAAAGCTTTCCCGGATGATTCAGACGGAGACGGTTTCCGTGCCGGACACGAACCAGCGGGAGAAATTCCTGGGCTTTCACCGGGTGCTGGAGGAACTCTTTCCCCGGGTGCACCAGGAGCTGGAGAAGACGGAGATTGACGGGAACCTGCTCTTTTACTGGAAGGGGAAATCCGCCGAAAAGCCCCTGGTGCTGATGAGCCACCAGGACGTGGTGCCGGCGGAGGGAACCTGGGAGCACGCCCCCTTCTCCGGGGACATTGCGGAGGAGAAGGTCTGGGGCCGGGGCGCCTCGGACACGAAATGCTCCCTGATGGCCTTTCTGCAGGCGGCGGAGGAGCTGCTGGAGCAGGGCTATGTGCCGGAGCAGGACGTTTACCTTTCCTCCTCCTGCACCGAGGAATGGGCCGGGGACGGCTGCCCGAAGCTGGTGGAGGAGCTGGCCCGGCGGGGCGTGCGGCCCTGGCTGGTGGTCGACGAGGGCGGCGGGATCATCACCGAGCCCGTGGGAGGCATTCCCGGCAACTTTGCCATGGTGGGAGTTTTTGAAAAGGGCAAAGCAGACGTGAAGCTGACGGCCCGGTCCCAGGGCGGACACGCCTCGGCGCCGAAGAAGCATTCCCCGGCGGCCCGGATCGCGGATTTCATTCATGAGGCGGAGCA
>Ga0256405_10012735_pt1 | contig 10325 bp, 12 predicted proteins | sample RumenRJG_02DNA_FD_189096 | JGI IMG/M metagenome (GOLD analysis project Ga0256405, IMG submission 189096) | Bovine rumen microbial communities from Lethbridge, Alberta, Canada - RJG_02 | ecosystem: Host-associated > Mammals > Digestive system > Stomach > Rumen | place: Canada: Alberta... | reverse complement strand
TTCGTATTTTTTATTTCCCAAACAATTGAATTCTATCACGTTCTAGTGCTGGTTTTGCCCATGCTTCAGGTACGAAGCGCCAGTTGTTGGCAGGCTGAGGATCAATAATACCCTGATGTCGAATTTCCTCCGTTAGATAGTGGCGCAAGTCAAGTGGAGTATGGAACACTACGCGACTCTCAAGTGAGTCCTTGGGAATACCAGCCCCCTTAGTTAGTAGTTCACCGCCACCATTGGCCCGGTAGCTGTTCATGACTACCTTATACCACTTACTCTCGTTAAAGGGCTCTCCGTTCGACATACGGAGAATGTGCACCTTCTGTCCTTCTGGCTTGGTTAGATCTACCTCGTAGTCGATACCCATTGCAGAGTCGAAATTGAAAGTGTAGTATTTGAATCCTGTGCGCTGTTGGTCGTCTTTTGCATTATCGTTAAGGAGTAAAGCGTGGTCTTTTGGTGACTTCATCGTGTTAGTCCACATGTCGTAGCTGAACTCCAAATGGCGGCGTATTTCCTCTCCCGTCATACGGAGTACAAACATGAGGTTCTCAAAACGGTAGAGTTTGAACATATCGGCCATCTTAACTTCGCCAGCCTTGATTGTCGTATTGAAGGCCAATGGGGCTGTAAACGAGATTTCAGCTTTCGATATCTGAAGTTGCAACGCGTGAATTAGGTCTGTAAAAGCCGAATTGCCAAAGAAACTCTCACTGGTGTAGACGGCATTCTTGAACTCGCCAACCCTCTGAGCTACATAATTTTTAATCTTTTGGATATCCTTGTCAAAGTGTTGCATCATCTGCTGGTCTATCTCTTCGTCGAGTACACTCACAATATTCCCCTTAATTTCTTTCTTAGTCAGTTTTCCTTTTTTATAGGTCAACGTAATTTCTGCTTCTGCTACATTCTTAACAAAGCAACTGGGGTCGATGCACAACACTTGTTGACCTTCGCAATTGGTAATCCATTCGTTGTGTACTTGATGGTCGTGTCCGAAGAAGATAATGTCGAAACCCGGTACCTCCTTGGCTACAGCCTCTGTGGCATCCTCGTCATATTCGTCGGTCTTGATGCCGCCATTCAGTCCAGAGTGGAACAGTCCGAAAATCAGGTCGGGCTTCTCGTGTTCCTTGATGTATTTTACCCATTTTCGGGCACAGGCTGTCATCTCCTCGAACTCCATACCTTTCCAAATCTGCTGGTTCAGCCAACAGGGAATGGCTGGGGTCAGCATGCCAATTACACATATTTTTACGCCATCCTTCATGTGGACGGAGTAGGGCTTCAGTCCATCGTAGATGTGCGAAGGCGTTGCTTCGCCATTCTTGAAACCTTCTTTCACAATGTTGGCACCTAGTAGTGGACAACGTACCTCGCGAATCCATTTGTCGTACACCTGATGACCAGGCTCGATGTCATGATTGCCAACGGTCTCTGCATCATATTTCATGTAGTTGATGACACTGGCTGCTAAATTCTCGTCCTCAGGCATTACAAAATTACTCCAATAAGCACAAGGTTGTCCTTGCAGAATATCGCCATTGTCTATCAATAATAGGTTTTGACCATATTTTTTACGTTCCTTATTTATATATGTGTTGGCACGTACCAGCGAACCTTTTAGAGGCTTACCCTCAGTAAAGTCCCAAGGAAAGAAGTAACCATGTACATCACTTGTCTCTATTACCTTTAACTTAACAGTCTTGTTGCCTTTGGGAGTGCCCATGACACTCAGGACTCCCATCATCATAATAGCTGTAATCACAAATTTCTTCATCGCCGTTACTTATTTTTTGCAAAGATACGAAATTTCTCTATATATTCAATGCTAAACTCTAAACTTTTTCGTATCTTTGCACAAAAATTACGAAGAGATGGATATCAAACAAGCAGAATTCTCGCTTTCAGCTCCAGTGGTCAGTATGTGTCCTAAGGATACCAAGCCTGAGTATGCCTTTATAGGTCGCTCAAACGTGGGAAAGTCGAGCCTTATCAATATGCTTACTAATAACAAGCGTCTGGCCAAAACCTCAGCAACACCTGGCAAGACGCTGCTCATCAACCATTTCATCATCAATCGCGAGTGGTATCTCGTCGACTTGCCTGGTTATGGCTATGCCAAGCGTTCGAAGAAGGAAGTGGAGAAGTTGGATCAAATGATTCGTGGCTATATCTTGCAACGTGAACAACTGGTAAATGTTTTTGTTTTGGTTGATATCCGACTGGAACCTCAGAAGATTGACCTTGATTTTATCGAATGGTTAGGTGTGTCCTCGGTTCCTTTTGCCATCGTGTTTACCAAGACCGATAAACTGACACCCAACAAGGCCCGTCAGGCCACGGAGGCCTACAAGAAGAAGCTTTCTGAGACATGGGAGGAATTGCCCCCTATGTTTCTCACTTCAGCAGAAAAGAAAGAAGGCCGTGATGATGTGCTCAACTATATCGAGCAGATAAACAAGGAGCTTGCTAATGGCTAAAGAGAATCCATATCTAGACGTTCAGAATCTGACAAAGTCGTTTGGTGCTTTGGTTCTTTTTCGCGACCTCTGTTTTTCTATAGCTGAAGGCCAGAAAGTTGGCCTGATAGCGAAGAATGGTACAGGCAAGTCAACGCTTCTTTCCATACTTTCGGGTAAAGAGGGTTATGACTCTGGCAGCATAGTTTTTCGCAGAGAATTGAAGGTCGGTATGCTGGAGCAGTCACCCGCGTTCGATCCTGATGAGTCTGTTCTCGACGCCTGTTTCAATCATCAGGGCGAGGATGAGAAAGTGTTAAAGGCCAAACAGGTGCTGACTCAATTGAAAATACGCGACTTGAATCAGCGTATGGGTGAGCTAAGCGGTGGTCAGCAGAAGCGTGTAGCGTTAGCTAACGTGCTTTTGACAGAGCCCGACCTATTGATACTTGATGAGCCAACGAACCATCTGGATTTGGAAATGATAGAATGGTTGGAAGGCTATTTAGTTCGTGGCAATAAAACGTTGCTGATGGTAACGCATGACCGTTTCTTTCTAGATCGCGTATGTACTGTCATCCTTGAATTGGACGATCAGACCATTTATACCTATCGTGGTAATTACGCCTATTATTTAGAGAAACGCCAAGAACGTATAGATAATCGTCGGGCTGAGGTGGCCCGTGCCAACAACCTCTATCGTACAGAGTTGGAGTGGATGCGGCGAATGCCTCAGGCACGTGGCCATAAGGCACGCTATCGTGAAGAGGCCTTTTATGAACTTGAAAAGGTGGCCAAGCAACGCCTAGAGGAACGACAGCTTCGTCTCAAGGCATCCAACGTTTATATTGGCTCAAAGATTTTCGAGTGTCAGTATATCTCGAAGAAATTCGATGATATTGTCATACTCAAAGATTTCTACTATAACTTCTCGCGTTTTGAGAAGATGGGTATTGTGGGCAATAACGGAACGGGGAAGTCAACTTTCATAAAGATGCTCCTTGGGCGGGTGCCAGTTGATGACGGACGAATCGTAATTGGTGAAACTGTGAAGTTCGGCTATTTCTCGCAAGAAGGCTTGCAATTTGATGAGAATCAAAAAGTTATAGACATTATAACGGCTATTGCAGACTATGTAGATATGGGCAGTGGACGCAAGCTCAGTGCCTCTCAGTTACTGCAATATTTCCTGTTTACACCGGAACAGCAATACAATTACGTTTATAAACTTTCTGGCGGTGAGCGGCGTAAGCTTTATCTCTGTACCGTGTTGATGCAGAATCCCAACTTCCTCGTGCTCGACGAGCCAACTAACGATCTTGACATCGTGACACTGCAAATACTTGAAGAATACTTGCAGGACTTTCCTGGTTGTGTCATTGTTGTATCTCACGACCGTTACTTTATGGATAAGGTAGTCGACCATCTATTGGTGTTCAAAGGTCATGGCGAGATCAAGGATTTCCCAGGCAACTATACTCAGTATCGGGTATGGGCTGCAATGGAGGATAATAAGCCTTGTCAGCCTAGCTCGAATAGTCAAGCTACTCCTCCTTCAAAGTCCAGTTACCGCCACGACGACCGTCGTCGCCTTTCGTACAAGGAGAAACGAGAATTGGAACAATTGGAGAAGGACATTGCAGCCCTTGAGGATGAGAAAAAACATATTGAAGAGGCTCTTTGTGGAGGTACTACCTCTGTTGACGAGATTACAGCCATGAGCAAGCGACTGCCCATATTGAATGATGAGCTTGATGAGAAATCGATGCGTTGGCTGGAACTGTCAGATGTTGAAAATTGAAAGTTGAATGATACAGACACAATATCCATCACAATTATTGGAGCGAGCCGTGCAAGAGTTTGCTAAGTTGCCTGGCGTAGGACGTAAGACTGCCCTGCGACTGGTTTTACATCTGTTGCGCCAGGATGCTGAAGACGTAGAAAAACTGACACAAGCCATTCTACAAATGAAACACGAGGTGAAGCGTTGTAGTGTCTGCCATAATATTAGCGACAGCGAGACATGTCCTATCTGCAGTGATCCACATCGTGACGCTTCGACAGTTTGCGTGGTCGAAAATATTCAGGATGTGATGGCTGTAGAGAATACGCAGCAGTTCACGGGCCTTTATCATGTTTTGGGTGGTGTCATATCACCTATGGACGGTATTGGTCCCAGCGACCTCGAAATTGAATCTCTGGTAGCTCGCGTGCGCGAGGGTGATATTAAAGAGGTGATTCTGGCTCTTAGTTCTACGATGGAAGGTGATACTACGGGCTTTTATATTTTCCGCAAGCTGGCTCCCTTCAATGATATTAAGATTAGCATAATTGCACGCGGCATCAGCGTGGGCGATGAATTAGAGTATACTGACGAGGTAACGCTGGGACGCTCGATTCTGAACCGCACGCCGTTTAGTGGTACAAACGTGCCAAAATGAGAATATATAATAGATAAGATATGAATCCAGAGACAATACAATTTATAGTGACCTACATGATGGTGCTGCTGACGCTAGCTTGCGCCTACCTAGGTTTGCGCCTTGTCAAGCAGGATTGGAAGCTCCGTCTTGCACTCATCATCGTGCCGCTGTTGGCCAATGGCGTGTTCTATGCCGTCTATCGTACCACCCATTTCTTCTATCTAGGTGTTATCTTGTTACTCTGCATCCCCTTTGTATGGCCCAGAAAATCAGTGTAGTCATCGTTAGCTATAACGTCTGCCAGTTGCTTGACGAATGTTTGCAGAGTGTAGAGCGGGCTCTCGAGGGTATCGAGGGCGATATTTGGGTGGTTGATAATAAGTCGACTGATAATACGGTGGATACCTTACGCTCCAAGCATCCGCATGTTCACTTCATTGCCAATCAGCAGAACGTTGGTTTTGCTCGTGCCAATAATCAGGCCATTCGCAAGTCGTCATCGGAATACGTTTTGTTGCTCAATCCCGACACGGTGGTCTACGAACCAACTATCAAGGGTTGTCTTGACTTCATGGAGGCTCATTCCGAAGTGGGTGGGGCAGGTGTGCGCATGTTGAATCGTGAGGGAAATCCGGCTCCTGAGTCGCGCAGAGCCATCCCGACGCCTTGGGTGTCGATGCTTAAGATGCTGGGCTTCACGCATCGCTATTATATGAGCAATCTGCCCTGGGACAAGCCTGGAAAGATTGAGGTGGTCAGCGGAGCTTACTGCATGTTGCGCAGGAAGGCTCTCGATCAGGTAGGACTGCTAGACGAAGACTTCTTTATGTATGGCGAGGACATCGACCTCTCGTTTCGGTTGCTGAAGGGAGGCTGGCAGAATTGGTATCTGCCTTTCGATATTATCCACTATAAGGGTGAATCAACCGAGAAAACCAGTTTCCGTTATGTTCATGTGTTCTATCAAGCTATGCTCATATTCTTCCGCAAGCATTATGGTCATCTCAGCGTGTTGCTCTCATTGCCTATCAAGACAGCTATCTATTTTCGTGCCTTCGTGGCACTAATGCAGATGATGACACAGCGGCTAAGTAATTTTCTCCATCCTCAAAACGATATCAAAGCATGAAAGCAGAATCATCCGTCAACGTCACGTTACGTGCCATTGAACCCGAAGACCTCGACCTGCTTTATCAGATTGAGAACGACCAGCAATTATGGCATGTAGGTGCTACCAATGTGCCTTATTCCCGTTATACGCTTCATGACTATATTGCCACCTCAAGTGATGATATTTATGCTGACCGTCAGGTGCGATTGATTATTGAGAATGCCGAACATGAAACAGTTGGCATCTGTGACATTGTGCGTTTCGATCCCCAACATTTGCGAGCTGAGGCAGGCATCGTTATCATGAACCCTTACCGCCAACAAGGATATGCTAAGGCTGCTCTTCGTCAGTTGGCTTATTATGCTCTCAACATCCTGCACCTGCATCAACTATATGCAGTAATTGCATCTGATAATGAAGCAGCGCTATGTCTGTTCCGTCATGCGGGTTTTGAACACGAGACTCAGCTACGCGACTGGCTTTTTGACGGTCATAATTACATAGATGCTGTGCTAATGCAAAGAATTTTATAAAATTTCTGCGAAAAAGTTTTGAGAATTCGAAAATTCTATGTACCTTTGCACCCGCAAATCGGCAAGAGAGTCGTTATATAAGTAAATTTCTTGGATTGGTGCGTTAGTTCAGTTGGTTAGAATGCCTGCCTGTCACGCAGGAGGTCACGAGTTCGAGTCTCGTACGCACCGCTTCCCTTTTTTCGTCGTGATGACGTATTGAAAATCATTTTTTTAGATTTGTTAGTATTTTGGTGCGTTAGTTCAGTTGGTTAGAATGCCTGCCTGTCACGCAGGAGGTCACGAGTTCGAGTCTCGTACGCACCGCTTCCGCAAGACTTTTTAAAGGTGTTGCGGATTTTTTTTGCAAATAAATCTTTATTTATTTTTATTTCTCTCTCCTTTTTTGTACTTTTGCATGACATTTGGGAAAATAATCTTTCAATCGAATAATAAAATGAAGCAAACTATTCTTGTTACAGGTGGCACAGGCTTTATTGGAAGCCATACTACCGTTGAGCTACAACAGGCTGGCTATGAGGTCGTCATCATCGACAATCTCTCTAATTCGAATATCAATGTCTTGGATGGTATTGAGAAGATTACAGGCATCCGTCCTGCCTTCGAGCAGGTGGACTGCTGTGATATGCCTGCATTGGAGAACGTATTTAAGAAGTACCCTAAGATTGAGGGTATCATCCATTTCGCAGCCTCTAAGGCCGTTGGTGAGAGTGTCGAGAAGCCTTTGATGTACTATCGCAACAATTTGATGTCGCTCGTCAACCTTTTGGAGCTTATGCCTCGTTACGATGTCAAGGGCATCATATTCTCCAGTTCCTGCACCGTTTACGGTCAGCCTTCACAAGAGAATCTTCCTGTAACTGAGAATGCTCCCATCCAAAAAGCCATGTCGCCTTATGGCAACACCAAACAGATTAACGAGGAGATTATTCAAGACTACATCCACTCAGGTGCTCCCATCAAGTCTATTATCCTGCGCTACTTCAACCCCATTGGCGCGCATCCCACGGCTCTCATTGGCGAACTGCCTAACGGTGTGCCCATGAACCTCATTCCCTTCGTTACCCAGACCGCTATGGGTATTCGTGAGCAGCTGAAGATCTTTGGTCACGACTACAATACGCCCGACAAAACCTGCATCCGCGACTACATCTACGTGGTCGATCTGGCCAAGGCTCATGTCAAGGCTATGGAGCGCGTGCTCGACAAGCCTGAAACAGATGCCGTTGAGGTGTTTAATATCGGCACAGGTCGTGGACTTTCCACTCTTGAGGTGGTCGAAGGCTTCGAAAGAGCTACTGGTGTTAAAGTTAACTGGACCTACGCACCGCGTCGTGAGGGCGATATCGAGCAAGTTTGGGGCAATGTCGACAAAGCAAACAAAGTCCTGGGCTGGAAGGCCGAAACGCCTACCGATGAAGTTCTGAAGTCAGCCTGGAAGTGGCAGCAGAAATTGCGTGAAGATGGTATTCAGTAATTATAAGACAACGGCAGGTTTCGAATGAGAATCCTGCCGTTATTGTTTCATGGAAATAACTTACAAAAGGATTTGTTAAGGCCAATATGACTCCGTTGTGATATTGTAAAATCACAAAAGGGGGGGAGATGGGGAAGATGATTTCTATATAGCGCGAAAAATAAATGCTAAATCCAATTTTATTTTTATAAAGTGATTTATGCATTTATTTTTTAAAAAACCATGAAAACATCTTCCCCATCTCCCCCCCACTTGACGAAAATCCTCGTCTATTACGACCATCCATGCCGCCCGAAAGCACTAGAAGCTGCGTCCGATTCCTTCGTACGGGGACTGCGCTACGTACCGCACGCAGGTCCCGATAGCTTCGGACAGGGTGCCTGGTACGTAGCAGACATCTACACGGTCATTCCTTGTTTCCTAATATATTATTATAGAATAATTTGCGAAATTCAGACTTTTTATTTAACTTTGCAAGCAAATTGATCAAATGAAAATGAAAAAATGAAAGAAACTCCGATTAAGAAAGAAATAGTGGATGGTTTGATAGCCGAATTGGGCATCAAGGACTTTGCGAAGGCTACCATCCGTGAAGTGAAACAGGTGGCTGCCCGTGCCGAGAAAGAGAGTGGGGTAGAGTTTATCAAGATGGAGATGGGTATCCCCGGACTACCTGCTGCTCAGGTGGGTGTTAATGCTCAGATTAAGGCGTTGCAGGATGGCATTGCCCACTCATATCCAGATATTCAAGGCTTGCCCGTACTGAAGCAGGAGGCATCGCGCTTTGTCAAAGCATTCATTGGCTTGGACGTCGACCCTGTGGGCTGCGTTCCCGTATGTGGTTCAATGCAGGGCACGTTTGCTTCTTTCCTGACTTGTTCGCAGGCGCAGAAGGGCAAGGATACCGTGCTGTTCATCGATCCAGGTTTCCCTGTGCAAAAGATGCAGTTGCAGGTGATGGGCGTGAAGTACGAGACATTTGACGTCTATGACTATCGTGGCGTGAAGCTGGCTCCCAAGTTGGAGAGTTATTTGGAGAAGGGCAACATCTGTGCCATCGTCTATTCGAATCCGAATAATCCATCGTGGGTTTGTCTGAATGAAGATGAGCTGAAAAGCATTGGCGAACTGGCTACCAAGTATGATGTCATCGTGATGGAGGATCTAGCTTATTTCGCAATGGACTTCCGTAAGAACCTAAGCGTACCCTTTGAGGCACCTTATCAGCCTTCGGTAGGACGCTATACGGATAACTTTATGCTACTCATCTCTGGTTCGAAGGCGTTTAGCTATGCCGGTGAGCGTATCGGTGTAACCTGCATATCAAACAAGTTGTTCCACCGCCATTATACGGATCTTGCCCAGCGCTACGAGGGACTGCCATTCGGCTTGGTCTTCTCGACGCGTATGCTGTATGCGCTGTCGTCTGGCACGAGCCATTCAGCCCAGTATGCTATGGCTGCTATGCTGAAGGCAGCTTCTGATGGTGAGTATGATTTCCGTAAGGAGGTCAGTGTCTATGGCGAGCGAGCTCATAAGCTGAAGGAGATATTCTGCCGTCACGGTTTCCATATCGTCTACGACAAGGATCTTGACGAACCGGTTGCTGATGGTTTCTATTTCACAATTGGCTACAAGCAGATGACCAGTGGTGAACTTGCTCGTGAACTGATGTATTACGGTGTCTCGGCCATCTGTCTGATTACGACGGGCTCGCATCAGGAAGGACTTCGTGTCTGCACCTCGTTCATTGAAGATCATCAGTATGCACAACTGGAAGAGCGCATGATGTTGTTTGAGGAGAACAATTGAAGTGAATAGTGAAGAATAAAACAGAGAAAAGGGAATCGCCGTGTGGTGATTCCCTTTCCTTGTTTGTTTGGAATAAGTGTTTTTGTTTGTTCTCTTAGGCCTGGGGCTCAGGAATTACTGAAACATAACTCTTGTCACGCTTGCCCTTGTGGAACTCTACAGTTCCGTCAACAAGTGCATACAGAGTGTCATCCTTACCCATAGCAACGTTGTTGCCTGCGTTGTGCTTAGAACCACGCTGGCGAACGATGATGTTGCCTGCCACTACTTTCTGACCGCCAAAAATCTTAATGCCGAGTCGCTGAGCTGCACTCTCGCGGCCGTTCTTAGAACTACCTACACCTTTCTTATGTGCCATAATGTTGTTCTCCTTTTGTTTTAAGCGATTACTGATTTAACTTCTACCTGGGTGTACTGCTGACGGTGACCGTTCTTCTTGCGAGAGTCCTTACGACGCTTCATCTTGAACACGATAACCTTCTCACCCTTTACCAGTGGGTTGATAACCTC
>Ga0256405_10012733_pt1 | contig 10327 bp, 10 predicted proteins | sample RumenRJG_02DNA_FD_189096 | JGI IMG/M metagenome (GOLD analysis project Ga0256405, IMG submission 189096) | Bovine rumen microbial communities from Lethbridge, Alberta, Canada - RJG_02 | ecosystem: Host-associated > Mammals > Digestive system > Stomach > Rumen | place: Canada: Alberta... | reverse complement strand
CCAGACAGGATCCTTTGCACTTACTGAACCGGCATAATTGACAATCAGATTCCGCACCAGCTTATATAGGCTGTTTCCTGATATTTTGACAAGCCCCGTCCCCATGCATTCCCTGTATTCCCTGACACCCTTTTGATCAAGATAATTCATCGGGCGTCTTAAGGCGTTTCCGTCCCGGTCGACCAGAACAGTACCCTGCATCTGGGAGCAGAAAGCCATCCCCTCGATCTCCTCCGGCCTCACCTCCGATTTTGCAAACAGTTCTCTTGTGGTACGGCACAGCGCCGTCCACCATTCCTCTGTGTCCTGCTCTGCGCCGCCATCGGAGGAAAAATAAAGTCCATATTCATCTACAGCACTTGCCACAAGGTTTATTCCGTCATCAATTTCAAACAGACAGCTTTTTACGCTACTCGTACCAAAGTCATAAATAATGATATACATGCATCAATCCTCTTTAAGATGAATACTCCAGCCTGTGTCTATCTTACCTTTTACTTTTTTCATGGTTTTATCATCGAGCTCGGGCCAGTCCACCACCGTAGTCGCATGATTTTTTACCAGATGAGCCTTCTCGGCACATAATGCAAGCGGCGTATCCGCAAGCGAATCAGAATAAAAATTGTCAATCACAGGAAAGCCGTGATCGATCATGTACTTCGCCTTTTCCTTGGCATACATCAGGTTGTTCATAAATACGCCGTATTCACGGTCATATTCCGTCGCCATGTAATTGACGCCAAGCCTGTTCGCAATCGGCCCGATAATACAGTCCGGAGAAGCGCTGATAATCAGATCGTCCGGTCTTTTCTGTGCCAGATACCATGCAGAGATCCTGTTCTCGTATTTATCCCAGTAGCGCTCGATCTGTTCGTCAAAATCATCAATCATGGTCAGATAGCCAAACATCTTTCGCTGCAGCTGATAATTCGGAAACTTCCCCAGCTTATGCCTGACCAGGCTGCCAATCAGCCCCGGCAGATAAGTAATCCACAGCTTCGGGTGGCGCTTCATGCACCACAAAGCAAATCCTATGGAGCAATCCGAATAAAAAATCGTTCCGTCGAAATCATATACATTCATCTGATTTCCCTCTCTGTCACAAGTTTTTTGTGATCGTTAAGACGTTCTGCCCGTCTTTGTACTCATATCGCATATCATCCATTTAAGAAGCAAGCCTGTGCAATCGCGGCGCCCTCCAGATCAGTATTGCCAGGGCGGAGAGATAAATTATTTTCTTTTTCATTTGACTACGATCCTTCCTTCCCCATAGGGATCTGCATACGCCTCTCCGATCGTGTCGTTCAACGTATCATTGATATAGTCGATCAGAACCTGATTATCGAGCTTTGTGCTGTCCTCTATGACCTTTGCATCATCAAACATGGTAAATCCATCACCATGATCGAACAATATATAATTGCATGCAGAAAGCGTATATGTCTTCTGAGGATCTACCGGTTCATCCCCGATCATTACATTCTTTACCCTTCTGTCAGCTTTTTTTGTTCATTAACATGAAACCTCTGTGATAATCCTCTTCTTACCGGGTGATATCGCATCCTGTGGGCACACCAAAAGGCATAGATGGCATCCCACGCATTTGCTTCCGTCAAGCCTTGGGCTGCGACCATCAAACCTGATCGCCTGATGCCCGCCGTCATTACAGGATATCACACATCTGCCACAGCCTACGCACTTGTCCCGATCGAATTTAGGGAAGAGAACCGACTCCCTCTCCAGCACATCCGTTGTATCGCTGATTGAATCCAGTCCCGCGCCTATGATATCCTTTACGGAAGGTATCCCCATCTGTGCCAGATAGTAGTTGAGACCAGACTTCAGATCATCAATGATCCTGTATCCATACTGCATTACCGCCGTCGTAATTTGGATGGAACCGGCACCCATCAGAATAAACTCCAGGGAATCCCTCCAGGTTTCTCTCCCACCCATACCGCTAAGGTGCATACCCTTCAGCTTCGGATTCTGTCCCAGCTCGGATATAAACCGCAGCGCGATCGGTTTTACCGCATTTCCGCTGTATCCGCCTATGGCAGACTTCCCTTTTACTGCCGGAGCAGAGACAAGGGTAAGCGGATTGACCCCAATTACACTTTTAATCGTATTGATCGCCGCGATCCCATCGGCACCTCCGCTGCGGGCCGCCTCCGCCGCGGGCGACATTGTCGCTACATTCGGTGTCAGTTTTGCGAGCACGGGTATAGTCATGCTGCGCTTTGCGGCTCTTGTATATCTCTCCACCAGTTCAGGTATCTGACCGATATCGGAGCCCAGCCCGTCCTCCTGCATATTGGGACATGAAAAATTGAGTTCTATGGCATCCGCCCCGTTCTCCTCACATAGCTTTGCTAAAGACTCCCACTCTTCTTCATCCTGCCCCATAATCGACGCTAGGATAAATTTGGAAGGATAATTCTTTTTTAATTCCCTAAAAATGTGCATATTTTCGGCCACACTGTGATCTGACAGCTGTTCTATATTCTTAAATCCGATAATGCTGCCGTTATCACCCTTGATCGCCGAAAAACGCGGGGATGCCTCATGAATATCAAATGAACAGATCGTCTTAAAACATGCTCCTGCCCATCCCGCCTCAAAAGCTCTGGCGCACATATCATAAGTGGAGGCAACCACGGAAGAAGACAGCAGAAACGGATTCTCCAGCGCAACTCCGCAGATGTCGCACCTTAGACGGTCTTCATCTTCAGGAAGTCCGATCTCCGCCTTACTGCGTACATTTAAGGCAAGCTCTGTCATCAGCGCCTTAACCGGCACCCCGGAATGACTGATACAGGCTCCTTCACAGGGCGCACTGCAGTTGCGGCACGGATTTCCCTCCGGCATTTTCAGTGTGGCGACATCTGAATTATCAAACCAGATGCTCCGCAGTGCCTCCCCCGGCTCAAAACTGTCACAAGCTTTACTGCAAGGAGCGTCCTTGCATAGCAGGCATGAAATCATATCAGACCTTTTTATCCGGTTCTGCAGCAGCATACCTCATACACCTCCTATTATGTACCTTTCCCAGGATTATTACCTTTTATCTACATTATGGATTTTATGTTGCAACGCCTCAAGAGGGTTTTCCAAAATGTCAAACTTTTTTTCTTCTGATTTCTTGTCTCTGTCATCCCGCTTATTTATAATTGCCTTGTAATCAGGAGTCTGATTAAGCAACAAACAAAAGGAGGAATTCATGAAAAAGAAAAGTATTATGACGATGATCCTGTCTCTCATGCTGGCAATGAGTCTGTGTGCCTGTGGCAGTCAGACTGCGCCCGCGTCGGATGCCGGCTCTTCTGCCGATACGGAGGCCGCCGGCGAAGTTAAAGAAAACGCAGAGACCACAGAGACTACGGACAACGAATCCACCGATGGTGAGAATTTAGTTGTGACCTGGCCCGAGGATAACGGCGGCTTAGCCGGTGTCTATAAATGGATCGAAATGGAGAAAGCAGGCATCAGTGCGAATCTGATCATCTTTGACGATGGTACCGGCATACTTGATATGCTCGGCGTCGTGGAATCTGTCAAGTACGACGCCGATACCATGCAGTCTTCCGGCGAAGGTGCCCTTCCCCAGAGCTACACATACGAAGACGGTACGCTTATCTGGACTGCTATAGGCGATCCCGAAGAACAGATATCAACCTTTGTCAAGCTGACAGAGGAAGAACTTGCTGAGTATGAGGCAAGAGGCATTGGTAACGCATATCGATAGTTTCATATTTCTTATTCATATTGGCAGATCCAAATGATTTTTATGCTTATTCTACACGTTCTAGGCAAAGACCCTTCATGCCCATATCGGCCATAACATCGCGCATGGCGCGGATATAAGTGGCGTCATGCATGCCCTGATACCAGTCAATATAGAAGGTATCGCCTACCTCAGTTACCTGTACCATGATACCGTTTTCCGGCATGGCATGAAAAGCTGTCATGCGCATGCGCCTGCCATAATCGGCTGTATGCAGCTTACCGATATAGCTGATCTCCAGGGAGCCGCTGACATTCTTTCGCTGCTCCAGAGTAATCTTATCCAGGGCGTTGTAGGCGAAAGCTTTTGTGTAGCCCTCACACATACTTCGGAAAATTCCGGCATTCTTGCGGATGCTCGGCTCAGAGGTGAATTCCCTGAGGTAGGTCCTAAAAGCTGCGTTCAGTTCTTCATCGCTCTTGTCGGTAATATCAGACGGACTAAAGCAGTACTGGGCGAAAACTGCCTGGTGAACCAGGGAGGTGCTGTTGCCCATCACTTTGCGGATATTTACAGGATACAGAATTTTAATTGGCAGCCCATTGTCTGGGTGTACCCGCTGTACCGCCTTTGAAAGTGCCACCGAGAGTACGGAGACCGGGCTTCCACTCACCGATCCGGCATACTGCATCATCTCGCTGCTCGGCACTGACAGGCAGTAGCCACGGCAATCCGGACGGTTACCAAACATGCCCTTTGGCATCTCCGGCGGTGCGAAGGTCTTCTCACCCATCATTTCTGCTGAAAATGATCCCAGATCTACAGCATCTGCCATCCTGTAGCCGTCCACATCCAGCCCGGGCACCGGTCCATCCTTTTCGGTGAACACGCCCGTTGGCACCGGGTATTCCACGCCATCGGCAAGGCAGTAATAATGGTAAAAGAATGTTTCAAACACATGGTTGATACCTGTTCCGTCCACCGGCACATGATCGACGTAGATATAGAGCGTCCTGCCCAGATAGCAAAAAGTAACCATATGGAAGTTGCCGGAGCGCTCATAGGGCTCGACTATCTCGCCGGTCTCCCTGATCACGAAAGGCAGAGGATTTTCCGTCAGCACCAGTCTGCCGTTTCTTGATACCACCGCATAGCACATATAGGGGTAGACTGTCATGGTCTTTTCCCAAGCCTGCTGCAGGGCATCCGGATTCACGGACTCAGCCAGATCGAAACGGTAGGTCATAAATAAAGCCTTTTCCGCCGGGTATGCGGCTCGAGCAAACATGCCGGCGGTAATCTGCTTGATCTCCTTCCAATCCTCGGTCACCGGGTCACCGGTGACACCCACGGTGAACTTGTAGCTTCTCTCGAATTGACCGGCGTTTAAGCTCAGGACATTGTCCCAGCCGTTGCACTGACCCGAGCATATGAAGGCATCACATCTGGAGAGGATATACAGGGCATAGAAGTAATTGATGGTGGTGTCTTCCAGCTTGGCCGCATAATCCTCCTTGTTGTTCTCCTTTTCGTAGTCCGTGATAATCTGCCCCTGCTTCAGGGTCTTTACAGAGAGGCGCTCCTGCGCGAGGGCGATCATATCTTTGCCGAATTCCTGCTTCATTTTAGCCAGTATGTCGGAGTCCTCCGTGGCGAGAAACAGCTTTTTATAGCCATAATCGGTCATCCACTGACGCACCTTCGGCACCATCTGTTCGACGCTTGCCATCTTGCGGACACCGCCGAAGCCGACAGCGAGATAATCGGAGCCCCGGATGAGTACGCCCAGAACCTTTTGGCTGCCCAGGACAGCATCGTAGTATTCATCCATCTCCTCCTTGAAGCCGCGGGCAATAGATGATGCCTCCAGTGTAGCCGGCAGACAGGTATAATACTGAGTCTTATTGATGACTACCGCGCCGGGAACCTCAAGTGTATTCTCCGCAGTGGCTTCGGGATTCCAAATGTCCACAGCGAAGTACTTCTCCACCAGTTCGCGTGGAATCTGAGACCAAACCTCTCCGCCAGAGCCTGATTGCGGGTGTATGCGGACAACAGCGCCCCGATACCGCCAGCGTCATTGATTGGGAGCGTCATAAATCTGAAATCGTTCAGATCACGTCCGTTTAATATCCATTGCATGAAAAAGACATTGTGGAAAGCATAGACGGGACTCAGACGTTTGAAGTTTCCATCCTCCAGTCCACAGCGGTGCTGCTCCTGGATATAGAGGGTATTGTCCGCAAAGCGATCCTCCGGAAATTGCTCTACGATGTGGATACGGTCAGTCTCCCCTGTGAACCAGAAGATTCTCTTGTCCCGGCACCAGATGTCCATTTCCATGTTGGCCAGGATAACCCTTGTAAGGACGATGGTATACTCGTCAAGTTCCTCAAACATCATCCGCTCAAACTGCTGCAGGAACTCCATGTACAGAGTGCCGGTATCCATCTCGTCATAGTATGGGTACTTCGCAATGAAGGGCGGCTTCACATATGCGGGATAGCCTGCCGTCGGCTCTATATCGTCTTCGTTGTCCCAAAAGACGATATCAAAATCCTCTCCCAGGTCATTTTTGATATGGAAGCGGGCTGCGCTTTCCGGCGCTTCCCGCAGTGCCTCATGGAATATCCGCTCGCTCAGTGGCAGTGTCTTTGCTTCGATTTCAGAATTCAATGGTTCTAACTTAAACATAGCAAGCCTCCTCGTATTTTATGATGAAATTTTAATATTTCTCCATTAAATCGCAAAATCATCGCTTTTTCCCGATGTGCTCAAACAAAGGAAAGACAAAAGGATACACACCTGTTATAAAGAACATTATGACCGCATAACGACCTGTTCTGACCAAAAGAGCCGCAAGAGACGCTCCTGTGAGAAACTCTTTATCAAAGGGAAGCTTCAGCAGTGTGTTTAAGACAAAATATATTATAAAAGCGCCGAGAACCCTGAGTATCATTGCCGGAACCCTTTTTGTTTCCTGAAAATTTACATATTTCCGTTCAAAATGGATCGCCGCTACCATGCCTGCCATACAACCGACAGAGGTAAAGAAATCCGTCGTGCGAACATAGAATAATCCCGGAATCGCCGATATTAACAGTATCGTGTGATACAGCCATTCCTTATGTACATACCTGTCCAAGAGATAGAATATTCCCAGCACGCAAAAACCAAGCGCCCATCCTGCCAGTACATCCGTAGGATAGTGCATCCCGGCTATGGGTCTGGAAATCCCCACCAATACCGTAAGAGCGCCTGCAAGAATCCAAAGCCATTTCTTCTTCGCCTCTTTTGCCAGCGTAAAGTATAGTGCCGGGATGGATGCACTGTGCATGCTCGGGAAAGAATAACCCTGTTCCAGCACACTCTTTTTTGCCTCACTCATGCCTTTAAGCGTCAACGCTTCCACCCTGTCAGGATACTCCATATACGGTCTTAGCCTCAGCACGACCGCCTTGATCATCGGAAGCCACATATTTACGGCAGATGTAATAAGCGCAAGCCTCTGTCCCACTTCCTTTTTCCAGCAGAACATCACGATCAGTACAACCATCAAAAGCCCCGTCTCTGCGCCAAGGAATGCCAATAAATCCACATAGCCTCCCAAACTGCCGATATGCGCCTGAAGCCATTCGATAAGTCTCACTTCCCATTCCATATTCTATATACCTCCTTGTTTTATGCCTATTTCGTCGATTTATCAGGAATTGTTATAATAACGACTGTCCCACCGCTGTCACCGGGTGTGATTGTTATCGTTCCGCCGCACATAAGCTCAAGTCTCTCCTGAATATTTTTCAGGGCAATATGCGGCTCCGTTTCATCACCGGCAGCATATCCACGGCCATCGTCCACAACAACAATTTCGCTGCCATCTTCCATTTTCCGTGTCCTTATGGAAATATGAAATGGACCGGCATACGGATCCCTGCCGTGCTTGACGGCATTCTCCACAATAGGCTGCAGCGTCAGCGGCGGCAGGCGAAAATATGTGTGGGGTGTATCATAATCAACAAACAGGGCTTCCTCATATTGAGCCTGCTCCACGGCAAGATAGGCCTTCGTATGTTCAAGTTCCGCAGAAAAAGGTATTGGCTCCTTGCTTACGATCGCTGTAAAATTCCGGCGGAGATATGTGGTAAAATCCATGATAGCCTGTCTTGCCCGATGGGGATCCTGGTTGCACAGGCAATAGATGCTCGTCATGGCATTGTAAATGAAATGTGGCCGCATCTGCAAAACCATGATACTGGCACGCTGATCGGCGATTTCCTGCTGATATTGGAGATTCTGTTCAATCTGGTCGGACAGCACAAAGCTGTACATGACCAGGGCGGAAATGACGATGCTTATGTCAAGAAAAGCAAAGACATCTGTGAACAGTTGTATGAAAAGCGATGCCGTTAAAGGAATCATGGCGATCAGAAGAGCCCGGAATACTTTATGGGTCAGCTTCTTTCGGCGCACAATCACCCCTTCAAGATTAAACAACATAATGATTGTAAGCGGCAATACAAAAATCGGATATGTGGATTCGCGATAATACTGCCTGTCCGGAGTGAGATAGGCATATCCGCCGATGAACAAACCGCCTATAAGCAGGATAAAGAATACTGTCCACAGAACCATTACTGCTCGAAGGAGCTTGTTCTGCTTCAAACTTTCCCCGCAGCAGTGCAGCATATAAACTGTCAGCATAGGACAGGGCAGCGAGAGGAACAGGGATTCAAAAATCCAGATAATATATATTGCGGTAACCGAAACCGAAGAATAATACAGGCTCTCCTCTATCATGCTGAAAATACAGCATAACATCATCGTAGAAAAATAACCTTTGAAGAAGTTCCTGCTAAAGCGGTCGATACCAGGCACGACAGTGATAAACCACAGCCCTAAAATGGCTGTCAGCAAAGCCGCAGCATCAATGAATACATAGAAAAAACTACTCAAGTTGTTCACTCGGCTTTACCTCCCCACTCTGAAAACGGAAAACGCAGTTTTTTCAGCTGTTCCTTTACTCCCTCCGGGGTCAGGGGTTTTAAGATGAATCCGCTGGCCTCTGTTTTCCACGCATCGAGGGAATAATCCGGATAGGCAGTCAAAAACACCACATTTGTGGTCGGGTTTATCTCATGCAATGCGCGGCACAATTCCAGCCCGCTGCTGTTTCCTATTTCTATATCCAGCACCGCCAGATCCACTCTGTTTGCTTTCGAGTATTCAATTGCTTCCTGGGGCCAGATAAATCCTGTAATATTTACATTTGGCATGACATCCTCCATAATGGCAAGACCATCCGTAAGGATAACGCTACTGTCGTCCACCATAATGACATTTGGGATTTCATCGCTTTGGGCTACGAGCTGAAGCAGCATGTTTGCATCTACTCCGAAGAATTTCGATAGGCGGAGTATCATTGCGGCATCCGGCAGCCGGGTACCGTTTTCCCAACGCGCTATTGTAGAGTGGCTGACATACATCCTGGCTCCAAGCTGCTTCTGTGACAGTCCTCTTTTCTCTCTTAAGTTCCTCAGGTTTTCCGCAAATATATTATCTGAATTATTCATATAAAAATCTCCTGCCTGTTCAAGCGTTTTAATCATTATTGCCGATTTTGTCACTGCATTCAAGAGCCGGACTGAATCCTCTTTCAAATTCTTTCAGTCTGCATTGCCATTGTAAGCCTCTATATTATTCCATGTATTGTGAATACATTTCAGAATACTTTTCAGTTATATCTGTGGGAAGTTCAAAATGTTGATAATCTTTACGGTCCGTCCAGTCCCCGCCCCATTCGAACCCTTTTTCGATAAAGAGCGTATAGCACAGATCACCTTTTTCTATCTTGTAATCGAATTTCTGTGTCCTGTCCAAATAAGGTTCGCCTGTTGCAGGTTCTGTTACTTCTGTAAAGGTACCATCATCATTTTCTACTATTTTATGATACGGATTATAAAGAGTATTAATATCTACCGCCATTCCAAGACCATGTTTTGATATTTTATCTGTATGGGAGATAAACCTGAAGTTAAAACAGGATGAGTTATTATCACGCATCATCGTCTCATCATCAGCCAGATAGTTATCCGGAAGCACCATCCGTTCTATGGGATATCCTGCATCATAAAGCTTTTCAAAAATTTCCAGCACATCTTCCGCGATCAGTTTGTGAACAACCATCTCCCCCTGATGGATATTGCCATCCTTATCCTTATGTAAAACGGTGAGATACCGAAGATCCTCACGAGGAACAATACAATCTTCCTTATAAGTATTCCCACCTCTCATCCTGTCATAAAGATCGTTAGAGATTTCCCGAATAGAAAACCCATTTCTGTCCTCTATCGTAGCTTCTTCTTTGCTTTCAACATTCTGCTGTCCGGTACTCCCACATCCCGTATGACCTGCCAGAACCAATAACAATATAAATAAACCCGAAAAAATTCTCCTGTATCTTTGAAGCATATCCAGCCCGTGTCACCCCCTTCGCCAATCAATTAGCATCTAGTATTCATTTTTATCTATTGTTGTCGATTTTCTCCCTGTCTTCAAGGGAATGTTCCAGAATGTCAAACTTTTTTTGATTGCCGGTATTATGTG
>Ga0256405_10012732_pt1 | contig 10328 bp, 7 predicted proteins | sample RumenRJG_02DNA_FD_189096 | JGI IMG/M metagenome (GOLD analysis project Ga0256405, IMG submission 189096) | Bovine rumen microbial communities from Lethbridge, Alberta, Canada - RJG_02 | ecosystem: Host-associated > Mammals > Digestive system > Stomach > Rumen | place: Canada: Alberta | collected... | reverse complement strand
TAATGTGAATTTTACAACAATTTGTATAAATAACGCATAGAATATCTCCGAAGGCTTGTTTGTTTCAAATATTATTTATACATTTGTATAATTAATACAAGAACCGACAAGACCATGGCCAGACCCACGAAAGAGGACAGCGTCTACAGGCTGTCGCCCCACAAGAACGGAAAGTACATGTACGCGAGCACGCATCCATTCACGTTGACCCAGGACAACAAGCGGAAGTACCGCCTGCTGCACTGGGGCACGCTTACTCCCGAGTTGAAGTTTATCCCGGGGAAGCAGTACCTGTATGCCAGCATGGAGGAGCGCGGAAAGCTTATCTTTCCGGAGGGGTGGGACCTGAGCGAGATAGACAAGCTGGCGTCCAACCGTAAGCAGGGGCGCGTTGCCCACGAGGGCGAGGACCTCAACCGGCTTTACGGAGACATCTGGCTTCTTGAGCGCATTGCGGAGAGCACCGGCCTCCGCAAGGACCTGACGTCTGTTTTTGACGGCAACGCCGAGATGGTGAACGACATCCTCACGCTGGCGTATTATCCGATAGTGACGGGGAACAACTACAGCCGCGTGGCCCGCTGGCAGCGTATAGTGAAGACGCCGTCCAGGTCGGAACTGTATCCCGCGATGATAACGCGTCTGTCGCAGAGCATAACGGAGCAGCACAGGATGGACCTTTTCCGTCTCCGTGCGCAGCGTCTTTGGAAGGACGAACTCTGCGCAGTTGACTCCACGTCCCGTTCCGCCTACGGCAGTTCCCTTGCGGACATCCACTGGGGCCGCAACAAGGAGCACCTTCCACTGGAGCAGACGACGTCGCTTGTCGTATATTCCCTTACCACGCATATGCCGGTGTATTACAGGGAGTTCCCGGGCAACATCCCCGACTCCAGGAGCGTGGAGACGCTGCTGACGGAGGTGGAGCACGCGGGGTTCCCGCGGGTGGTTTTCATCACGGACCGCGGCTACGAGTCCATCCAGAACATGGAACGCTACATCCTTCGCGGACAACCCATGATCATGAGCGTCAGCGTACATCAGGACCTGGTCCTGAAGCGGATACTGGAGTTCGGCGTCATCGACGGCCGTCCCGAAGGGATGGACATTGACGTCAAGACGAGGGTCTATTACAAGCAATACGATATAGACTATAAGGTCAAGGGTAACGGTGACACTGTCCACGAAGCCGACAGGATGCGCCTGAACCTGTACTTCAACGCGGTGCGCCGCGGCGAGGACCTCTCCGCGCTGGATGCCTCCATTGAGGCTCAACGCCAGGCGCTGCAGGAAATCAAGGACAAGGGCCTGGCCCTGGATGATGACGCCACCGTCAAGAGGAACTACAACTGGTTCATTGTCAAATACAACGAACAGGACAGGACGGTCCTGTCTTTCTCGATAAACGAGAAGAAGGTGTCCAAAGCCCGCAGAGCGGCCGGTTTCTTCGCCAACATCACGCTCGGCCTGGACAAGACCCCGATGGAGGCCATGCGGGACTACAAGATCCGCGACGAGCAGGAGAAGTACTTCCACCAGATGAAGTCCCAGCTCTGCTTCGACCGCCAGCGGTGCTGGTCAGAGGAGGGCAAGAACGGTATGCTGTTCATCCTGTTTGTCTCCATGATACTGGCCTCACAGGTCAAGCATGTCTGGAAAACCAAGCTGGAGAAGCAGTTCGCCACTTCCCTTGACGTTCTGGATGAGATGCGCGCCATCCGATGCATCGAGCACAAGGGCCGCAAGAGCAGCATAACCCCGTTTGTCGGGGCCCAGCTGGATATCTGTGAGGCCTTCGGCTTCGACGTCCCCGAGGGCTGCGCCCCGAAGTATCGCTCCAAGAGGGTGGAGCCTAAGCGGCGAGGACGGCCCCGCAAGCAGCGCACCGAGACCCTGGAGCATTAATTATACAAAGAATTGCAAAACTTACATAATTAAGCAAGTCGTTGAATTCCAATGCCGGGGCGGTCCGGAAGGGTAATTCTGCCCTTTTCGACAATCATTCCGGTGAAAAGGTCGTTAGAAATCAGCAGATTTCCGTCCAGGTCGGCGAAGTCGACAGCCGGTGACAATTGCGCAGCAGCGGAAACGGCGCACGAGGTCTCGGTCATGCAACCGACCATGACCCGCATGCCCTCCGCCCGTGCATAGGTCAGCATCTTCCAGGCCTCCCGCATGCCGGTACATTTCATCAGTTTGATATTGATGCCGGAATAGGCGCCTTTGATGGCGGGGATGTCCGCCAGCCGCTGGATGGACTCATCCGCAAAAATCGGAAGCGGACTCCGCTCCGTGATCCAGGCATTGTCGTCCATTCGCTCCTTGGGCATGGGCTGCTCGACCATGACCACCCCCTGCTCTGCCAGCCAATGGATCTCATCCAGCGCTTTTTCCCGGTCTGTCCAGCCCTGGTTTGCATCGACGGCAAGCGGCAGGTCGGTAATTTCGCGGATGGTCCGGATCATCTCCTCGTCATTCTCGAGACCGACCTTGACTTTCAGGATATTGAAACGGTCGGCGCACTCCCGGGTCTTTTCCCGGACAACGTCCGGCGTATCGATGCCGATGGTGAAAGTCGTATCGGGCGCCTTGGCCGGATCGAGCCCCCAGAGCCGGAACCACGGCTGGCCGATCAGTTTGCCGACCAGGTCGTGCAAAGCGATGTCCACCGCAGCCTTGGCAGCCGTATCGCCCGGAGAAAGGCTGTCGACATACGCCAGAATGTCCTCCAGTTGGAACGGATCGGAGAACCGGCCCAAATCGACCTTTTCCAGGAACGAGCAGACACTTTCCACCGTCTGGCCGAGGTACGGGGGCATCGAAGCCTCCCCGTAGCCTGTAAACCCGTCGTAATCAATCCGGACCTGGACGTCCGGCGTTGTCGTCCGGGAATACGTCGCGACCGTGAAGGTATGGCGGAGTTGCAATTCGTAAGGTTCCCAGGATAATTGCATCCGCGCCTTGCCCCCGACCTTGTACGGTTTGGGAGCGGCGGAAGAGCAGCCGGGCACACCGATCAGGCCGGTACCGGCCGCGATCAGGGCGGAGTGACGGAGAAAGGATCGTCTGTCCATGGATTTTCAGGTTGGTTCATTGCAAATATATGCAATAATACTCAATAATTATGTATATATTTGCAAAATAAAACGAACTGGTCATGAAAAAAACCACACGGCTCCGGGTCTGCATCTCGATGATCCCCATCCTGGTGCTCATCGCCCTTCTCGCCCTCAACGTCAGCATCTTCGGCAGCGACTCCATCCTCGGAGCCAGCCAGGTTGCCCTGCTCTTCTCCGCAGGCATCTGTATCTGGCTGTCCATGTGGATCTTCAAGACGCCGTGGGTGGCTTTTGAAGACGCCATCAAAAGCAACATCGGCGATGTGACGACCGCCATTGTCATCCTGTTCCTCATCGGTGCCATCTCCGGCACCTGGACCATGAGCGGCGTCATCCCGACCCTGATCTATTACGGTGTCCAGATCATCTCGCCGAAATTCTTCCTGGTCACCGCCTGTATCATCTGCGCCGTCGTATCCGTCATGATCGGCAGTTCCTGGACCACGATCGCCACCATCGGCATCGCGCTGCTGGGCATCGGAAAGGCCCAGGGATTCAGCGAAGGCCTGATTGCCGGCGCCATTATCTCCGGGGCTTATTTCGGGGACAAGATCTCTCCCCTATCGGACACGACTGTCATGGCCTCGTCGATGAACGGCGTCCCGCTTTTCCGGCACATCCGGAACCTGATGATCACAACCGTCCCGTCCATCTGCATCACACTGGTCATTTTCCTGGTCCTGGGACTGCTGCACAAGCCTTCCGACGCAGCACAGATCTCCATGTACTCGGAAGTCCTCGGAAACCGGTTCCATATCTCCATGTGGCTGCTGGCCGTCCCCGTCATCACGGGATTCCTGATCGCCAAACGGTATCCGGCGCTCGTCGTCCTGGGCCTTTCAACCCTAGTCGCCGCCATCACCGCACTGATCGCCCAGCCGCACATCATCACGGAAATCGGCGCCAAGGTCACCCAGGGCAGTCCCGCCAAACTGCTCTTCACCGGTATCATCGAGACCATCTACAATACCGTCTCGCTGGAAACGGGCGTCCCGGAAGTGGACACGCTGGTATCTTCCCGCGGTATGATCGGCATGCTCAACACCGTCTACCTGATCATCTGCGCCCTCTGCTTCGGCGGCTGCATGCACGCCAGCGGCATGCTCCACTACCTCGCTTCCCTGCTGATTCCGCTGACACGCAGGCGGACCGGCCTGGTCGCCAGCACCGTCGCCACGGGAACCGTCCTCAACGGCATCGTCTCGGACCAGTACCTGTCGATCATCCTGACCGGCAACATCTACAAGAGCCTGTACGCCAAGAAAGGATTCGCGCCCGAACTGCTCAGCCGGTCCGTGGAAGATTCAGCGACCGTCACCTCTCCCCTCTTCCCCTGGAGCAGTTGCGGCATGACCCAGGCCACCATCCTCAGCGTCCCGACGCTCGTCTACGCCCCGTTCTGTTTCTTCAACTGGATCAGCCCTCTGATGAGCATTTTCATCGCGGCAATCGGCTACAAGATCCCGCTGCTGCAAGAAGAGAAGGCTCCGGAAGCATAAAAAGAAAACGCCGGGACTTCACAGCCGCGGCGCATCCATACTTGATATATGTTTTGAATTACGGAACAAGACTCCGTAAAGCGATATAGGGAAACGGAACGGCCCGGAGATACGACATCCAATCAGGCAGGAGACATTCAGTGCGCTCCGCGGGCCTGTTCCGTACCCTCGCCGGTATCCCCCTATTAAACCGGCGCGAGATTTCGTTGAAAAGCCGGGTACCGCAATATCCGCATCGAGGCACCCGGCGGATTTATGAAAAAGTAATTGCTGAGAAGCCATCTCATAGTCCCATGTTGGCAACCTCCGTCCCCATCTGGTTGATCCGGGCTTCGAGGTTGTTGCGAAGGGTTTTTACCGCCTGGTCATACGACAGGGATTCATCCCCGTTGACCGTCAGGCCCGAGGCCCAGCGGACCCAGTCTTTTTCGGCGGAAGCCTTGTTCAATGCAGCCTGCCGATCGATGTAGTCCAGCACCTGCTTGAAAGCCGCCCGTGCAGCCGGCCAGCGTTCCTTGACCCGCGCCACGAACGTGGCATCTTTCAGCATGTAACCGTACCAGATTGCGTAATGGTAGACCGGCGTCATCCTGTAGTCGGTCTTGAACGTTCCGTAGTCGAAGTCCCACAGCGGTCCCATCGTCAACTTCCCGCTCCGGTCCTTGTACATGTAGCAGCTCTTCGGATGGAAGGGCTCATAGTTGCCGACAACCTCCTGGACGAACATCCAGTCGATGAAACTGTCCATGTCGACACAACTGTGCCAGGTATCGTTCTGGTTTACGATCCAGGACTGCACGGTATTCAGGTAATTCCGGATCCAGTCCAGCTGGGCCGGGACCATAACGTCTTCATCCGGATCCTTCACCATGACCGGAAGTTTGTAGGTCCCGCCGGAGCCGCCGTGCAGGTTCTGCCGATAAGGATACAGATCCGGGAACGGGTTGGTATAGAACCGGTTTTTCTCATCCATCTCGATTCCCATTTCCAGCAAGTATCCGCCTGAGATGGCCGGCTCGGCGACATCCTCAGCCGTCATCTCCTGGATAGCAACCCGGTTCTCCGCAATCTTGATGTGTTCGACCAGATAATAATTCCCCAGATGCTCTCCGTTCAGGACCAGTTCGACATATGCGCCTTTCGGCGTCCATGCAAGGCCGCCCAGGCGGCGCCCCAACTCAAAGGCGACATCGTTGCGCAAGCGGGTGCGGTCCAGGTAATTGGCCAGCAAATCCCAGCGCTTGTCCTTCGGCATGCCCAACAGACCGGCCTTCTTGTCCAACTTGAACGCGTAAGGTTTCTTGGCATAGTTCCACGTCGTGTTTCCGCGTCCGCGGATCGAAGCGGTTCCCAGGTCCTTTATCGTGCCGTCAGCCTCCTTCAGGTAGGCATGCGAATCCGGGATCCAGGTGGTCTTGTCGGTTACGGGCGCCGCGGACGGCGTATTGACATATAAAACAGGCAGGTTACTGTCTACGGCCGGAAGGTCGGGCAGCTGCGGCTCCGCAGGCTGGGCTTCGACCGGGAAAGCCGCCATCGGCTGGAATACATTGCGGACGATCCGGACCGGCTTCTGCGTCGACTGGACCGTCACGTTCCCCTCCGTATCGGTCACCGTTACGGTAATTCCTTGCGAGAATTCGGTCGGAACGACGGCCAGCCAGCACTGCGTCGCTTCCGCCGCCGTCGCCCCGAGAGACAGTCCGCCACATTCCAGCGTCAACTCGGTACCAGGTGTCCGGGCCTCCTCTCCGCGGCGGAAAGTGAGGGTTGGATCCGTATCCGGGCCGGCGGTAATGACGGCCCAGCCGGAAAGCGGCTCGCCGGCATTGCCTTTGAGCGACAGAGAACGGACCCGGGCGCTGCCATACAGTTTCAGGACCAGATAACCGACAACGCTTTTAAATACCAACTGCTTATCATTTACGCTGCCGGTCGCGGCGACCATCATGGCTGCCCCGGGCCCGAAACTGTTGTTGGCATAGGCCTGGGTCGCCGGAATCCGATAAGAGATCCGGCCTTCTTCCGTAATGGTAGTCTCTGCCGCGTACGGATAAAAGGCATAGTTGCGGTCCAAGGCGAAGCCGGCATAGAACCCTTCATTCTTTTCCAGGCTGAAGGGCCCGTGATTGGCCCCGGTCGCGCCGCCGAAAACATACTTCCCGTTGCTCGTGCTCTCGAAGAGGCTCACGGCATCGCCGTGCGTCCAATGCATATGGACCACGCCGTTCTCGCTGTCCAGAAACGTCCTTGTCGCCGGCTCTTCAAAACGCGCCTCGAAAACAGGAGGCAAATCGGGGCCCTCGGCGGTACATCCCCCCAGAAATACCGCCGCGGCAAGCCCCGCAAAGCGCATCATTTTATTGATCCACTTCATTGTATCTACATTCTGTTTTTTATCTGCAATTCATCTTTCCGTATCCGGGCGGGCAGGCAGCCGCCTACCAACCCTGCTCCTCCGCAGGCGTCGGATCCGGCAGCTGGCCGGAGAGCACGCAACTCTCCACCCGCACCTCCACCACCTCCGCCTCCGGCGCCAGATACTGTATTTTATTCTCCATAGAAGCACTTTTTAAAAACCGGTATTCGTATCATCGAAGTTAACCTGGATAACAGGACGGACGGCATAGGCGCCTTCCTTATACTGATCATGGATAGCAAGGATATTCGTATCATTGAAATACAGATACTTCGCTCTCTTCCAAACAGGATCGGAGTCATTGAACGGAAGGCTGCCGGAGGTCCAATAATACGCGGTTTTCTTGACATCATAGATCGGGCTGACGCCATCGCCGCCTCGAGCCCCGCAGAACGGGAAATACAAGGTCCTGCCGGCTCCTGATTCCATATAGAAACCATCTGACGTTCTGTTGCCTTGAATGTTCCCGTATCCATTGAAATGCCAATTTGTGGAAGAGAACTGCGTGAACGCAAAAGTATAAGGTACGACGAAGCCGCGCGGTGACGGATCATAAACCGTCTTGATCGGCAATCTTTGATTGATAGAAAGAGCATTATGTCCAGCATCCTTGACGCTAATCAGGTTGGCATCCCAGAGATTACCGATTCGCGGATTGGAGCCGGCAAGGTAGTTTTGTGTATTCGTATTATGATACATTTCATGCGGATTCTTGATCGCATGTCCGACACCGGCGATTACGCCGGAAGGAGCGGCAGGCGTCACTTTCGTTACAACACGGGGACCGTTCCCGCTGGACTCCGTAACGACATATCCCTGTGCCGAATAATAATCTTTGTTGTCATCGGAACTTTTCGCCGGCAGCATCGGATCTTTGCGTCCCCACTGATAGAACGTGTTCGATCCGACATTGGAATCGACGGAAACCGATTCTCCGATTTGGCTGACGAGGAAGGTCTTTTCCGTTCCACCGGTTTCCGACTGCTTTACCTTGATATAGAAATTCCAGTCGTCCCATTTTTCACCATATCCCTGCCGGGCATCGGTCCAACCCAGATTATAAGGCAGCAAACTATGCGTCTTGGACAGTTTGTCCATCATGGTCTGAGGAGTCAAATCTTTTTCCGTCACCCAGATATGCCAACTCCAAAGAATTGTTCCGGAAGCATTGCGCAGGGCAAGTACGATGTTGCCAGGACGGATTCGTTCTTCTTTGATTTCAAAACGGATGTATTTCCCGTCACTGGAAAGCGAAATATCGCTGTCCAACAGAATCTGCATACTTGCGTTGGCTACGTCCTGCCAAACCACGACTGCATCACAGGAGCCATAGATTGCACCCAGGTTATCGTCGAAGATCCAAGGACCGGCGATGGGCTGGTCATCGTGACGCAGGAAACGGCGCATATAATAGTTGATATCGTTGACAGCCGTCATACCCTGAGGAGCATAGGCCCATTGATTGGCTGAGCCGTTCCGGATTGCGTTACCATAGACGGTCGGGAATTTGTATTTGCCCGGAGCCGTAATGACATAGCAGTTGGCCGTCTCCATCGCCTGTTCCGCCCCGTCGATCGTACCATAGATCGGATGCTTGGAAAGGTCGAAATAAACGCCGTCGGAAGACTGGGATGTCGTCGTAGGAAGCGGAGTCCGGTTGCGCAGAACAGCGATGGCCGCATCTTCCGTATCGAAAGGATCTCCCGTCCTGCGGCATTCCGATGCGGTATGCGCACGAAGAATGGAACCGACTGCGGATTCTCCCGTCGTTCCGCCGACCTGCGTCGCGGCGGCTATGCTGAAACGGTCGCTGATGCCGGCGGCCGCAGGCGTATCGTACCAGGGTCCCGAAGCACTCGTCGCATACTGGAACGTCCAGGCGACAGGGGAAACGGTTCCCAGGTTGCTGGTCTTGTAACTCTTGACGGAAGCGGAAGGGAGGGAAGAAACCGCCGTATGGCCATACACGACGATATCGTCGATGTCTTCCACTGTATAGGTCCAGGATTCGCCGCTCGGGAGACTGCGGTTCGAGATAATATACTTCCTGCAAGCCGTAAAAGTAACCGGATTATTCGAAAGGTCATTCAGTTTCAACGTTCTCGTCCCATTGGAAGTCGTCAGCGTAATCTTGACGCCCGTAATATCGACCGGCAGGGCCAGCAGCGTCAGATCCAGATATTGATTCGTGCTGTTGACCATCACAGGCGTCGCAAAATTCACCGTGATTTTGTTCCCGCCGTTCGACACGTTGACAGCGGATGAATTCCAGGTCGCACCGTTGTCATCCCCGCCCGTGATATCGAAAGAGAAATTGCCTGTCAGATTGCCAGCGGCTTCCATCTCGAATTTGCTGACCGTTACCGGAGCGCCGCTGTTGTCCGTATTGATATTGAACTGGAATGCCGTCATCGCCGGCTTGAACGGAAGTACGACGGACGGCGGAATCTGGTCCGTAACGCGTTTGTAGGCAACCATATAGGCATACTTCATATCCGCACGGAAAAGACTGCCCGAAACGTGGGTCGGAACCTGGGTAGCCGGAATGTTGCCGCTGACCGTGTTGCCGACGAGACTGGCCGATGTATTGCCCTGGAATCCATTGGCCGGATACATGGCATAGAAGACATGGTCCGAATTCGGGGAGGTCCCATGGTCTTCGTGCCAGTACAGTTCGCTGCCGACCGGTTCGATCGCTGCCGTACTTTTGGATCCGGAACCGGACACCGTCCCATTTTTGATCCGGTATTTTGCATTCTCGTAGGTATTCTCGCCTACCTGTTTGTAGGAGATGGCGATCTGGTCATTGGCGACCCAGTCGATGCGTTCTTTCAGCGTAGTCGTCGATTCGTACTGACCGCTGTAGACCGTCTTGGTCACCGGGCCGTTGTCATATTCCGTCGAGGCGGAGAACCGGATTCTTCCGCCATCCATATCCAGCAAATTCCGCTGGCAACCGGCAGTCAGACAAATGGCAGCAGCCATTAAGGCGATAAAATGCTTCTTCATATTATTCTCCTCCTATTCCCAAACATGGTTAAATGACGATCCGTCAAAAGACTTATCCTCCACCTCCTGGCCGGTGGACTGGACGGTGACGGTGTCCGTGAAGGGGGATCCGAGCAGGACCCCGCATTCCAGTTGCATCCCGACTTCATGCAGGATGCAAGGCGTTACAAACTTTTTCTTTTGTTCCATATCGTGAAATTTTATTAATATATTCTGTTTCAGATCCTTCGCTGTCGCTCGGGATGACAATCAATTTTTCTGCAGCCAGGCTCTCGGGACGCG
>Ga0256405_10012731_pt1 | contig 10329 bp, 8 predicted proteins | sample RumenRJG_02DNA_FD_189096 | JGI IMG/M metagenome (GOLD analysis project Ga0256405, IMG submission 189096) | Bovine rumen microbial communities from Lethbridge, Alberta, Canada - RJG_02 | ecosystem: Host-associated > Mammals > Digestive system > Stomach > Rumen | place: Canada: Alberta | collected... | reverse complement strand
TAAAATTGTTTCTTCTTTGCTCTTTTTATTTTTTGCCTTGGGAATATAAATATCTCCCCTGTTTTTGAATATTTTCAAAGTTTGCCTCCTTTCCCGATAAATCAAATAAATTATATATTATTGATTTATAAAATGCAATAGTTTTCCACAATAAAAAATTTAATGTTTATAATTATTAAAATATTTAAAATTAAATATTGACTTAATATATACTATTTATTATAATTAATAGTGATATTTTATAATTAAAGGAAAAAAACTATGAATAATTTTAATGAATTGTGGCAGAGTGTTCTGATGTACTGCAAGGAAAGAGTAGTAAGCACCGCATATGATTTATGGTTTTCATCAATAGAAATAGTAAGTTTTGAAAACGGAAAGGCAACCCTTTCATTTTCAAATGAATTTAAAAAAAGCACGGTAATAAGTCAATACGGCGATTTAATCAGCGAAGGATTTGAAAAAATCTGCGGATTTCCTGTTGAAATAGAATATATTTGCCCTGAAAATATTGCTTCAAAGAAAGAAAGCTTTCAAGACCTTGAAAATTTTAAAAACGATATTTTAACCTTTGATAATTTCATTGTCGGACCCTCGAATAAATTTGCATACACTGCGGCAAAAGCAATTGCAGCCGACCCGGGAGGTCAGATAAGCAAGGGAAATAATTTAACTAATTATAATCCTTTATTTATCTACGGTAATTCGGGACTGGGAAAAACCCATATTCTTAACGCAATAAGCTATGAGGTTAAAAAGAATTTTCCCGAAATGAAGGTTGTTTATATCAAGAGCGAGGAATTTGCAAACGAATTTATTTCCTGTCTCGGAAAACACACTGTTGACGAATTTCATGATAAATACAGAAATAATATTGATGTTTTTCTTGTTGACGATATTCAGTTTATTGCGGGAAAAACCTCAACAGAGGAAGAATTTTTTCACACCTTTAATGCTCTTGTTGATAAGGGAAAGCAGGTTGTTTTAACTTCTGACAGACCGCCGAAAGAAATACACACTCTTGCAGACAGGCTGAGGTCACGATTTGTCAGCGGACTTCTTGCGGATATTCAAACACCCGAATATGAAACCCGCTGCGCAATTATCAAAAGAAAAGCGGAGCTTCTTAATTTTGAAATTCCGGATAATGTTGTTAATTATATAGCTGAAAGAATTAAATCAAATATTCGTCAGCTTGAGGGAACAACAAAAAGACTTCACGCTATGTGCGTTTTTTCAAACCAGGTTCCAACTATTTCACTTGCTCAAACAGCAATAAAGGATATTATTCAGGATGTTCAGCCCCTTCCCGTTACAATAAACAGAATTGTTGAAGAGGTTAGCAGAACAACGGGCGTTTCAATTGAGGATATATACAGCAAAAAACGTTCGTCAAATATATCCCTTGCAAGAAAAATGTGTTTTTATATTATCAGAGAAACAACATCAATGAGCTATGAAGCAATAGGAAAAGAATTTAATAATATGGACCATTCTTCCGTTTTATATAATATTCAGAAAATGGAAACTCTTCTTAAAACCGATTCAAATCTTAATTCACGCGTTCTGGATATTATAAATAACATTAAAGATTCAAATTAGTTTTCAACAATTTTTTCATTATTTAACAATTATTTTTCCACACCGTATGTTGAAAAAAACAGTTTTCAACACTTTAAACAATTTTTTAAAATTCCGATTTAAACGATTGTGGATAAAAAACATAATGGTTTAAACAAAAAACGGAGTTTTCAACAAATTAAACACCCCTTAATACTAATATTAAAAGATAATAAAAATGATGAAAAAAACTTCGGATTTTTTTCACTTTCAAAAACAGGAAAGGTTTTAAAGCTATGAAATTCATATGTAACACAAAGGAATTAAGCAACGCTTGCAATAATGTTATAAGAGCGGTTGGAACAAAGGTTACTATTCCTACCGTTGAAGGAATTCTTATTGAATGCGGTTCAAACACCTTAAGCTTAACGGGATATGATTTTGAATTTGGTATTAATACTATAATGAATGTTGATGTTGTTGAACCCGGAGCAATAGTTATAAACGCAAAAATATTATGCGAAATTATCAGAAAGCTTTCCAATGAAGAGGTTACAATTGAAACAAACGGAGCTTCGGTTTCCATTATAAGCGGGGCAGCTCAGTATAACATAACCGGTATTGACGCTGATGATTATCCGGAGCTTCCCTCCGTTAATTCGGGAGTTTCGATTGAGCTTAATCAAAAGCTTTTATATTCAATGATTATTCAAACTATTTTTGCCGTTGCCGAAACGGAAAGCTCAAAGCCTGTTTACACAGGTCTTAAATTTGAAATTTCAGGCGGCGAAATAACTCTTATAGGAGTTGACGGCTACAGACTTGCAATAAGAAAAGAAAAAATTGATTTCAGCGGGGATGACATAACCTTTATTGTTCCTAAAAAAACAATAAGAGAATTAATAAAGCTTCTTGACGTTGAAAGCGATAAGCCGATTTTGGTAAGCATAGGAAAAAGACATATTGTTTTTGAAATTGAAAATTATTCAATAATAAGCCGACTTCTTGACGGCGAATTTCTTGATTATACAAGCGCAGTCCCAAAAACAATTTCAACAACTGTTTTAATCAACACAAACGACGCTATCAACTGCATTGAAAGAACTCTTCCCGTTATTGAAAACAATCAGAAAAATCCTATCAGATGTTTATTTGATAATGATGAGCTCAGAGTTTCAACGGTTTCAAGCTTAGGAAGAGTTGTGGACAGAACACATGCAAACACCAGCGGAGACAGAGTTGAAATAGGATTTAATTCAAAATTTGTTTTGGACGCTCTTAACGCTTCGGATACCGACGAGGTTAAAATTGAGCTTTGCGGACCCGTTAGCCCTGTTAAAATAATGAGCGTTAATTCGGATAATTTCTTATTCCTGGTTCTTCCTATGAGGCTTAAAAATGAAAATTAAGGTTAAACAGGCAGAACACAGAAAAGAAACGGTTAAAATTAATACTGATTTTATTCAGCTTCAGTCATTTTTAAAATTTAAAGGCATATGCGAAACGGGCGGACAGGCAAAGGAATTTATTCAGGACGGAATAATCAGAGTTAACGGCGAAATCTGTACTGCAAGAGGAAAGAAACTCAGAGCGGGAGATTTTGTTTCCGCCTTCGGATGCGATTATTATATTGAAAATGAAAATTAAAAGCATAGAGATTGAAAATTTCAGAAATATTGAAAATTTAAAGCTTGATTTTGAAGACGTTAACATAATATGGGGCGAAAATGCTCAGGGAAAAACAAATCTGATTGAAGCGATATATTTATTTTCGGGTTCAAAAGGCTTTCGGGGAGCCAGGGATTCTCAGCTTATTAAGATGGGAGAGGAAAAGAGCAGACTTAAAATTGAGTTTGAAGGCTCAAACAGAGAACAATACGCCGAAATTAATATAAATAATAAAAGGGAAGCCTCTCTTAACGGAGTAAAAAAGAAAAGTCCCTCGCTTTTATCCGATGAAATTAAAGCCGTTATATTCTCACCCGTTCATCTTAATATGATTAAGGAAGGACCAGGCGAAAGAAGAAAATTTGTTGACGCAGCCCTTTGTCAGATTAAATCAAACTACAGAAATTTACTTAAAGAATATAATCGCTGCTTAAATCAAAGAAATATTTTGCTCAAGGATTTAAAAAATAATCCCGAGCTTGATTCACTTCTTTATATATGGAATAAAAACTGCGCGATAAGCGGAGCAAAGATTGTTTATCAAAGGCTTAAATACATTGAAGCGCTTGAGCCCTATGTTAAAGATATATTCACCGGAATCAGCAGCGGAAATGAAGAAATTGATATAAAATATCAAAGCGCTCAGGAATATATTCCCGATATTGAAGATATTGAAAAAAAGCTTTTAAGAGCGCTTGAAAATAATAAGATTCAGGATATTATGAATAAATCGACCTCAACGGGTCCCCACAGAGATGATATTGAGATTCTTATTAACGGTATCAGCGCAAGAACATACGGCTCGCAGGGTCAGCAGAGAAGCTGTGTTTTGGCATTGAAGCTTGCCGAAGCAAATTTGCTTGAACAAATAACAAAAAAAGAGCCGATAGCCCTGCTTGACGATGTTATGAGCGAGCTTGATGAAAAAAGACAGGATTATATTTTAAACAATATTAAAAATCGTCAGGTTTTCATAACCTGCTGTGATAAAGAAACCATATTAAGACTTAAGAAAGGCAAAACCTTTCATATTGAAAAAGGAATGCTGATTGATTAAGCGCAGCGAAAAACTGATTTGGCTCCCCTGTGTAAGGGGAGCTGTCACAAAGTGACTGAGGGGTTGTAACAATCCTTCCACCGCAAGCGGTCCCCCTCCCGCGTCATAACACACTGCGTGATTGAAATATATTGCCTTTTGGCAATATATTAATAATCACTTCGTATGTTCTTCCTTTCAGATGCGGTACAAGTATCCGCATCTGTATTACAAATCAAAATGCAAAACATTTTGATTTGAGAGGATAAACATATGGAGCGATTCATAGCATTTTTTAAATGCTTCAATCGCGTAATATGTTTGGACGAAAGGGAGGCAAAAAGGATAGGATTTTTATGTTTATTCATTTGGGTGAAGACACCGTTGTTAACGATAAGGAAATAATAGGTGTTTTTGATATTGATACTTCAACCGTTAATAAAGCAACAAGGGATTATCTTTCAAAAGCTGAAAAGGATAAAAAAATCGTATATGTTAATTATGATTTGCCAAAAAGCTTTATAGTTTGCGATAATGAGGTTTATATCAGCCCGATTAACACAAGCACAATCAACAAAAGAAGCAAATAGATTATTATTTTATGGAGAGATTCATATGAGCGAAGAAATAAAAATAACTAATCTGGAGGAAGAGGATATTGATACTGCCGTAACCGAGGAATATTCGGGAAACAGTATTCAGGTTCTTGAAGGACTTGAGGCTGTAAGAAAACGTCCCGGTATGTATATCGGTTCAACAGGTCCCAGAGGCTTGCATCATTTGGTTTATGAGATTGTTGATAACTCAATAGACGAAGCTCTTGCAGGATTTTGTACGCATATCGAAACAGAAATTCTTCCGGGTAATATTATAACCGTTCGCGATAACGGACGAGGTATTCCCGTTGAGGTTAACGATAAAACGGGCTTGCCGGCAGTTACCGTTGTTTTAACCGTTCTTCACGCAGGCGGTAAATTCGGCGGTTCGGGATATAAGGTTTCCGGCGGACTGCACGGCGTTGGTTCTTCGGTTGTTAACGCACTTTCGGAATGGCTTGAGGTTGAGGTTACCAGAAACGGTCATATTTATGCTCAGCGTTTTGAGCGCGGAATAGCCGTTGACGACCTACATATTATAGGCGATTCGGATAATGACGGAACCTTTATCAGGTTTAAGGCGGACCCCGAAATCTTTCAGGAAACAACAAAATACAGCTTTGATATTCTTGAAAGAAGGCTCAGAGAGCAGGCTTTCCTCAACGCAGGTCTTTCAATCACTCTTACAGATAAGAGAGAAAAGGCAGACAGAAGCGACGACGACAGATACGATGAGGAGCACAGCGAAAACTACTGCTATGAGGGCGGTATTCGCTCATTTGTTGAATTTATTAACACAAGCAGAGGACTTAATCCTATTCAGGAAGAGGTTATTCATATTTCAACAACTAAGGGAGACAGAAGCGCCGAGGTTGCTCTTGCATACACCGACGGCTACACCGAAACTCTGTTATCCTTTGCAAATAATATTAATACTATCGACGGCGGAACGCACGAAACAGGATTTAAAACCGCTTTAACAAGAGTTTTTAACGATTACGGAAAAAAATTCGGTATTCTTAAAGACAGCGATAAAAAATTCTCTGGCGAAGATGTCCGCGAGGGAATTACTGCCGTTATTTCGGTTAAGCTCACCGAAGCACAATTTGAAGGACAAACAAAGGGTAAGCTTGGTAACACCGATATAACAGGTTTGGTTTCATCACTTGTTTATGATAAGCTTATGACTTATTTTGAAGAACATCCGCAGGTTGCGAAAACTCTTCTCAATAAATCGCTTGAAGCTTCACGGGCAAGGGAAGCCGCAAGAAAAGCACGAGAAAACGCAAGAAGAAAATCACCTCTTGAAAGCAATTCACTTCCCGGAAAGCTTGCGGACTGCACGAGCAAAGACCCGTCAAAATGTGAAATTTATATCGTTGAGGGTGATTCCGCAGGCGGTTCCGCAAAAGAAGGAAGAGACAGAGAGCATATGGCAATTCTTCCGCTTTGGGGAAAAATGCTCAATGTTGAAAAAGCAAGAGTTGATAAGGTTTATTCAAACGAAAAGCTTCTTCCCGTTGTTATGGCTCTCGGAACAGGAATCGGCGACGATTTCGATATTAACAAGCTTCGTTACCACAAGATAATTATTATGGCGGATGCCGATGTTGACGGCGCGCATATCAGAACGCTTTTGTTAACCTTCTTCTTCCGCTATATGCCCCAGATTATTGAGGACGGTCACGTTTATCTTGCTCAGCCCCCTCTTTTCAAGCTTTCAAAGGGCAAAAAGAGCTCCTACGCTTTCACGGATGACGAAAGAGACCGAATAATAGAAGAATTCGGCGGCAGCTGCGATATTCAGAGATATAAAGGTCTTGGTGAGATGGACCCCGAACAGCTTTGGGAAACAACTATGGACCCCGAATACAGAACAATGCTTCGCGTTACTGTTGAGGACGCGCAGGAAGCAAGCGAGAATTTCTCGATTCTTATGGGCGATAATGTTGAGCCTCGCCGAGAATTCATTGAAAAGAACGCAAAGTTTGTCCAAAACCTTGACGTATAAGATAGAAAAAGTGTTGGACGGCGAGGCTCAAACGACGCTCCAAATCTTTGATTTGGGAGAAAAGCTCCGGCGGAGCTTTTCGTAGCGGAGAGGTCAACTGTGCAGATAAAAAAGCACCGCTGCCGAAAACGACGCAAAGTTTGTTCAGAATCTTGATATATAAGAAAGCGAATACGTTTTAAAACCTTCCCCCTTGGGGGAAGGGGGACCGCTTGCGGTGGATGAGGGGATTAAACAATTCAATATGAAGACACACAAAAATTTCAAACTAAAATATAATTCCCAGCAACTTAGAAAGAATCAAACAAAAGAAGAAAAAAAGCTTTGGTATGGTTTTTTGAAAGGCTTGCCGCTTACGGTTAACAGACAAAAGGTATTTGATAATTACATAGTTGATTTTTACTGCGCAAGCGCAAAGCTTGTTATTGAAATTGACGGTTCGCAGCATTTTGAAAGAATCGGTCATTTAAAAGATAAAGAACGAGATAAATATTTTAATGACAACGGAATAACGGTATTACGGTATTCAAATTATGATATCAATTATAATTTTGAAGGTGTTTGTCAAGATATATTAAAGTATATTAGATAAAAAGAGGTTTATCCCCTCATCCGTCGGCTTTGCCGACACCTTCCCCCCGAGGGGAAGGTTAAATAGGTTAGGAGTGATTATAGTTGAATGAAGAAATACGCTATGATAACCAAAAAATCGTAGATGTTGAAATAAGCAGTGAAATAAGAAAGGCGTTCCTTGATTATTCAATGAGCGTTATAGTAAGCCGTGCGCTCCCCGACGTTCGCGACGGTTTAAAGCCCGTTCACAGAAGAATTCTCTACACTATGTATGAAAACGGGCTTACTCCTCAGACGGCATACAGAAAGTGCGCAACAACAGTCGGCGCCGTTTTGGGTCATTATCATCCCCACGGTGACGCTTCTGTTTACGACGCAATGGTTCGTCTTGCTCAGCCGTTTTCAATGAGATACACTCTTGTTGACGGTCACGGTAACTTCGGCTCCATCGACGGCGACCCTCCCGCTGCTTACAGATACACCGAAAGCAGAATGAGCAAAACCGCTCTTAAAATGCTCGACGATATTAAAAAAGAAACCGTTGACTGGGCGCCGAACTTCGACGACACAACGAAAGAACCCGTTGTTCTTCCCGCGCGTTTTCCAAATCTGCTTGTTAACGGCTCATCGGGTATCGCAGTAGGTATGGCAACAAATATTCCTCCTCATAATATGAGAGAGGTTGTTGAGGGAATGTGCTGCCTGATTGATAACCCGAGCGCAGAGCTTGAAGAGATTATGCAGTATATCAAGGGTCCCGACTTCCCGACCGCCGGCATAATTATGGGCGCAAAGGGCATAAGAGAGGCATATGCAACAGGCAGAGGCAAAATTTATGTTCGCGCAAAGGCAGAAATTGTTGAAGCCAAGGGCGACCGCTTTAAGATTGTTGTAAGCGAAATTCCCTACGGCGTTAATAAGGCGCGCCTTATTTCAAGAATTGCCGACCTTGTTAAAGAAAAACGCCTTGAGGGCATTGCGGATATCCAGGATTATTCCGACAGACGCGGAATGCATATCGAAATTGTTGTTAAAAGAGACGCAAACGCCCAGGTTGTTTTGAACAATCTTTACAAGATGACGGATATGCAGGTTACCTTCGGTGCAATTATGCTTGCGCTCGACGACGGCGTTCCGAAGGTTATGACTCTGAAGGAAATCCTGCAAAAATATATAATCTTCCAGAAGGACGTTATAAGAAGAAGAACCATCTTCGACCTTAATAAGGCTCAGGAAAGAGCGCATATTTTAGAGGGTCTTGCAAAAGCAATTGATATTGTTGACGAGGTTATTGCAACAATAAGAGCCTGCAGAGGCGGACAGAGCGAAGCAAAGCAGGCAATAATGGATAAATTCGGATTTGACGACCCGCAGGCAAGCGCAATTGTTGCTTACCGTTTAGGTCAGCTTGCAGGACTTGAAATTGAAAAGATACTCAATGAACTTGACGAGCTTCACGAAAAAATCAAGGATTTAAGCGATATTCTTGAACACGAATCAAGAATTGAAGAAATAATTAAAACAGAATCGCGCGAAATCGCTGAAAAATACGGCGACGAAAGAAGAACCGAGATTTCCGCATTCACCGGTGATGTTGACGACGAGGATTTAATCCCTGTTGAGGATTGCATTTTAACCCTTACCGAAAAAGGCTATATGAAACGCCAGACCGTTGACACCTATAAGGCGCAAAATCGCGGCGGCAAAGGCATTATGGGAATGAGCAGACGTGAAGAGGACTATGCAAAAACAATGTTTGCCTGCTCAACCCATGACTTCGTGCTTATTTTCACAAATAAGGGCAAGGTATTCAAGCTCAAAGGCTATCAGATTCCCGAATCCTCAAGAACGAGCAAGGGTATGAACGTTGTTAACCTTCTTCCGATTGAACAGGATGAAACCGTTTCGGCAATGGTTAAAATTCCCAAGGAAGAGGACAGGGCATATCTCTGTATGGTAACAAGAAACGGCATTATCAAAAGAACGGCGATAAATCAATACGAGCATATAAGAAAAACAGGTATTATTGCCATAAATCTTGACGAGGGCGACGAGCTGTGCTGGGTTGACGTAACAGACGGCGAACGTCAGCTTGTTGTTGCAACCCACGACGGTATGGCAATCTGCTTCAACGAGGCGGACGCAAGACTTATCGGAAGAACCGCACGAGGCGTGAGAGCAATTCAGCTCAAAGAGGGCGACTATGTTGTTGGCTTTGCCGTTGCCGTTGAAGGAAAGCAGCTTCTTACCGTTTCGGAAACGGGATACGGAAGAAAGAGCGATTTTTCCGATTACAGAGTTCAGTCAAGAGCGGGCAAGGGTCTTATTAACTACCGCTGCGAGCAGTTCGGCAAGGTTGCAATGATTGCTCCGGTTGACGATGAAAACGATGTTATTATGATAACCACCGACGGAATTGTTATCAGAACCCACGCTCAGCAGATTTCTTCGTTTAAACGACCGAGCAAGGGCGTTAAGGTTATGAGGGTTAATGAAGGCGAAAGACTTGCAACTCTGAGCATTGTTGATAAATACGAAGAGGAAGAGGGCGAAGAAATTGCCGAGCTTCCTCAGGAGGAAGAAACAAGCGAGGCTCAGGAATAAGCAAAGCTCGATTATCATAACTGAAAGAGGAGAAACGTTTTGAATAAGGATAATTATAATATTGACGATATTCTTTCCGAAGTTATTAAGCGAAGGGAAGAAACCACGAATGAAGAAAATCGGGCGAAAGATGAGATATTCACCGGAAACCCGGAAGAAAACATCCCCGAAACGGAAGAATCGCCGAAAGCAAATGAAAATCCAGGCGAACCCGAAGAGGAACCGTTAGAGAAAATTTTCACATCCGAAGAGGCGGAGACTTTGCAAACCGAAGAAACGGA